>CEVZ01036511.1_pt1 | contig 78849 bp, 61 predicted proteins | sample 361371 | NCBI WGS metagenome assembly CEVZ01 (sample SAMEA2620217, study PRJEB7988) | marine metagenome | isolation source: saline water (ENVO:00002010), including
CCCATATCAGCACCCATATCAGCACCCATATCAGCACCCATGTCAGCGCCGCCGCCGGCTGCAGCTTGTTGGGCTGCCATAGCCTCACCTACCTGCTCCAGACTAAAGTCGTGCTTTCTATCGTAGAACATCTCAGCTTGCATCCTTTCAAATTCTTCCTCATTAATATTAAGAATATTATTCGCAACCCACCTTCTACTGAAATAACCCTCTGTAGCTGTAGCTGCTGCTTCAAATCTAGACTTCCAGTGTTCTAATTCTTGTAATTCTGCTAATTTTGAAGGATTATTTAGTGATAGTTTAAAGGATAGAAGATCACTACCACGATAACCTAAAGTAAATAAATGTATTGTAACAATCTTTTCTAATTCTGAAATTATAGATCTTTGGAGACGCTGAATAGTCCTTGCAAATCTAATATCTTTTTGGGCCAAAGCCGCCTTATCATCGACCGCGCCCTCTGGTTGAGTTAGATAAGCCTGTGGTACTTTTAGCGCACTAAAAAGCTTATCTCGTAAATATTTTACATCATCAATATCGCCAGTATACTTACCACCACCAACAGACTCAATTTTTGTGCCAGAGGTACCACCGCGAACAGGGATATAATAATCCTCCTCAATACTCAGTGGATTGTAACGCAAGTCGACTCTGCCAGTATTGACATCAACAATTTGATTTCTCTTCATTTGTGTCATTACATTTTGCATGTACTGCTCAACATCTTGTGGAGGAATATTTCCAACATCAATGTAAAAAGCCCTGCGTTCTGGAGATCTAACGATACGATACGCCATCACTGCATCCTCTAAGAGAGTAAGCTGACGCCAAATTCTTCTAGCCGGCTCCAAAACAGAAGTGCCATACGGTGCAAATTTATCATTACCTAATATTCTAAAATGTGCAACCTGCCAATTCTCCAAAGTTAATCCAGCAGTATTCCACTGATATTGGATGTAGTTAGGGTTGTTTTTATCTTCTCCCTCCAAACGCTCGACCTCATGAGAAGGCAAGCCGATTACATTTTTAACACCATCATCCTCTTCAATGTCTAAATAAAGAAAATAATCTCCGTATTTACACATTGACCGGCACCATCCATAGAGATTATATTCAATATTCATCACATTGTATAGTAATGTCTCAACTACAGATTTAATCTCCTCGTTAGTGCAAGTTATGTTCAACATGGGCCTGTATACAGAATAGGTGGTCATCTCATCCGCGTATATATCCAGAGCAGATGCAATTTCAGGAGTATATTCCATTTGATCAAAATCTACGTATCTATCCAACCTGTTTTGATTAGAATAGTAATCGTGGTTTAGGGCATTATAAACTTCGCTATACACAGAAGTTTTAAATTCCTGACCACTGGCAGATCTAAAGCGCGAACGATATTTGTCTAACTTTCTTCTTCTTAATCTTCTTGTATCTTGCCTTCGGTAATTAACAATCGGACCAGATAGCAATTTAGTTAATTGCTTAAAAAGAGGATTTGTAGGATTATTAGGGTTTCTTTTGTTTATTGGTCGCGCCATTTTTTATTTATCCTTTTAAAAGCCATAAGTGCTCTTGAAATTTGTCTTTTTTCTTTTGCAGTGCATCCGACGACTTTTTATAGCCGTTCATGCCTGGTATTGCCGTATTCATCTTTCTGTCAGTTGAAGCCATCGAGGTCAAAAAGACTTTGTTATACTCAATCGCCCTATGGTTTGAAGCTAAAGCTGTATCTTTCACCCAGCAACCTATTGCACAAGCCATTATAAGATCATCATTGTGTTTTTTCATAGCTTGTGGTTTTCCATTGTGCCAAACAAAAGTCTTCATCTCATTATAAAGTCTTTTTGACTTAATTTTAAGTAGTTTATTTCTAACAAACTCTTCTAACTTCGAAACAACTAAAGGTCGGGTCTTTGAAGTTGTGGAAAACCCTGGTGTAACACCCATAGAATCAGATAAGTGCGGCTCAACGTGTTCATGAGTTGATTTTCTAGAGTAGTATATATTAGGATATCCCAAATCTTCAAGCTTTGTCAGAGTCGCCCAGCCCACGGAGTTGTTCTCTACAACAACCATACAATCCCCAAACTCTCTACCTGTTTGGTTGACAAGGTCGGCAAAAATATCAGGTGTGGCCTTGCCTTTATACTCGGCAACTATAGTGTTGGTGTCTAAATTGAATATATGAAAACTAGAATAATCTTGTCCGTCGCCTCTAGCTACATCTGCAGATAGCATATAAGAGTTTTCAGGAGAATATTCCTCCCATATCCATAAATTTCTATCAAATCCAGTCTTATGCTTGGGGTCTTCTAATTCAAAACTTATCCTCTCCATATCTTCTGGGTGAAAAACAGTCTCACCAGACATGTTAAAGTTGCATTGTAGCTCCTGAGCAATTTGACGACGAGACATGTTTTTTGTCTCTTTCTCAAACCAGCCTTGATCACGGTCGGGATGCACATCCCAAGGCAATGTCACTAAGTGAAAATCGTTTTTTTCTATTTCTGCGTCGACGCAAGTCTGGTGAAACCAATTGCCAACACCATTTGGTGTTGACAGGGCAATGCAACGACCACCAGTTGATAGTGTGGGATATAAGCCAGTCCACAATTCATCCAAGCCTTCAACGTGTGCAGCCTCGTCAATAACCAAAAGTGACAAAGCTTCAGAACGACCTGCATCTGAACTAGTAGAAGATGCTTTAATTTGAGATCCATTAGAAAGTTCAAAAGAAGTTCTGTTATCAATAGAAATTTCTGATATTCTCATCCAGCTTGGAAGATGCTTGTGAATAGCTTTCACTTTTTTAACAAGATTCGCCGCTGTGCCAAACTTAGTTGCAATTACTAGCACATTTTTGTCTCTATGAAAAAGCATCATCCAAGCCACATAAGCGGCAGTAATTGTTGATATTCCAAGCTGACGTGCTTTCAATATCACAGTAAACCTGTGATCGTTATAGCTGCTAACTAGATCTGTTTGAAAATCATAAGTCTTAAACGGTATCAACCCTTTCATTGGGTGTGATATCTTTGCATAATTGTTAATGAAGTATATTGGATCCTTGCCAGATCTAAGAATCTCTTTCACTATATCTTCTTTCGAAAGAGTAAAAGCCATCTTTTAAAGCTTGTGCTTGTTCCCGCCTTGGCTTAAAAACTTTTTGAATTCTTTTTCCAATGGCGGCGGGCCGTCGCCGGAAGCAACGTCTTCTACATTTTCCATATCGCCAATTTTGTAGGTGCATCTGGCAGTGGCCCAACATCGAGCGCGACTGGATGATTCAACCCTAATGCTTGGGTCTCCTTGCTTAGTCAAGGTGATTCCTTTTCCTGTGTTAGATTTAAATCGTTTTTTTAATTCTTTAATTATTTTTGCCATCATTCGGCCAACCTCAGTTTCAAAATCTTGGTTGTATATCTCTCTTAGCCTGACATCTGTATGATAAGAGAGGATTAGAGTTTGCCCGGAGACACTAATATTAAACCCATCCATTACCCTAGATCCGTAGATTGGGTGTCCTTGCTCTCTTTTTAGCCCGATCTTTACCGGTGTTCCATCTTTATTGATAGCTCCATCGTATCCAATATCTGCAGCTGCCTGAGCAAGACTTGTTATTTTATCAACTACTTTTTGTGACATGTTCTGGTCTCCATCCTTTTAGCCATCTGTCTTCTCGGTGATGTACATATTGAATATAACACTTATAGCAACATTGAAATTTTGTGTAAACTGCATCGTCATAATCTGTCTTCAACCTACTTGAACAAACGGGACATGATAAATTCTTGTCTTTATTAAATAGTTTTTTACTTATTAAAATACCGTTAACATTTTCTGGCTCTGAATATGTTTCACTTTTTCTTTGCTTTTTAACCATTTCTTGCAGCTGCTCAAGATAAGCTTCTTCTTTTTCCTTGTCCCAATGCGAAGCAGGATTTTCTATAGCTTCTTGGCCATATTTTTTCTTAATGGCTTTTTCTAGTGCTGCGATATAATTTAGATCTTCCTCTTTCATCTTGCGATTTCCACACTGGCATAAAATACTGCCACAGATAATAATATTCCAACTGTTAATCCTCCAAGTACCCACCATTCTGTGTGGTTGGGCTTCATTTCTTCTTTCAACATTAAATTAAGATCGTTAATTTGTTGTTCTTTAATGACAAGAGTCTGCTCATGAATCTTTTTTAAAGAGTCGTAATCAATCTTCAGCAGATCATAAGCCATGCGTTTATCTGCAAGATCACTTTGAAACTCTTTTCTTAACTGCAGTTCAATCTCCATACGAAGGTATTTTTGATCAACAATCATTTTTGATGCCGCAACTGAATCAAGCAACACGCCAGGGTATGGTGCTTTTTCATCTAGAGCCAGCGAGGTAACTTTACCTTGTAGTTCATTAGCATTAGCTTGCAATGGCAGCAAAAATATTGTGATTGCAACAAAGCAAGATATAATCTTTCTTAACATATATCACCTATTCTTAAAAAATTCGACGCTAAGAATTTTTGCAATATCTTCTGCTAGCTTGTCGGGCCTATCCTTGTTTTTTTCAATTGTTTCAGCAAGCTCTTTTTGTTTTTCAACTTCAAGCTCTTCAATTTTAATGTTGTGCTCTTCTTCAATCTTTTTGATTTCTTCAACATGCTCTTTGACAACTTCGTCTTTCTTAACGTCTTTTTCCTCATTAATTTCCTTAATTACTTTTATTTCTTTTTCATAATTTTCTTTTTGTTTGGATAGCATGCTAAACAACTTCTCTCTAGAAGAGCGGCCAGACATAGCAGAAAATATCAACAATACTATTATAACAGGCCAATACCAATAATGTTTAACCCATGTCCAGACTTTTTTCCAAAAAAGTGCAGTAAGCATTTTTTAGCTCCTATAGATCGTCATCATCGTCGGGGACCACGGGGTGCTCTTGCATCTTTTGCTTGGCCAGTGGAGAAGAAAATAGCTGAATAAGAGGGTCTTTGCCAACAGGCACAATCCTTGCGGCGCTTTGAAGCTTTTGTGCATTGGCCAAATTATCTGCTGTTTCTTCTTCCATTCCCACCGCGGTGGCGATTGCTCTAACCGCTTCAACTGAGATAGAATCTTGAAGTTCTTCTGGCAGAAGCGGAGGAAGACCATACTCCCTGCGGCCGGGTGTATTTTTCACTAAGTCATTGTACATGACAAACAGCTCACCTAAGAGAGTACCATATTCATCTAGATCGCCTGATTGGCCAAGAGCTTGGGCGCGCCTAGCATATTCCTTGGGTGATAAAGTCAAGCCCTCTGCTAACTGCTGTTCCTCGTTAACAAATCTTCTAAAGTTTTCAAAAAGCTCTTTCATATTCAGCTCCCATGCTTCCACTTTGTTGCTAAGTCAACCAAAGCTTGTGACCCGATGTAAGCTAGCGTCACCGCAACCCAATCTTCACTTGTTAGGGCATTCATATATACTAGGTATGTAGCAGTACCCCATGCCAAAAACTTTCTTGAGATAAATCTCTCAGTGTGCTTGTCAAGCCATGCTCTTACTTCTGCCATTGTTTTGGTCTCCTAATATACTAAATAGTTCATTCATTTACATATGCCTTTCCATTTATTTTCTCAATCATAATCTGACTATCAACAATGTCTTTGAGAGAATCTAAGTGAGAGATTAAAAGCACAGTCTTAAACTGTGTTTTGATCATATCTAGAATTCTAATGAAGCCTTCCATATTTTCTGCGTCTAAAGCTGTCCCGGGCTCATCTAAAATAAATATATCTCCCTTTGGAAGGGTGGAGACATTCAACAAAGCTAATCGGATCGCCATGGCTGCAATTGTTTTTTCTGCTCCAGACCCCATCTCGATAGGTCTTGCGTCATAGCTTGGGTGCTTGATAAGAATGTCTAGCTTTTTATCATCATTTTCAAAAAAGATATCAAATTCAACAATATTGGTTAAAATCTTTGAAATCTCGTCGTTGATTAAAGGCAGGCGTTTTTTAATGATATCATAAGATATGCCATTTGGATGTGTACATCTCATAAATAAGTCTGCAGTTGTATACTCTTCCTGCATATCTAAAAATTTCTGCTTATGTTCTTTTAATTCTGTATTTTTTTGTTCATATCTGCCAACTGAGGTATACAAATCAATAAGATTTTTCTTTAAAACAACTGACTCATCGTTACAGAAGTCAATTTGTTTGCTAATTTTATCTCTCTCAAGAACTAATTGTTCAAAATTTTCAATAACTTCTCTATTTTGCTCATATAATTGTTCTTTCTCCTCTAAATTTTCTAAGAAATTTTTTGCTTTCAAGAGTTTAATTTTATCTTTTTCAACATCAATCTCTAATTGTGAAACATCTTCACGCTTTGTAACTCTTTTCTCCATTAAAAGCTGATATTTATCATAGTATTCGTTAATTTTGTGAGTATCAAGCTCTTTTAATTTTGAATTAATTGTTATCTTATTAAGAGAAAGTTGGTTAATTCCTATCTTTACTCTATTGGTATCGTCCAAAGTGTTTCTGGCATCTTTAACAAAATGACAACGATCGCTAAGTTTTATAGAGCATGGGATATTTTTTAGAAGATTTAATTTTGTATCAATTACTCCTCTTCTGGCCTCATATGTTAAGATCTCCTCTTCAATTTGTTGCAGCCTCTGTGTATATTCACTAGCAATTTGTTTTTTAGAATTAACGTCTTCAATGTCAAAGCCATTAAGGAAATTTTCAATTTTCTGTAAAAAGTTTTTTTCATTTACCAGTGCCTCCTTCTTTTTTGTTAGGTTGACATCTAGTATTGTAGCCTGCTTTTTAATCTTCTTGAGGTCTCTAACTACTTTCTTGATATCAACCACTTCTTCTGGAATAGAGTTGATTTGATGCTCAATATTTTTAAAATTGTCTTGTAAAATTCTTAATTCTTCTAATTTTTGCTTCTCTAGTCTCTGCTGGTTGAGCATCTTAGTTTCAATGCGCGCAAATTCAGTATTTGACAGCTGAATTTCGCTATCAAAATCCCTATCTTCCATCTTTCTTATCGCGCCTTTTAAATCAGAACAATCATCTTTTACTAATTTAAACTTTTTTTCAAAAATTTCTAAATCTAAAAACTTAGCTAAAATTTCTTTTCTACGTGTAGAGCCTTCGTTAATATATGAAAGAGAGTCTAGTTGGCTAGCCATTGAAGTAGTCAAAAAATCATCGATAGTGCCGAAAATTTTACGTATATTTTTATCTGTTTCATTTCTGGTAATCCCATTCAATGGTGTTTCTGTACCAGTTGCGTTATCATATACAGAAAATTCTATATCTGTTTTTGCCTCATCAGTTTTTTTGCCTTTTAGAGTCTTTACATACTTTTTACTAACTCTTTCAATTTTATATGTCTTTGTACCAATATCAATTTCAACATAACCGCGGCAATCCTGCTCTTCTTGGTTGATTAAATTAAAATTACGACGATTATTCTTTGATGTAGTATTGTAGATCGTATATAACATACTGTCAATAATACTAGATTTTCCAGAAAAATTCTTTCCCAAAATACCAACAACACCGTCTAACTTTGAAAAATCAATCGAGTTGGATTCACCATAATTAAAGAGATTATCCCACTCTAGCTTCTTTAGCTTCCAATTGATGTTTCTTCGTATGTCCTCTTCTTCTTCAACTACAGTATTGTATTTACGATTCATTTCATAAACCCGCTTAAGGGTTTCATCGTCTGGCTGATAATCGTTTAAATACTCATTAATAAACTGCTCTTGCACTGCAATATCACGAAGATCTTCCTGAAAAAAAGAATTTGTTAAAGATTCTACGCTGCCTCTCTCTCCCGCAGATCTGCTAAGATAAGTCACGCTCTCTGGTTTAAATCGAACCTTTGCAACATCGACCGCGCGGCGTACAACATCTAAAGGTAAGTTATTCTCAGAAATAAGCCTTAATCTAGCACTTTTTTGTACATTTAGCTTGTTAGGCAGCCTACCCTTAGGAGTAAGCTTAACAGTTACAAAAGGTTTAGGATTTTGCAAAATTATATGCTTACAGGTAAAGTTATCTTTATCTAGAATGTCCCATAATAGAAAACCCTTGTCGTTTGTTTCGCCATGGTTTTGTTGCACCGTTGATCCGCAGTATCTAATTTTACCACTTTTGTCGAGCGACTGGTTGGTTTTGTGAATATCTCCAAGAAAACCATAGTCGAAATTATTAAAAATGTTGATATCATCGTCGCCATGCTCCATTTTCCAGCCAGTATCAGTCTTTACGCCGCCAACAGAACCGTGATACAAAGCAATATTAATTCGCTCATAGCTGGTGGGATTCTGCCAATTGTCTCTGTCAAAAACTGAAAGAACGTTAATAGTAAATTGATCATCTAATCTCACCTCCCCTGAGTCCTTAAGTAAATATAAGCTTGGATGATTTAAAGCAGAAACTATAGGTGTTAAAGCATCTTGGCGGCTTGAGTTTTTTAAATTACCGTCATGGTTGCCAAGAATCACGTAAGTTGGTGCAATATCCGCCAAGTTTCTAAGAAAATCCGAACACATCTCAACAAACTCAGGGCTTATTTGAGTTTTTGTATGTGCGATATCACCACAATGAATAATAAAATCTGGCTTTTCTTTTAAAAGCTTCTTATAAAGTTGTTTAAAAACTTCTCTATATTCTTTGTGGTATTTTAAATTACGAATATGTGTATCTGCTAGATGAGCAAATTTCATATACACTCCTGCGTCTTAGATAAAAATAAGTACGCAACAAAATTAATAAAGAAAAATTACTTTTTTTGATCTTTAGAGTCGCCGGTCTTTTCTTTTGAATCTTTATCTTTTGATCGACGCGGTGCTGTCGCTCTCATATTTTGTCGCGTCTGAACGCTGTCTACATCTTCACCGGTCTCAACAGAAATTAAATCGTCAATGCTTGTTCCAAGCTCAGCAATGCCACGACTTAGTTGAGGTTGAGATTGGCTCAAGAGGCCTGTCATTTGTTTGATTAGTTCATTTGTTTGCGCCAACAACTGTTCTATCTCTGGAGCATCGCCTCTTTTAAGTTGAACGCCCAATTTATCAGTTGTAGATATGTCTGCTATATTTACATCTTGATCTATTGATTTTGATGCGCCAAGGGCCGCGGCTCCCAAGCCGGCTGACCCAAGAGCTGTTCCGACGCCAGCTCCGCCGGCTGCAGCCGAGCCTTTGCCGCCTTTACGGCCCTTTGGAAAAAGATTTTTCAACCAATTCATCAGTTTACCCCCAAAGGCTGAGGCGCCTGCCCGAGCACCTAAAGCTCCTCCAGAGCCCAATGCTCCTACTGCGGCTGCTGGGGCAACCTCCATTAGTTGGTCTGCCTCGGCTGCAGGAGGTTGTTCGAGGGCGCCAACACCTAAAGTAGCCATGGGATTTGCGACATCAAAATCTGGCAAAATAGTTGCAAAAGCTTGCTCAACTTCCATCTCTCCATAGTTGTCAACCAACCTTTGTACTTCTGCTAAAAATTTATCAATAACTTGTTCTAAAGACATACTATATACCTCGTATTCTATTAATTAAATAGTTATCTAATGTCAAAAGGGAAGCAGACTCTTTTCTGTTGATAAATTCTTCATTTGTCATTTCGCCTACATCGTTATATGGAGCTACGTCAATATTGTAAAGTTCAATTCCATACTTTAAAAATAATTTAATTATATTATCAATTTTTTTTTGTACATCTGCGTCTAAAGCTAAGTAAACCTTAGTGTCATTTTCAATAATTTTTTTAAAAATCTTCGAATTATAAGTTAGTGTGGATCCTAAAAGAGGCACAGAGTTGAAGCCAGCTTTCATAGCATCAAATACGCCCTCAACAATTGTAATCTCTTCAGTAAAATCTAAGTACAACTCATTAAAAATTATATTTTTTTTAATATTAGGATTAATATATTTTGGCCATGTATTCGAATAACTTCTGCCAATATAGTAGTTTATATCACCGTCATTGTCAAAAGAAGGCACTACAATCCTACTAGCGTACTCTCCAGTTGGGCAGAAACCAATCTTCCATTTTAAAATATCTTCTCTAGAGATGCCTCTAGACTCTAAATAATTTAAAGCCGGAAGCGCGTTTCTTGGCAAGCTTGTATTTGCAAGTGAAATATAACTTAATGGTAAATCAACTTTTTGTGTTTCTTCTGCAGAATTTTGTTTTCCAAATAACTTATCAGCAAAATCGTTAATCTCTACTTGTTGATTAAGTTTTCTCCATTCCTGCTTCTGCTTGTAGTTTCCAAAACTTCGAATAATTTTATATAAATTTCTTCCAGACCAATCACAAACCCAACACTTGAAAAAACCTTTTTCTGTGTTAACAGATAATTTTCTTTTGTGATGGTCGCACTTGGGGCACTTAAACAATATTTGTTTTTCACTTTCTCTGTGAAAATATCCAAGAATATCTTTTAAAATTTTTAATTTTTCTTCTTCTGACAATCCAGCCATCCTGCACGTGCTATCACCCAACTATCTGCCATGTCATAGCAATGAGGCTTTGGATTTCCGTGCTTAGTATATTCTATAAGAACATCTGGCACGTTGTCAATTACATATTCTATAACACACTTTTTAGCTTTTTGACCTTTTGGTACTTTTATACCTGCTAGTTTTCTAGCGGAAGTTGCGGCAATATATTCTGGTTCAAGGCCCCAGATTTCATAGCAAATCCAAGAGACAGCTCCGTTAAATCTGGATAAGGTTGATAAAGTTCTTGCAGAAGAAAAGCCAGATCTAAAAGATTGCAAAGATTGTTCAATATATATTTTTTCAGGATCGGTAATAATTGTTTCTAGCCTTGCTTTAACGACTTCTACCTTATCAAAAAAACTTTTATATTTTCTAGTATCGATTGCAAAATTATAGTCAATCTTGCCTGAGCAATCTATAACAGTTACGCCAGTTATACTGGTGCTAATATCTAAACCTATAATCATGATATTATTATATCATATGTCTAATTTAAGTTTAAATGTATAAGAGCGTTCTTCAAGCTTTCTTACTGGATTGGCGACGCCAGCGATTGCAATTAAATTTTTGTCTTTATCATATATACCAATTTTAGATATATAAGTTACTGGCTTAAAGCTAGCGCTATAGTTTGTGTGACTGCTAGAAACAATGTTTTTGATTTCATTTCTAGCATCCTCATGAAATATAAACGACGAAGAAAAAGTGCGTAACATTGTACCAGATAAAAATGTTGGATTGTTTGAAAAATTAAGCTCATTTTCTTTAGCATGCGCAAACATTGTTACTGTATTTACATAATCTTGGCCATTGAATTCAATTGAATAACTTGAAGATGGTGCATTTGCAGCTGAGCCGGTGGCACCAAAATTATACCACGAAGCACTGGTTGCGCTAGGGAAACTAGAGTCTGCGTTAAGCGGATCATACATCTCCATATGTGCAGACCCCCCGGAAGCCTCAGAAAATATGGGGGAACTTGAAGTTAATACTAAAAAACCCTCATTATATAAAGCAACACCAATCTCTTGACCAGTGGTTGATCCAGAGGTTTGATACAATACACCATTTCTTTTTGTATCAGCAGCTTCGGCTAAAAGTGTACCAGTGACATAGTATTTTAATCTTATGCTTCCTTTTTGTATGCTAGATCCGTAAAATATAGAAGGGATGCTTACAATATTTAATTTTTGATCTGGTTTGTTCCCTAAAGAAGATGAGTAAGCATAATGTGGACTCAACACAGTGTGGTAGTTAAGAGTGCTTTCTAATGCGTATAAAACTTTTTTCTTATCAGCTGAAAAAGTTGTTCCGTACTTATCAACAGAAATTCCAGCTAGCATTGGATAAGAGCCACTGAGAATGTCACCGTAAACAAAATCATTATTAAAAGAATCTGTGCTGATTGTTTTAAAACTAGAAAAAGAGCCGTTTTTTGATACAAATGGATATACCATTTGTGAATCAGTACTAGAAGATACTAGATTGCGGTTTACATTTATTTCATGTAAATTAATTTTTCCATTAGGCGTATGATAATTTTGCGCGCTTTGGTTTTCTTCATTATAATATATCGATCCAGACCATATTAAAAAACTGACTTTTGGAAAAACCTTTATTCGGTTTCGAAATATATCAGATTTTTCAAATTTGTGGTAGTTTCCATACTTCGGGGTATGTGATGGCATCATTTCCCCCCTTAGTAGTCAAGCCTTACCCTCAGAGTCAACTCAGTATTAGGATCTTTTCTGATTGGTTCTGATAATTTAGCAACCGCCATTAATTCATTGTCTGGTGAATATAAACCGACAGAAGTAATATAAGTTACTGGTAAGTCAGAAACATTATTTTTTACAACAATCTTGCTGTTAGAAACATAAGTTGGGTTGCTGCTGTAGTTATATTCATTGTGGTTAACACGACAGAAATGAATGGCAGAATTTAATTCAATAGTATTATTAAAGTCTATGTCATATATTCTATGTCTAAAGGCTTTTGCTAGTTCTTCAATAGTTCCTTTTTGCTGTGCGACATGCATATTGATTCCGCCAACATTAGTTTGGCCACCGTCGTCGGTCCAAGTCTCGCCTCCAGCCTGGAATAAAGGCGCCTTTGTCATCGCTGTACCTACAGAGCGCCATTTTCCAGAATCAGAGAAAAATGACGACGTCAAGGCTATAATGCCTGCTTGGTAGAATATAAGGCCAACACCAGAATGATTCCCGCCGCTTGAGCCGTCATATGCTTGTGACCCAGTAAATAATATTCCATAATCGCCAGCGGGACATGTGCGGAACTCGTTTGCAGCACCAAAATCAGCAACTGTTGTCAGCTCATAAAGGTTGCGTATGCCATTCTGCCCACCAGGGTAAGATCCAGATCCGGCGGCCGCGATGGCGCCTGCTGACCCAGAGCGAAACAATTGCATCGAGAACGATCCTTTCTTGATTTCATCTTTGACCAACAAGCGTGAGAAGTTTATGAAAAAACACTGGTTCATCATATCATAATTGATTACAGCGTTATCATCACCAATTGCGCCATCTGATTCAAATTTTCTAATACTGCCGCTTATATCATAACCAAATAAAACCTGAGCCATCTGATTGTAGATATTTAACTTTTTAGCATTTTGTGTATAGGCACTGGCACTAGCATTAGCACTAATTCCAAAAGTAACATCAAAAATTTGATTTGCTGAAGAGCTTAAGTACGGATAATCGTAAACTGAATTGAACATTCCATGTGAAAAATTCTTAACATTATGCTCTGTATTATCAGTGTTGTAGGTTCCAGAAGCAATTGTTCCTGTGATAGGAATTGCCTCATGAAGCATTGTTCTCGTATTTACTATATCGTCGCCTAGTAACGGTTTATAAGTTTTAGCCATAATTCTCTACCTTATTGAATTTTTATGTAACGTACAGGAATATCTAATCTGTAGCCAGTATTCGCCCCTATAACTCGGACAGTTGTATCAATCTTGTAAATTTTCATTCCAGCGCTGGAAACTAGTCCATCGTCTGTTCCGAACCCCAATAAATTGCCTGATGCGTTTGCGTCCTCCGAGTCGCCAAGTTGTTCGAACAAATAAGTTGAATTCTTTAATTCTTGTGAGGCCTCAATTCTAAAATGCAAAGTGCTACCTCTTGGCCCGTCAAAAACTTGAGGGTTGTTACCAGCTAGCGCTGCTGCAGTGGTGCGCGTTTCGTTAGCAGGTACAAGATTAGCGGGGTTAACATAACTATCACTAGTGAGATAGTAAGTAGCAATATTGTCGTCATCAATAAAATTAACAGGAGCAATATTCTCACTATTTGATTGTTTAATTCTTCCTAGTCTATAGTCCATCTCTATTATATAGGCAGTCTCCATCAAATCAGTGTCCATGCCAATTGACGGTGCAATTTGATTTGTATCTAATCCTTGATCAACACGTATCATATGATAAGCTGGAGCATGATCAGATTCACCTGGAGTGTAACCTTGTATGCAGCCTCTAATATGAGATCCTAAGTCAATTGACTTGTTCAAATCACTAGTGGACGCCTCAGTTCTGTACTGAAAAATACGAACAAAAGTATCATTATCAACAGCTACCACAAATCCGTTATAGTATACATTAGCATCGCCGCTTAGGGCTAGGCCAGGCGGAGTTCTTCTGAATAGCCCTGATGAACCCGCTTGAGCGTCTGGCACAATACCGTCATAACCGTTATTTGCATCGTTTAATTTTAAAACAGGCATATATAATACGTTTGTCCTGCCCATTGTCATCAACCTGGATTTAACAGCAGCAGAGTTATTAGTAAAAGCTTCCAATATTGGAGTCTGCAAGATTTCTAAGTCATAGTACGCGCTTCCGCTAGCATGGTTTTTGTTGTATAAAGCATAATTTATCTCGTCATCACCTAAAGCAAATTTCGAAATTTTAAAGCTCCCATCGCCTTGAGCAAGACGAAGACGTCCAGTGTCAGTTAGTACGGCGTCAAGAATGATGTCGCCTGAATTATCCAAAAAAGCCATTTGTTAAACTCCTTACCTCTATTAAATAGTTGTGAATGTTTTTATTTTCTAGTATATTATATATTATTCTGTATCATTTGTTTTCTCAAAAGTGAAATTAATATCAATTTTTTTACCGCTGCCTTTTGATGTCAGCCTTAGTTTGTACTTTTTCTTTTTTTCTTCTGTAGAGAATATGCCGTCTACGTCTTCTTTTTCAGAAAAATACAACTGTTTTAAACTAGGCTTTAAATAGACATATTTCTGGCACTCTTTTATAAAAGTCACAGGATCCACAGGATCTATGGAAATAATTCTTATTATTGGCTTCACAGCTCCTTTTTCGTCTATCATTTCGACTTCATAAACTGGTGAAGGATTTGAAACGTGGCCATAATCGTCAATCGCCCTAAAAGTATAATAATACTTTGTATTTGGCAAAAGAGTTTCCTCAAAAATAGAATTTACATTGTCTTTATATAAAGAAAAATCAGAATATGAATTCGGTCTTTCTGTTATTCTAAATATTTGAAATTTTTTAACTGGATCATCGTTGGCAAATTCAACTGCTTGGTCTTCTAGAGCCTGGCTTGTATCAGGATCTGAAACCAATTGTGATCTTTTTACTAAATCAAATTTTTCGTTATCGCTGTTTAATATTATAACAGGCTTCTGCTTCATTCTCCCAGTTGTCCCATTCAACATTATTTTTAAGCGATCGCTAACGGAGTAATAAGGTATAATATTAACATCCGGCGGCATAGGCGGCTTATCCATTATAAGCACCTCGGGAGTTGAAAAAATCTTGTCCTCTATTACTTTTATACTTGGCTCAACTCGGACAAGAAATTTAGAGGAAAATTGGAATAATCCATTATCAAGCTCAATCGGAGGGCTTTGAATTCCATCAAACAATTCTCCACCTTGTCCTTCGGCGGGCTTTATAAGTAAATTTGACAAATCACCCAAATCAGATTTCCTTGCTTCTTGTTCATTTGACAAAACAAAAGGAGTATCTGGATTATCTGTCGACTTCCCCCAAAAATATCGATACTTACTACCAAATACTACACGTATTGCATAAACGTCGTATTTATATGTAGCATAGGTGTGATGCTTAAGCTGGGTGTCAACATACTTGACAATATCCAGATCAGAAGTATTGGGTATGAAAATACTTTGCACTGGCTCAAATTCGTCAGAATCTGTTTTTTTAACCATTTTTTCTATTTTGTAAAAAATATCTTCGTTGTAACAGGGTGTGCCGTTGATTATATCAAAATAACTTCTTCGATGTGTTTTATATAAGTTCAGCAACTTCATCCTAAAAGCTGTGCCGCTCATCATTTTAAAAACAACATTATCATCATTCAATAACTTAACTGGATCATTGAAATCATCACGAACAAAAGACACATAGTTTCTAATATCTTTAGGGAAAGAATTATCAAATGCATTCATATGGCTATCGATATCTGTAGTTATAAAATTTTGTGCTTCTAAATCTAAATTAAATTCTTGCTTTTCCATAGCCTGTGATAATTCATTTTCAGAGTAATCTATAGTAAACCCAGAGAGATCAGTATAAATTTTTTCATTAGTATATTCTCTCATCTTCTTAGGGTGAGGGTTCCATGGATCAATTATACCATATGTATATTGAATATTGTTTTCAGGATCATATTTTCTAGCCGCTAGCAAATAAGAATAATATCTTGTCAAGAAAAGATCTTTCATAAGATCACCAAGAGAAGTTTTTCTAGCTGCGGTAAAACTAAGCTCAGTATAGAAAGGAAAATATTTTTTATACTGGTCAACTTTGTCCATTATAGGAATGAAATTTGGACTGAAAACAACTCTAGACATTATTCTTTCTAGAGATTGTAGTTTATTTAACTTGTTTGTATTTTGAAACTTGAGACTTCCGTAGTAATCTAGACTTGCCGCAAAAGTGTCAAAATATTCTTCAAAGAGCGAATATGGATCTTGCTTAGAAAAATCAGACATAATTATTCTTTCTAAAATTTTATTTGAACCTGCGACTAGCTCATTTGTTAGTTGGTCTTCGCTGCTAATCAATAAAGTGCCATGTAAAGTCAACAAAGACTCTAGGGGATATTTTTGATATAAATTAGTGTATACGCCATAGTTATTTTCTACATTTTCACTAAAGTTGCTTCCTTCTTCAGTTCCTGACTGTCCAGCCATAAACTGATAAGGAAAAAAATAATCAATCATCTCATCCAATTGATAAGCACCATTTTGCAAAATTTTATCATTTTTTGCTAATCTTAAAAATGAATATATATTTGGAAGGGAATTTTGCATCCCCATTCTTCCACCTGTAACTAGCTCAAAATTCTTACTGTCTAAAAGTTCGTTATAATAAGTCTGATAATCAGCAAAAAAAGCCTTGCCAACAGGCTGTTTTGAAATTATTTCGTCAGGAGTAAAAGGCACTTTTGCTTTGTAATGGTGATCATAGAAATAATGATCTGGACGCACAATTGGGTTGACATTAATAGGCTGCTGAGGTTGCTGACTGGTGTCTGTATTATTTATTCCGCATTTTGTATAAAGAGTCCAAAGCTGTACTGGAGCAGCAGCATTAGTATTGTCGCCAAGCCAATTGGTATCTTTATCCGCATATCCCTTTAACATGATGGTTTGGTCTAACACTAAGCCTGTAGAATCATTATTGCCTTTATATTCATATGGTTCTTCGCACTGTACTAAATCAATTGTACGGCCTGCAAAGGCCTTAAATTTTTGCCAATCGTTGGATAAAGCTGTCGTTCCATTAATTTCTTGATAATCCCAGTTTTTTCCAGCGACAATCCTCACAGCATCAGAAAAGCCATGATCAAAATAAACAGCATTTGCAGGCGTAGACACTATTAAGTCCTGATGGAGTTCACCAAAATTCGACGCTTTTCTTCTAGCGTTAAAATATGATTGGTCAGATATTACCAATTTTTCTTTTCCGGTTATATCAGTCATATAAATTTCCTATTTCTTGTTGTAGGCCGGCTGCTCCAGTTTGCAAGTCAGTTTGAGTGCCAGCTGCGCCTGCGCCCATTTGAGAAGACTCACCACCGGTGGTGGTTTCTGCAGCTGCTGTCATTGTACCAAGATTGGTGCCAGGATCGCCAGAGATCATTATGTTTCCAGGATTGTTAGCTGGTTTTCCAGAGGCATCTGTTTTCTCTCCCGCGGAAGATACTGCAGTTGTACCTTCATTAAACATTTTATTTTTCTGTAAGCCGTTTGATGCAAACTTGTCTTCCATCGGTCCATCCGGGCCGTAATCCGGGCCATACTTATACTCTGTCAATTGCATCATTTGGTCAAACACCTCCTCTATGTTAGCGCCAGTTGCAATTGCAGCGTCGACGCCACCTGGAAGAGGGAATCCCATTGATGCCCACGTGCTATCGTCGCCGCCGATGTCTCCACCTTGCTGAGCTACCCACACACTCTCATCACCAACAACATCCTCTGATTCTGCTGGTGGTTCTGGAATATATTCCTCGTACACAGGAGCGGGCAGGTCAATTTCCCAAACTCCATAATCCATCGTAGCGCCGGAGCCAGTAGGTTTGCCATCTATAATAAAATATCTATCTAATATCGGCGCGCTTATTCCTAAATTCTGTGCATCTTCAGTTAGTGACATCCTGCAAAAAAGCTTTTGCTCTTCTTGCATATTGTCTAAATCTTCTGCTGTTAAAGGACCCCACATATATTCATCGTCCTTCGCTAAATTATATCCGGCAATTTGCTGTCCTATGGGAACTACATACCCAGTCGGAAATTCAGGATATGCTTTTAATACATCGACCCTGACAGTCATGCCGGCGTAGAAAAACAAAGATGATAGCCTTGAAGACCAACTAGATTCATTATTTTTATATGATCTCCATGCACTTATTGCTGCCACCATATCCTCACGAATTGAACTATCGTCTATCTTAGAGATATGATACATCTTTTGATATGGTGGTATTTTACTGTTATCAGCTCCTGAGAATAATAAAGGTAGGTTAGGTAATGATGGTCTTTCAATCATATCTTGTGAACTGTCGAATATAAGTTTTCTAAGAAAATTTTGCGACAGCATATTGCCATCTGCATAATCATCTTTAAGCCACAGACCTTTTTTAGTACCGCCGCCGACAAATGGCTGGTGATATTCTTCATGGTCTGCGATATCCGGAAAAGTCGCTCCTGGTCTTTTACTGAAAGTATCACCATAAAATTTTTCATAGTTTGTTAAGCTAAGCACGGATATTCCATATCTTTCTGTGAGATTCTTATAAGCCTCTCTAGTTTCAATCTGTTTCGGTGTTACATTTGTGCCAGCAACGTCATACTGTGTAGGCCCTATCGAAAAAGCATCGGTCAAATCTGCAACTGAAATATCTTTTTTATTTAAATTATAGCTTAATAAAGCCAATAAAAGTAATTCATGAGATTCATAATCTAGATAAGTGTTAGAAAAAATATCTGAAGCTTCGCCAGACGTAAAATACTTGTTTGCAATTCCACTAAATACGTTATAAAAATAACTATATGATCTTTTTTGTAGTTTATCAGGATCATATCTTTGTATAGAATCAGAAAGCTCAATCAGCGAAGGAGACAAATAAGAGTAGCCACTATCAGAAAATTTACCTAATTGTAAATTTTTTAATTCTGGTGGTGATTGGGGATGATTCATATCCCTATTCCACAGCTCATCAAAATTAGAAAAAGTTGAAGTATCATAGCCGTTATGAATTTTTGCAACCTCTAATTTACATCTTTCTTTGTAAGTATTAACATATATTCTACGCAATCCATAATCTGCAAAATGGTTGTTGTTTACAAAGTCGGTGCCAATGTTTAGATACTCGGCGTATATATTTTCATTTCCTGTTGTTTCAAATACATTGCTAAAAACATGACTATCGTTTATAAAAACATCTGTTGGCGACACGTCATAATCAGAAAAATTATTAAAATTATAACCGTCTGTTTTTGCTGAATTAGCTAATTCATTACCAGTCTTACTTAACTTTGTTAGATCTAATAGACTTTCAAGCTTAGCAATTGCCGACTGAAAAAACTTTCTAACAAAATCAATGCCATTAGGTGTTCCATCTTGAGGGCTAATTAAAGAAACCACCGTATAAGGACTAAAAGCGCCATCTGGTAAATTATAAAGACCAAATATAATTTTATATTTACCTAAAAGATCGGTTATTGTTTTAAATTCTGTGTTATCACCGGCTAATGCTGAAAGTCTTGGGTGGCCAATTATATAATTTGCGAATTGATCAATAAATTTATTTGATTTACTATCAAAGTAAGGCCTTAAACTTTGTTTAAGATCGCCTTGTCCTAAAAGAAGCGATTTTTTACTAGGATCTCCGCCTATGAGCTTATCAGTAAGTGGGTCAATATAATATTCCATCGCTGTTTCGTAATACTCGTCTAACATAATTTTTATAGAATTTGTTTCTCTAAGAAGATCTTGCAAGAACGCGTAAGTTCCATCCTGAAAAGTTATTTCAATTCTGTACTGATAAACACCGGCAGTTTTTTCACCAACATCCAAGTCAGAAAAAGTAAAAAACCTTTGCTTAAAGGGATTAAAATCGCCACCCATAACCAATTCTACCAAGCCATTAGTTTGATTTGGTGTTTGGTAGCCTGCGCCATCAGAAATAGTGCCTATTAAATAAGAGGGCTCTTCATATTCTGTATCATTTGCATATCTCTCTCTTGTGGAAGTAGTTGATCTTTTATTCACTCGATCCCTAAACATTTTTATTTCTAAAATTTTAGAGTTATTAACCACCTGCAGTCTAGATTCTTCAAGAAGCGTCTTAGCAGAACCCGGCGCGTCGTTGCCGAGAGTTTTATCAAACAAGATTGGATATAACTTAGAATTGCTACGCAAAAACTGCTGTATATCTATAAAGAACATACCCCTGGCGTTACTTCTTCTATCTCGGGTTAAGTATAGTTTTGAAAATTCTGCATCATTATCATAATATGAGGTACCAACAGCGTTGTACTGAGCCTCCAGCCCAGCACTCCTTCTATCGCCAAATTTACTTAAGTATTTGCGACTTTCTTTTTGAAATGGGGACAAAAAAAGCTTAACAGCGTCTTCTGCATCCTCATTAAGACTAAAAAGCGGTGATTCCACACCAAAACCCATAAAGCCATCATATGGTTGAGTCGACAAATCTACTCGAAAGTCTTGTATTAGTGCATTAGGCATTTTGTTTAAAGAAAGTCTATGTTGATTAACGCCAGACATGTGTCTTTCACCAACCATCCAGCCTCTATTCTCTCCAAAACCACCATCTCCAGCGTAGCCATCAGGAGCTGGATTAAAACCTTGAGCATGTAAGTGAACAGAGCCCTCCCAAATTTTACCGTTCGGCAGTGTGAATACTTCTCTTGTTTTTGTGGGCGCCCCGTCTTTAAACACTATCTCTGTGTTCATCGGACCTTCAATAATCATAGCCTCTAATAGATCTCCAAAATCAAAATTTATGTCATCAAAGGCCCCGGTAGCATTAAAAAAATCAGGTATGTGCAGCATTGAATAAAATAGAAATCCTAAATTAGGATCTTGCTGCAAATTATGCCTAAACGTTTGTTGAAACGGGATGACATAGTATGGCTTCCCATTTTTTATTTCTTGTCTTGCTTGACCCACAGACAGGTCTTGCATCGACCACCCCTGGCCCATAGGATTATCAATATAGCTAGCTTTGCCAGATAAGTTTTGTAAAATATTAGAATTATTCATCCTTAAAGGAGGAGAATGAAACTCGCTGTCATCACCGAACGTAAAGTCGTCTTGCACTGGAAATATTGTTTGGCTAGCTAAGCTTATCCCCTCTCCCACACCACCTGCCGAAGCTCCACTTCCTAAACTGCTTCTTGGTATATATCCGTCACCAACTTGCTGCTTTGCAACATAAACGCTGCCAACATCTGCATATGTCATATTTTGTGTGGGCATTGGATTATTGCTAGCTAGTAGCTTTTTTATATTGTCTGCATTTCGAAAGGGAATTACCTCAATCATCATCGAATCGTAAATATTAGCCCCTAAAATATTAAAATTATTTAACCAATTTGATTCACTTAAACCAGCAGCTGATTGGTATAGTTCAAAGTGAAGAGTAACATTGACATCGCTTGAATCCTCGGGATGATTCTCTAAAACTATGTTTTTACAATAAACATGTGGAAGAAAGCCGCCGCCAGTTATCATATCTAATATGGCAGACATTAGCAAATCTCCCCGGGAGTATCTGAGCCACCTTCGTAAATATTAAAGGTTTTTCTCTTTTGTTTATCAATAACTTCTTGACAATGTAAAGTTCTAGGATCTGCAAAAACACCCAGCTTTTGATCAATAGGATCAAGCTCGCATAAAATTTCTTCATCTATCTCGTCATCTATTAAGATATCAAAATAATACTCAGAATTTTTCATATTTTCAACAGGATCAGTTTCATCCATAAAAGACAATTCACTTTCCGGATCATGATGTGTAGAGAATGATAGAGGCCTTAATGTTTCTAATATTTTGCCATTTTTTTCTTCTTCTAAAATCTCATAAAGCTCGACATCAAAGTTTTTTTTCTGATAAAAACCATTTTCCTCAGAAACTTTTAATAATACATACATCTCTTCTTCTGTGGATGTTATTGCTATATCTGAAAAAAGAGGTCCTTCTTCAAATTCGTCTAGTATATCCTCACCTTCAATACCCTCATCCTCTAAATTAATAACTTTAATTTTTGTATGACAATCTAGTTGAGGAGTTAAAATATTATTACTTCCGCCATCGGGCCCGGGAAGATCTTGATAAGTCAAGGCGCCGGATAAATGACCATTCAAAAATAAAACCGACCAAGACGGTATATATTCTGAATTTATATCACTAGCCCCTAAAGGCTGTGTCAAAGCATAGTTTTTCTCTGGACTTCTTTGTAATGTTGCGGCGCCTACAGTTTCTTTTCCTGATAAAACTAAATTGTAATTATTGCCAAATTGCCTCTCTAGGGATGAAAAGCTTATTTGAGGATGACATGTTTGAGTAGATCTTATTCTCTCTTCAGACTCATTTTGAAGCTCAACAATTCCTGCTTTTTCAGAATTATACAAAATATTATCGTCAAAAAAAGAATAATATACAGGAGAAAACTCTCCTTTAGATAACAGATGACGTCCAAATTGAGTTAATTTAATATCTATGACTTCTTCTTTTTTATTAAAAAATTCCATTATTTATTTACCAACATATCTATGTCAATCTTGAGTGTTTCTATCAAAGAAAAATAATCGTAAGGCCAGTTTGAGCCCCAAACTTCACTATAAGTAATATTCTCTAGTATTGATTCACCAGAAACTTGTTTTTGATTTTCTCCTGTGTGAGCATATGGTGTAACATATTTTGCTCTCATTAATTCGTGCACCTGCCTATCACGATATTTTTTAAAATCTTTTGCCCCTCTCTGCTTTACCTTAAATACCATAAATTTTATATTTTTATAAAAATCTTTTGTACTCCAATTTGGTATTATAGATTTTTCCTCGTCAACATAGGCTTTAAAGAATGCAGGATCTTTTAACATACCTTGTGCTCGTAGAGGCGGAGACAAAAAGTTTTCATATCCCAAATCTTTAAAATATAATCTGTCTGTAGAGCCAGGAGTATTAAACGCTTCTTCAAAAATTGATTCAAAAGTTCTTCCCCCGCTTTCTGTAGCAATGACGCCAGCGGATCCAAGGTCATCGTAATTTCCTTGTCCAGCCAATATCTGATTGATGTATGCTATGACCGCTGCATCGCGCTCTTGGGGCCCATCGAATTCTAAAGTAGTATCCACTATTTGTTCTATAATTGTTTTAATTTTAGCACGAAATGCTGCTTCTTTACTAACAACTGATTTTACACCATATGGCATCCATTCTGGCATAATTCCATCTGAATTCATTGGAGATAAAGAATTGGGCGATATTGATAAAGTACTAATGGCTTTTTCAATTTTTTGTGAAATTGTTGGCATAATACCTTGATATATATCGATTAAATCTTGTTTTGAAAAAGTGTGAGTAAATGGCACAACCATCATTTGAAATGGACTGACATTACCATTGTGTATAAAATCAAACTCTGGCGGCAGTTGATAGCCTAAATTATGATAAGGATTTGCTAAATTATCAGTGTTTAAGAAAGGTTGTATATCACCAATAAGAGTAGAAAGCATAGTTCCAACATCAGTTTGCAGCAAAGAATCCAAGTTTTTATTAAAAACAGCTGGAGTACTGCAGCCTAATAAATTATAATTTTTTTGGTTTGGTACTAAATCATTACCAAAATCATGGCCATGGTAGAACTGCCCTCTTTTATGTCTAGGGATGTATTTTGATGTAAGGATCATACTAAGCATATTTTGAAATAAAACCGGTTGAATTGGCAAAAAATGTTTACCAGGTATAATTTCTACAGTGCTGTATAAATTGTAAAAACCAGTTTCAGCTTTACCCATTATATAATTTGCATTACTGTGGGTGCCGTCATCAAGTGGCTTATATAAATCATGGTACCCCTCAATAAATTCTATTGTCTGTTCACTCATCTTAGGACTGTATTTAATTGGAGTATCAAGATAAGGGATAATCACAATTGCCTCATGCACAGTTTTGCTGTTAGCAATTTTTCCAATTGGATATTTTTTAGTTTCGAAATCAATACGAGGAGCCAAAGAACCAGTTTTATTAGTAGTATTATTCTCCTCGGGAGGTAAAGTAAAAAATCCTCCTGGTGTAACGCCATCTGCACTCGCGTTATTTGCCACAAATCCAACAGAACCAGAGATGTTTTCTTCTTGTGTGTCTGAAAACATACTTTTTATTTCTAAATAGAGGCCCTTATCCAACTCACCGAGCGCTTCTTCTTTTAAAACAGCACCTATTGCTTTTTTATCATAAGGATCTGTGCCATAACCACCCCAGAGGCCTCGGCCAGTTTTTATATCATGATAAATATTTTTCACTAGACCAGTTTTTTCAAGAGGTTCTTCTAATATTTGGCCAGTTTGTCCGATATTAGATGCAAAAGATGACGTATATGCAAAAGAAGAAGAAAAGTCTAGCACTGGGCAGACCCACCATGGCGCAATATAAGAAGCATATTGAATCTCCGCAAAGGTATCTGCACCGGCAGCAGGACCAACAAACAAAAGATTCGAAAATTCTACACTTGCATCAATTTTCATTCTGTTTTGACCGGTTACCTCATAAGATGATGTAGTTGGCAAAGTTAAACAAAGAGCACGTTCGTCGCCATGATATGAGCCGGTGTCATATCTTTCAAAATTAAAAGAATTTTTAAGACTCTGGCCCCACAAAAAAGCATAAGTATCATCGATGGCTTGAGGCTCGTATTTTAAAATTTTACTACTAGCACCATAAAAATATGGAGGAGTATATGCTTGATAAGCTGGATCTTGTAAATTAAAATATAAATAAAGCTCAAAATCGTAGCTAGCCAGTATTGGCTCCTCAACTAAAATTGGATCAAAAGCGCTGGTCTGTCCTAAGTCTGGAAGTAAAGCTTTACCTGCGCCTCTAACAGCTGCGTTAGTGCCATATCCATGAATATTAGGTGTGACACACTCCATAGCAGGACCATAAATATAGCCGCGCATGGTACTACCAAGTTTAGTTAAGGAAGATTCTCCGGCTAATAAAGGAGAGTTGCTGCCATCTAAGAATTTTCCTCCAATGCCAGCTTTTCTGGGTCCTTCGCACATAACTTGGTCTTTCCCTGCCTTAAGTTTGACTTCCATGACAAATTCTCTACCTAAGTCTCCTTCACTAAATTGTGCATTCAGAGAGTTTCTCGTTATGATTGGTAGTTTTAAACCTTTAGGGTAGGATGAAAGATCTCCTATATTAATGCTGGGCTCTGAATCAGCAATAAAAAATTCCATTGTTTCGGCTAGATAATTATTAATGGCAGAATGATATAGATTTGCGTCTACATTAAACCTACTACTTAATATCTCATCTTTGAAACTATTATCGAAGGCCCCGCCGAACTCTGGGCTCAATATAGGAAACGAAGTATATCTAGCGCCTGGCGTTCCAGCCATGCCAACTGTTCCACGACGGTACTCAAAGCCTGGTAGAGTATACGCGCTGTCGGAAGTGGAGCGGCGATCTGCCTCAACAAAATCAGATGGCAGAAAGACGTTTCTGCCATTAAGTAAATCAATTGGTGGGTCAGTATCAAAATCGTATAAAGCTCTAAATGGCAGTCGATGAGTGGGCGGAGTTACCAATACAGATGGTATGGCTTTTGCAGCGCCCATCATTTGGCAACCGCCAAAGTTAAACGAAGCAGAAATATGTATATTCAAATTATCTGGATTTTTGTCAGACCAGCTAGAAAAAGGTGTGTCTGGATCTGTACCGGTTGCAGATCCTTGGAATAAAAATCCGCCGTCTGTTGACGCGTATGCTACAGTAGTTGATCCAGTTGGAAACCAGTACTCGGGCGTAAATTTTGCAATACCTTCATTGTTTGAAGCGTAAATAGGCCAGTCGACAGCAATACCGGACTTGATAGAATTATATAGTATGCCCGGGCCAAACAAAGGTTCAAGGATAGTTTGTTTTGTCATTTCTGCTCTAGTGCGAAGATTAGTTACATTAGAGTAGGACTCTTGTTTAACATGTGATTTTCCCATTCTATATGCGACTATTGGGTTGTTGCCCGCGTTATATAGAAATCCGTCATTAAAGTGTCTCGCTACTTGCACCGTTCTAGATACAGGATAAAAACCATCTGTAATTCTCATTTTTTTATTAGCTTTAACATTAAAACTAATAATATCAGGTATTGTGTTTTCGCCCTGAGAAAAGCCTTTTCTTCCGTTTGATAAAAGATTATTAAATGATGAAAAATCATCAGATGAAAAATACAAGGCTTCAAATTTGACGCCCTGCTGATCAAGGCGCCAGTGATTTCTAAACGTTTCTGTATTTCCCATAGTGACAAAAGAACTAGTTACTTCTGAACTGGCTGGGTTAGTTTCATGAGACCAAGCGTTTGGATCTTTAGAGTCCAAATATTTAAATATCTCAGATTCAGTTATATCCTGCCCTCCGGTAAAGCCAACAACAGTTAGCTGGCTTATATCAGTGGTAATACTTACATTACCAGCTTCCCCTGCTGTAACTTGTGTGAGAGTAATGCTTTGTGGCCCGTCACGCCCAGAGGGTGGCGCCTCGGAAACTGTAATTTTATTGCTATGCCCATTTCCATGCTCAATCGCCTCTTTGAGCGAGATTAGGAACTCCTGCTGTGTGCCTGACGATAAGTTAATGCTAACTGCGACTCCACCGTCTTCATCAGAACCTGCTGTGCCAGCACCAGTATCGGTGTTTGCGTCATTAGATAGTATTGTACCAGTCTCTGTGCTACCATCGCTAGCAGAATTAGTAATAACATATCTTACTGTCTTGCCATCAGACGAAGTGATTGTAATGTGTTCCTTTTCTGTCATGCCAGACGTAGCGTCGCCATCAGCAACAGTAATTGTTGCTGTAGCTACTTTATTATTTTCTGGAAACGCATCACGCGCACTTGAGGATACAATTCCGCCATGAACTGTGAAAATATCACTCTTGTTTGTGGTCGAATTATCTATAGTATATGGACTATTTGCTGAACTCCTGTTAAGAGGCACCATTATATTTATTTCTGGGCTCAGAGGATCTCTTTTAATCTCCACTCTATCAAAAACGTTTTTTTGTCTAGCTAAACCATAATCTAAAGGAAAGCCTTTTTTATAATATTCGCTTAGGTGCTCTGATATATTAAATTCAGGTACAATAGAATAGTCTCTTCCCATATGTTTTAAATTACCAAAAAAATCTTCATACGTGTTATACCATGGGTCATTACCACGAATTTTATTAGTTGCATAAAACGGTGTATTATAGGGAAAAGTATGTCTATTATACTGGATTGATGCTTTTCCTTGCCCATACCCAGATAAATCTGATACGGCCGAGCCTGTTCTGTAATAAAACAGCGTTGGCTTGGTGCTATACACTAATTCGCCGGCAGATCCAGTTTTTAAATTCAAAATAGAAGCCGTTATCATTTGAGCAATTTGCATTCTTGCAAATGGCGCATCTGCGTCATTTCCGTAAGCAAATCCAATTCTATCGTGTCTTGTGTGATTTTGAGAAACAGTCAATTGTGAAATAGTGGTTGAAACTATAGTGTTTCCAGCAGCTCCTGTATCTCTTTGTGTCAAAGTAATTGTCTGCGCGCCGTTAGCAGCGCTGCCAGGAAGATTAGTGGAAACAATTCTACCACCAGTTTTTGCATTGATAGCAGTATGTAGCCCAGATAAGAAATCATATTGAGTTGCAGAAGACAAATTTATGCCTATAGCAATCATGTCGGGGCTGCCAAGATTAAAAGGCGTACTATTTGGCACTGTGCCGGCACCGATGTCATCTCCGATTGAAAGGCCGGCGCCTGTGGTTGCTGCACCAGATTCTGCGATATTAGAGACAATGAAAATAAAGACTGTACCATCAGTGGCAGTCATCTTAAGATATTCTCCCTCGGTCATACCAGTAGACGCATCACCGTCTGCAACAGAGACTGTACAATTTGCAGCCGATAGTGTTGTTGCTCTATGTGGAGTGAGCCCAATTTGAAGGCCTTCACCACCCATGGAAGAAGTTAGGTATATTGGCTTATCATAAATATCTTGTCTGGGATCAAGCGGCCAGATACTTAAAGCGCTTATTTCATAAGGTTGATAAGACTCCAATTGCGAAAACATTGAAAAAGGAGGTAGATCTCCAATATCTGTGATGCCGCCACCAACGGTGGCGCCTGTAAGCGCATTTTGTTGGTTAATCACTACACCGTTAATGAGAAATTTTGTATTATTGTTCCATTGCTTGTCGGCTGGCAGCTGCCCAATAGCCGAGGTTGCAATTAAATTACCAGAAAACCAATTTTGATATAAATGTGTGTCTGTCGCATCGGTAGTAGTTCCTATTCCAGCTGTTTGTTTTTGATAAGCTGTCTTCTCTCTTGTATAACCCCATAATTTATGGACCGAAGAAATAGAATTTGCTGCGCGATCATTTGTTCTTAACCTTGTAGTGCCATCTGATGCAGCGCTTACGGTACCACCGCCCTGTAAGCTTTTCCAGAATGTTCTTTTGTCACCAGGTCTAAAATCATATTTTTTAATTGTTAAATACTCGATGATGTTATTGCCATCGATGTCTTTGGATTGGTCATCGAAGAATCCTAATGCATGGCTACCAGTTTCTTCGTAGAAAGGGCGTGTTAATTTATAAGTTCTATACGAGTTTATATCTCTTGGGTATAATCTTTCTGAAAGTATGTAAGAATTAGCACCATTTTTTGCTGCAGCATGCCACAAAGAATAAGTTTGCGTATTTAAATGCTTATAGCTTGTCCAGCCGGCATATGCGCCTTCAGAAGAAGTAAGCAAATCGCCTGACGATATTCTTAAAATAGTATTCAAATCTTTGTTAGAGAAATAGTTGACGTGGTTCATCATTGATTGACGTACGCGTGCAGGTTGGCCTCCGACGTCATCAATATCATACGTAAAAGGTTTGTATTTTGTTGTTACTACAGGCTCATAATATTGGTTAAGATACGCACTGTCAGTATAAACTCTGCTTAATTCAGGGGCTTGTCCCAAGTCAAAGTTATCAGAAGAGCCGACATGTGCAGGCAAGGAGTGTCTACCGGAAGGCAAGTAAGTAATCCAACCGTACTGGCCATCAGCATAAGTTTTACCAATTAGTATATCGCTTTTTTGTTGGCCCACAACCTCATCTAATCTGCTTCCTAAGGCAAAAGTTGTAGTTTGCGTTCTGCCAATTAATTCATTAGGTATAGGATCGCTCTCATCAATAGAAAAAGTATTTTTTCTCCTGTGATATCTTGCAATAGGGTGCTGCCCACCTCTAATTTGCTTCCAAGAAGGATGTTGGTAAGGTCCATTTCTGTGATGCAAAAGACCATTTAGAACTTTAGCTATACCTTCCTGGTGGCCCACACCGCTGGCTCTAATTATTAATCCTCCTTGATAATTATAATCGGTATTAGATCTGTGCACAAAATCTTCATATCCTAGAAAATTTTGGCTGGCTGTTATTGGATCGTATATGGTACTATTAAGGCCTACAAAATCATTCATAAGATATTGTCCGCCGACATGCCCGGCAGAACGAGGATAGCCATAGTATGTGGTCTCGACGCCATCAAGCGTACTCATACTGAAGCCAATCTCGCTCGAACTCATGAAATTTATTGATCCACTTAAAGCCATTTTTTCCTCTTGTTTATCCTATCATATAATTAGATCATTTTTTAAATAATTGACCCTGTTATCCATCTTGTTTGTTGATCTGTTCTTGGTATCATATGTGAAATAAAACCGTTATCATGTAAAGAAGCTGTAACAATAATAGCTTCCTCAAGAGTTGATTGATCACCAGTAAATTCTATTCTTTCAACATTATTTCTATGATACTTATGTTTTGATGCATCACCAGTAAGCTGATAATCTGCGCTGTGTATTGATCCTACAGCCTCTGACCCATAAACTCTAGAATTAGTAGAATTGTGTGTGCTAACACCATATAAGCCTTGATGTGCTTGAAGCTGTGAGTTATAAACTGTTCTTGCAGATAAGTTTTTAAACGTTGTTACATTATAAACAGAGTAAGTTTCGTGCGCAGGGTCTAAAAACCCACGAGATGTTGTTTCAAAGCCAGGTGTACTAAACCTGCTCATTATTCTAGTTTTATTTTTGGCGGTGCCAGAAACATATGTTCTGTCTGGTAATGTATAATCACTATAATGGAAGGTTGTCCTCTCTTCTAACACACCTGCTCTTGAAAGAGATCCAGTTGTCAAATTCAAAAGATCTTCTATTTTCATTATGTGTAATCTTTCAGAAGATGTAACATGTATTTGATCTGAGTTTTTAACAAAAAACGGATCATTTGCCTCTGGACTAGTGGTATTAACGTATTCGTATCTATTGAGATAATTTCCTGCTACAGTTGGATTAATATCTGGTGTTGTGGGAGAATTACCAGTCATGTGTATGTTACGAATATTGACTGGGCGCTTAGCATACGATTGACGAGTGAATATAGCAGTCGGTCTGTTAAAATGATCATCAAAAGTCGGGTGGAGAAGTTTGAATGAGTTCTGCCTTGTGCCAAAACCTGCACTTTCTTTCCAAATTTTAACCAAATCAATGGCGCAGTCACCTAAATGCGTAATCCCAGCAGTATATAAAAATCTTATATAAAACCTTCTGCCAAGCCAACTCTTTAAGCCACCGCCGTAAGTTCCTCTTGTGTCCAGATATGCTATAGACCAATTGGTGCCAGCAGTAATGTGTTGCTGACCAGACAAGATTTTTGCGCCAGAAACTGCTGAAGTGGTGCTTCCAAGACTACCCCATCGAACTTCTAAATCTTCGACTGCAAAATCAAAATCAGGGCTCTCGCAAGCTTGTATTCTTAAATTACCTATGCCCAGGCCGTGCATGTGATAGCCAAATTGCATAATAATCCATGAATCATCACTCACGTCTAATAAATCAATTAATGGAGTTATTAAGCTGAAAGTCTGACCAACCTTGCTAGGCAAAACCTCACAATATGCATAAGGAGAATTTACGTCTGGAGTAGCACCATAGCCGCCGGCTGGGCCAGTGCCGGGTGATGGAGTAGGGCCTTTTAAAAACGTCCATTGGTTACTAGAATCAGTTCCATTTTTCCAGTATTCAGTTGGGTCAAGCTCGCTATTTGTTGAACCAATTGGAGGATTTAGTATCGATACATCTTTTGATCGAATAGTTGTTGCATTTGAAAAGCTTTCTTCTATTATTACCTCATCAGATGATAAATTTAAAAATTCTTGTAAATGCCAACCTTCAGGTCTTGTATAAACAGTATCAGATCCTTGATTTAATTTAATATGTCTGTGTTGCATGCCACCAACATGCTGATCAGTAAATGGCCCTTGCATGGGAATTTCTAAATCGTTTCCATATTTATCATCGTGTGCGTTTGTAAAATCAACATTAAACTGATCAGAATATAAACCTTGGTATCCAGTATTAACAGACGAGGAGTAAGCACTAAAAGGAAGTAGTAAGCTAGCTTTGCCATCTGTTGGTAACTTATCGTTTGCGCCTGAACCATCGTATTTTGAATCTATTGTTTCACCGGCAGTCATAGTTAATGCACGAAGCTTGAGCCTTTTTTTGTTTATTTCATCTGGCTTGAATTTATCCTCACAATATTCCCTCTCTTCGTTGTCCATGTCAATATAAATAAAGTCATCATCGCTGGCCCATTTTATAATATTTTTATAAACATCATGCCTATTTTCTTGTTGTGAGTTCGATCCGCCCTTAAGTTTTAAAGAGCGGCCTACAACTAAATCAATAGGACGTCTTAAGCTTCTGTTTGGGTAATAACTTTCAGAATAAACAACCCCATCTGACGTTATGAGGCCAGCGGTGGAACTTGAAACTTCAGTGACTGCTGCCTTTAAAATTATTTCCTTGTTTGAATCAATGTTTGAATTTCCAGAAGATAATACAACATCTCTTTCTGCTCTTTCTTTCCACCACAAACAATTTGTATTTTGATTTGTATTTTGCTCTGGGTTAACAGGTGCGTGTCCAACCCTCCAATTATATTTTAGTTCTTCAATTGCATGCATTGTTGAAACAGGCTCAGGTATACTACTTTCCATTGTTGGAAATTTTGTTAGATATTTGTTTCTTTCTAAAACATGACTCTCGACCATATTTCTTAAAAGCTCTACAGTATTAGCTGAAGCAGGTATTAATTGACCAATCATAATTGTGATTGCATCGTCGACCCATTTAAAATATTCAATAAACTTTTCTAAATCTGGCTCATTTTCAACTCTTTCAAAAAACATTTGTCTAAGTTTTTGCATGCGCTTATAATCTAAACGATAGCGGTTAACAGGCTGACCAACCAAGTTATTAAAATCAACAATAGTAGCAAAATATTTTAACATCTCTTCAGATATTATTTGATACATGCTTTTTTCTACTGAAAGAAGATGCTGAACATATGTTGTATCTCTGGTAAAAACAAAATCATCTTGTTTATCTAAGATTTTAACCATGTCGTCGCTATTGACGACTTCTGGAAGTTTTTGTTTTGCAGTTTGAACATATTCAACATCAACAGCTTGATCAGTATATCCACTAGTTGTAGTAAAAAAATCACCTCTGGCAGGATAGTTTCTTTTGCTTACATCACTGAACCAGCCATACCTTTTATTATTAACATCGTCTAAAGAGCCAGAAGCAACATCGGCAATAAAAATCTGCCCATTAGTGTTCGAGCCTGTAACATTATCCAGAGACCAATGAAATAATAAAGTGTCAATCTGTGGGATAGAAAATTTAAAAAGTTGATCATTGCTAAATGCAACGTTAGAATTTCTGTAAGGATTTAAAGTACCAAAACTACTTGCATCACGAGCGTGTGCACGAATTGTTTCATCGTCTAAATAGCTATACCACATTCTAGTTGATGATACTTTTACATCAGAGTATAAAGTCGGCTCTCCAATAAAATCATTTCTTGCAGCGCCAACAAAAACTCTTTTGTTGCTGGCAAAAAACTTAGCAGCATTAGCTAAACTCATGGTGCCAGAAACAACAAATTCGTTTTGAAGAATGTTTGATAAATAATTTACACCGTAAAACTCATAAGTGTAAGCTGAACTAGGATCAAGCAACGTATCATCAACAAAATCAGCTAGAGGATATTTTGTTGGCCTAAGTCTAAAAGCTAATGTCCATTTTTCATTATCATATGTACCTGTGTAAGTGTCATCACTAAACAAATCAGATATAACATTGCCAGACCCAGAGGTTATAAGGCCAAACTTAACATTTCTTTTGTCATTATCAGGCTTGGTAGCAACAATATTGAAATTTATTTTGTCGTCTGCAGCAAATGATAAGTCTGTATTGGAAGCTACAACAGCGTGCATTCCCATAATTGAAGAGGTGGTATGCTGAAACATAGAATAATTTTTATCATCTTTTATTTCGCGCTTTGGAAAGAATACCTCTGTTTCAATCGTCATTGAGGCACCTGACATGTGAATTTCATTTATTGCCGGTACGTATGAAAGCGAATTAGAGTTTGTTGAATCATAATATTGATAAGCGTTTGCAGAAAAAGAATTGGTGTATAGACCAGTTGCGTCAAATCTGGTCTCTAAATCATCAAAATCTAAATATTTTTTGCGAACTGCAGTATTTGTAAAATTATTTTTAAATTCATATGTGTCGTTATTAGCATAAATGTTTAATTTTATAAGCTCCTCATCTATGCCATAACATCTTAAGAAGTTTCTTAGTGACTTATATGTACCCTTAGATTTCTGTATATAAACAAGATTATTGTAAATGTTTTGATAAATAATATTTTTTATTTCATACAGCTTTTTTTCGAATAAAAGCTTCTCATCTCTTTCAAGATATTTTGCTAAAGCAGAAGCATGCGCAAAAAGCTCCGGAGCGTCGTAACCGCGAGAAGATAAAAGCCTATCAGCAAAAGGTAGTGGCTTTTCATAGTTATTATCATCAGGATAATTAATGTCTTTTAATCTAGGCAGCTTCTGTATTTGAAGATAGATATCATCAAAAAAGTTAGCAATTATTTGAGTTAAATATTTTAAATGCTTAGATTGCCCTTCGTCCTCTTCAGCAATCCATCCCGGCAATGACCGGTATATTGAAAAACTATTTTGATGATCATGGAAAGATCCACTAAGTTTCTTGTTTGTTAAAAGCGCTGATACTTGTGGATGACCAGAATAAATAATTGGATCTTTGAATTCCTTAGTTGCATGACCCGATTGAACCATTGCTGACTGAATATTTCTTGTTTCAGAAGAATTATAGTTTACAAACTGACCATTTGAAATTCTTCCAGAGTAATCTAATATAATAGAATCATCTGTTCTGTTTTCAGTAATCCCTTCATTAAATTTGTAATATACACCTAGATCTACAAAATTTGCTATATCATCATATTTTTCATTATCAGTGTTAGTGCCGCCGCCTACTTGATCGCGCCAATATCTTCCTATTTGCTGGCCGTCTCTTTCTGTTTTCCAATATCTAAACTCATCAAATGAGGTTGCCACTACATTTCCCCATCCCAAGGTAGCATCAGAGGTGCCTATGGGCCCTGCAAGAGACCCAATCGAGGCAATCATAGTCCCATCCATTGCATTGATGCTGGCTATAGACAAAGAAGAGGCGTGCTGGCCATCAACATAAAGATTGGCTATGTTATCTTTGGCTGTAATTGCATAATGATGCCACTTGCTATCCGCAATATCAGTCAAGCCGGTTTCAAAAGAGCTATTTATAGAAGTAGTTGAGCCAGATTGTATAGTTATATACAGATTATTTTTAGTTGCCGTGCTATTTCCATTGATGTATAGATGAAATGTACCATAATTACCAGCACCTGAAGAGCCAGATATGGTATTATGAAAAATAAATTCATCTTTATTGCCGCCTACCCAAGAATTCTTTTTCATCCAAAATTCAGTTGTTACACCTTTTGAAAGATCAAACTCAAGATTGTTTGTTCTTTGACTAGCGGTATGGTAGATGTTAGCTTTAGACACTCCTTTTTTTGATGGCCCTGCAAAGAAGTCACTTTTAAAATCTCCGCCTGGATCAGGATGAGGTCCGCCTTTTATAAAAATATATTGTGGATTGCTACTGTTAAAAATTGTTGCTACACCTGAATCTGCAGTAGAGGTGTATGTATTTGAGCCACTGTTTATTGTAACAAAGCCATTTGTTCTAGGATATTCATGTTCAAAAATAAATAAATCTAAATAATTACTGCTGTTTTCCCATTCTATTTTCTCAGCCCTAGATCCATCATAAGGATAAGTTTCATAGATTCTTTTTATAGATGACTCATAATATTCTTCAGCTAAACCAAAACGTGCAAAATTAGAAGCTGTACTAAAATCAACATCAGGTATAAATCTAGCTTGTTTTTCTGCGTATGAATCAATATAACGATATGATTCTAAATCTTCTCTAATAGCATCGCGGCTTTTATTTTTCAAAAATTTTAGAGAATAGCCTTTATCGAATAGATCTTTAACGCCCATAAAAAATGCCCAACTATATTATTAATTATTCTCAACTCTAAATTTGTGCACCTCTTCTTGTTCTCTCCAGCCATCAGAAGAATGATAAGCAAATTTAACACCGTACATGTAGCCAGGCTCCAACAAGGACATGTCTAAATCAAAATAACTACCTGAATTATCATATGATAAGTATGTATGGTACACAGCACTTCCAGTAGAATGCTCAATTACGCATCTTTCATCAATCATTCGTAAAACTTTAAAAGAAGCGCTATGTATAATTGTGTTCTCTATATCAGAAGTAGCCACGTTATATATTGTTGGACTGGAATTTCTGTCCCTAGTAAATACTCTAAATCTTGCCTGCTCTTCTTTGGAGTAGCTTTGTTTTAAATTAGTTATTTTAGTAGTATAATTTGGATAAGCATTCCATCCTGATGAATATAATGTTTTTGGTTTTATGCTGCCAGTTGAATACAATATTGTCTCACCTTGACCATTGTGCCATACATCATATATGGTTTTTAAACTATCAGAGCCAGTAAAAGCAAATGAGGCTGAATATATACCTGTTGATACATGGCCACCAGTAACATGATAATATGTTCCACCTGCTAAAACGTCACCACCTGGACTTAATTGTAATTTGGGGCCAGAAGGCTTGCTGTCGTCAGCTGACCCTGAATAAATACTTAAATATATTTTTCCGCTGTTGCCAATACCATTTGTACCAGGTATATCTCTTAATTGCCCTCTAACATAATTGTATAGATAAACTGTGTTTAGGTTTTCTTGAGCTGGAGCTAAAGAGGAGCTATAGTAAAAATTTCCGCGGTCATCTGATATTCTTGAATCCCATCTTGCCTCAAGAGCAGGCTTTTTAAAGAAAAACTCACTTGATCTAGAGAAAAATCTTTTTGTATAAAAACTTTTTTTAGAGCCGCCAGTATTAATAGCACCAAATATATCAGAAGATGTTGTATATGCTTCATATTCAGGTGATAAAAATATTCCAAAACCATAATTTTGTTTATTACCAGCGATCCATTCTTCAACTGCTTCTGTAACATCTAGAAGCATATCTTCTCCACCACTATTAAAAGTATACGTATATTTTGGCATTGTTACACTGGAAACGTAAGATCCAGAAAAATAATCGCCGCCAGCGCTGACCCATTGGCCTGTGCCACCTGAAAAACCAGTCGAAGAAAGGTGTGTTACTCCACTAACATCAATATACGTATTACCACCCAGGCCAGTAGCGTCTTGCGTAAGAGCTAAAGTCATTTGTGAGTCAGAATCTCCAGCAGCGGTCACAGTTCCAGCAGTTATGCCTAAAGCCGAGACATTATTTATAGCAGTCTTAATTGAATCGATCGCTTGAGTAGTGTTTGAGTCTCCAGTAAAACCAATAGTTCCGGCTGAGTTAATTGAACCATCAAAATCAAAAGTAAATGTTTGTGAAACACCAGATGCATCTGTGAGCACAAAAGTTTGTGCGTCCATAGAAGCCAGATTGGCCCCACCTTGTAACACCAGAGTTGCTGTAGCAGCAGTAAAAGTACTGCCAGCGTTCACCCAGTTAGACCCCTCTATACCATCTTTTGTCTCGTCGGTGTAACTTTCCATATCTAGGCCATAGCCTTCTTGCCAACTCGCGGAAACAGCTTGTACAGATACATTAAAGTTTTTTGGAAGTTGCTCAGAGTGTCTAGCATTAAAAAGTCTTAAATAAAAATTAGCGCTACCTGAAGCTGGGATTTTTCCTGCCGCTCTATCTGTTGAAATAGAGTCAATGGGAAATTGTACTAAAACACGAGATAACTCTGCTGAAGAAGTTGTTTGTTGCCCATAAATTGAAAAAACCTCTAATATATCAGACGCGCCCATATTAGATCCAGTTGCCCGACTAGACAAATTATTTTCTACACCAAACGCATTAGTAATGGTGTTATCTTTTGTGGCAATGTATTTTTTTATTCCCATTATTTGATAGTTCCTCTAATATCTGTGTTTGGAAATCTTAGCTCATATACAACATCTTGTGGTGCATATAAAATTCTGCCATCAGCTGATGTCCATTCTTTTATAGATAAAGTGTGATCAGAATATAAACCGCCAGACTTATTTGTAATTTTAACATTTGTTACGTCAACAATCTCCTCTAAATTATTTAGAACATCATATATTTTAGTAATATAAATTGGCTGGTTGATGTCCATTTTCTCTCTAAACATCCTCTGTAACTCTGTTATAGCGACATTTAAAGCTTCAAATTTATCTTGTGAATAATCAACAACAGCAGTAAAATCAATATTAATATTAATAACTTTAGGATCTAAAATATCTATTGTATCGTTTATCATTCGGTAATTGTTGAGCCAAACTTTAACATTGTTTTTAAGAACCTTACTACTAGTTGTAAGGAAACCATCAGAATTTTCTGATAATAAATACAAATTTAAATTTCTTTTAAAAGAATCATTATCTCTAAAAATTTTTGCCCTTTTCACCTGTCCAAATCTAGAGGGCATTCTATAGACCAAAGCCTCATAATCATCTGCTGTCACAGCTCTATTTTGTGAAGAAAAAACGTCATTAACCCTTTGTTTAAGTTCTGCTACAGAAGGTAAACTTACATCACCATTTATTGGCTCTTCGTTGACAATTTCCAAGCTATCTCTTACAAAATCAATTTTTGTATTATTTGTTGCAGAAGATCCAAAAACATAAATTGGATCTAAAATCGTAGTAAGTCCTCTGGTAGCAACGTTGACATTTTCTGAAGTATTCGATCGGTATGTAACTCGTAAAGTTGTATTTGCAGGAGCGATTCCAAATTTATCAGCTTCAAGTAATTTTGAAGGGTCAAAAGACCGATCTTTTTCATAATCTCTGCCATGAAGCTTTAAAACAACGTTTGAAGGATGGGAAAGATTATCGATTTTTAAAGATGATTCAGAGCCATATCCAAATTTCAACTGCATGCTTCCATTTTTGTTTATGGTTACAAATCTACGTGGAACTGATGTAGTAACAATTATATTAGGGACATGTTCACGTGTTGCAGAGTCTTTATTAACTACGCTTCTAAAAATAGTATCTTGTGATAAATAATCAACCTCGAAATACTCATGACCCTCTGTATCTACAACTGAGACAATTTCTGTAATATTTGGATCTGCTAGAGTTAACGTTAAAAATCTAGTAAAATCACCAACATTGAAATCTTCACGATTTTGTGTGCCTGATATTACTCGACCATACGCTTTGATAGCGTAAGAAGTAGGCTTACCGTCAGAACTATTAGAGGTCGCAACAACTACTTCGTTATTAGAAGACTTAAAATCTACATCATCTATTAAAGTAAATACTTGCCCCCCATTTGAAGAAAAAGTACTATTTTTTGCTAGTATCGGCAAGTAATCAGTATCTGGCCCTACGCCATTTGCCGCAGGAGGACATAAAACATATAAAGATATTACACCAGAAGAGTTAGCTCGTAATGGCTGTTTATAGCCAACTTGCTCTCCTAGTCTGAGAATATTTTCATATTCAATGGCAGTATCTAAAAAAGACTCGTTAGCTTGATAATCTAAATAGAAAGAAAGCATATCCCCAATGTAAGCTGTGGTGTCTAACATTAGCGAGCCAAATGAAGCTTCTGAAAAATCTTTGAATACATTTGGATAATATCTTTTTGTGTACTCTACTAAAGACTCTTTTATAGAATTAAATTCTCTATTTGTATATCTTATTAATTTTTTGTCTTTTTTAGCCATTTTTAATTAATTTCCTCACTTTCCAACAAAAGAGATGCCTGTAAGCCTATACTTGGGACATCATATATAATTTTTATTGATATAACATTGGAATCTTCGTATACTGAGGGATCATAGTGGCCTGTGTCAAATTCAATAGAGCTTATCCTAATATAAGGTAAGTATTTATTTACTTGCTGCTCAATGCGTTGTCTAATTTGAGGCGCTGCATGAACACGAGGCTCAAAAAGATATCTTCTTAATCCTACACCAAAATCTGGGTTCATCATCCTCTCACCAGGAGATGTTAATAATAAATTTTTAAAATTTTGTTTTACTTCTTCTTTATAAGAGGTTATCTGAGAATAAACACCAAATTGTTCAGTTCTGTTAAGTGGCAATTCCGGTCCTATTCCATCCATAATTTTATCCTCTATAGTTGATCATCGCAGTCATCTGGGTTTAAATCTCTATGCTGTTTATCTTCTATTGCATCTATAAGTAGTAGCGCAAGATAAATCATACCAGGAACTGTGCTTGGCGGGCCCAAGTAAAAAGGTGGTGGAATAATCCCACCGCCAAGAGGCATCATAGAAGGTAAAAGCGCTGCCCAGAGACCAGGCAATAAATAAGGCGAAGAAAATACATCTTCCATTGTTTCCTTTGCTTCTTCATGAAACTCTTCTAAATCTTTTACTATGCCTTCTAATTCCTCAGTTATTTCATCTAGCTCTTGTTTCGCAGATATGTAGACAGAGATCAAACTGTCTTGGTTATCTTTGGCGAAAACTCGGTTGAATTCACGCGTGAAGCCTTCAAAAGTGTTTTTCTGATCTTCGTCTAATTTATCTAAGCAGTCCTGCGGAACATCATCAACTTTCATTTCCCATGTTTCTGGATCTTCACCATCCATCTGTATCGTTATATATGTTTTAAGAGGCTTGCAGCCATCAGCTTCTGCAGGAAAATTTAAAGTGTCTTTTGTCACTATTAACATTGAGCCAGCCATTTTAACCTGCATTAAAGCTTGTGTTAAAGCACTCTCAGCCATAATTTTAGAACCATTCAATACTAATTTTGTAGCATTTAGACCGCTTTCAATAGCACCAAGCGTTGCCATTGTAATTGCATTAGCTATATCAATAATTAATTTAGCTATTATAACTGCTGGATCAGTAATTTCTACAAATCCTTTAAGAATCATAAACATTGTTTTGTATATCATCTTAAGAATTAAGGGATATATATCTGTATCTTTTCCAGTGGTACCACCAGCGTTTCTAAGCATTGCATCACCTAGGGAATTCAATACATCATTTGGTACATATTTATAATCCTGCGAGTTAATTAAGTTTTCCATTATCATCATAAGTTTTTTCTTAGTCAGATCCAAAACATCTGTTGGCTCCGGAATAAACTTTGATAAGCCATCTGCAGCATACATAAAACCCATAACCATGTATTTACGCATAGGTATGCAATGATCAAAAATAAGCTTAAACTCTGCAGAATTTTTCAACTCCTGTACTAAACCCGGAGCCAAGTTCTTGTAGAAGAAAGAACTTGCAGAATTAGCCATATATTTTAACTTTTCTTCGCTAAGATTAGCTAAAGAATAGTAGTCGGGATTTTTATACTCACTATTTCCATAGCCTGATGAGCCAGCGTACGCCCAGAATCCTAATTCGTCTAAGTTTATTAAATCGCTGCTATCATCCAAGACAAAGCTGTAGCTACCTTCTACAACATTTAAAGATCTTTCAACTTCCACTACTGGTACATGAATCTCAGACATTATTATTTTAGCTTGCTCTTTATTCTGGTCATTATAAATATAATATGGACGCTGCACATATAAGGACTTGCTTCTTTTTAGGCCTTCAATTTCTTGCTCTCCCCTAAAAGCATCAAACATAACATTTCTTATATTTTCTTCTGGAAAAGCAGAGTGAAATTGGTCTAAAGTTTCCGCAGGTATTGCATAAGTCAAGCGAAGACCTATTTTTAGCTCCTTAAACATCAATTTAAAGCCATATTTTTTGTATAATTCAAATAGCGGGCTCTGCACACCAGGATGCGCTGGACTGTAATGATTAAAAATTGTCTTTAAAAATATACTACTATAAAAATGACTCCAAGCTGTTAAAGGAACATAATCAAAAATATGACATTTAAATATGTTTCCTTCTTCTTTTCTTTTTCCATTTATTTCTTGGAAAACGCCCTCAAATTCAGAAGCAGAAATAGGATCAGATAAACTGTATTCCGGATCACAAGGCTCGCCTGTTGTTGGGTCTACATCGGAGCCATCTATCTTAGTTAACACAGAAACTGTCATATTCTGTCTTTCTTCTGGCGTAGTATCAACTATCTTAATGTAAGGTTGAATTATGAAATTTCCTAATTCTTTATGTAATTCTGTACCAAAAGTGTTTTCAAGTATGTTCTCTTTTGAAAAAGCATTTGCATTATGAGCCTGGGTCAAGCGCGCAAAATTTAATCTAGTAAAGTCTCTATATTCTTCGTCAAATTCACCTCCACTATTGAAAAAGTCAGTATCTGCATACGCTCTGTAGGCATCATATTTAGCAACGTGTTGCTTTGCATTTAAACCAACTTTCCAATCAAGCGAATATGCACCAGGAGTGTGATTAGTCTTAATTTCCCCCACGTAGTAGGTGTCAATGTCAACAGAACTGCGATGACTCATCGGTAAAGAGTGAAAGAAATTTTTATTATCTGTTGAAATTACTCTACCCTCTTCGGTCTTTGTTCCCTTGAATGGGAAAAAGCCAAATAGTTCTGAGTCTCTCCATTCTGTAGAGATAGTTGGGCCAGAATTACCACCTTGAGTATTATAGAACGGCGTATTATGTTTATGACCGTGGTGATAATTCATTGTGTATATATTATTTGTGAACCTTGCGTCATGTACAAAGTCTATTCCTGTTTGAGTATTAAAAGAGTTAACTTGTGCTTCAAAACGAGATCCAGTTAACAATAATTCTTGTGGACCACTGTCGCTGCCACCTGAAAAACCCATTTTCTTTACAACATCTCTAGCGTTAATGTCGCTAGATTTTATTACTTCTAAATTTAAATCTTCGGACATTGGGTTTGAGTTACTAAACAAATCTTTTACAGTAGAAATTATATTTCTGCTTTCTGCTTTAATAAGATACTCTAATCCGCTACTTTGTCCTCTAAAATAAGCAATCTCTATATCAGACATTCCTTCTTCTTTTCTTAAAATATCATTGGCAATTTTAGATATCATTTCAATGCTAATATCTTCTTTGATATTTTGAACGATTATTTTTACCATAATATCGTCTTTTATAATATCGCTAAGATCATAGCTGTCCCATGCAATTATACTAGCTAAGCATACTTCTAGAGCGTATACTTTAACTAATAATATTACACAACCCTGAAGAAGAGCAACACGAGCAGCATTATCGTCAGGATCATTTTTCTCATATACATCATGGCAAAGTGATTTTTCATAGAATGACATTATTCTTTGTTTTACATCATCTAAATTAAAAAAGTCAGTCTCTGCATTTTCCAAGTCGTCTCTGTCAAAAGCAGCAAATTGATCTAAAACTGTAGCGCAACGAGGGTCTACAGGCGCATTAGAGTTCATAGGATGTTTAAGTATTTTTTTCCATAAAGATTTCATCATGCCGCGTTCGTGTAAGCGAGAATCTTTTAATTTAGAAAAAGCTTGATGCACATGTGTTGCTTGCATTGCTGTAAAAGAGTGTCTAGTGAAAGATAATCTCATCCTTGCTTTACAATTATTAGGTATGGTATAACTGTCAGGCTTATATTGTTCAAATGCTTCAAAAAATCTTTTTGTAAGTAACATACCAAATATTTGACCTTTAAGATTTAAAGGATGCACACGCGGCGCTGAGGACCAGCTTTGATAAGCGTTCATTGCTTTATCTATAAATCTTTCTCCAGAAAAAGAATTATATAAGTTATCAACAAGTTCCTTTACATCATCGTCTACTTTTTTTCCAAAGTTAAAATTATATTTTTCTTTACCAATGTAATTTTCTCCAGCAATAATATCTGGATAATCATATGCACCAGTTATTTTTCCCTTTACAAATTTAAAAGCGTCTTTGAACTCTTCTGAGTTAATAGAAAAATTGTTATATAATGGCAAAATAGCATTTTGATATATTAAACTTTCTCTTTTATTATGAAATTCTAATTCGCTAGTAAGAGAAGCAAACTGGTCTGTTGTATTTTCCATACTGGTTGCTATACTAGCAATTTTGTTTGTTAAGTCTACTCCGCTAAAACCAGCAACTGATTGAGCGGTTAATTCTGTAAAAGAAGTATCAATTTTAATAATATCCGGATTCCAATGATCACTCTGTTTATTAATATCTTTTGACACAGGATTAGAATTATATTTATAATCAAACCCTATACTTTTTTGAAACGTGCTTCCGTCTGTCAAAGCAGTATAAAGCTCTTCATTGACTTTATCTTTATCATTCGAAAAATATTCAATCATTTTTTCAGGCTCGTAACTTAAAGGACTTTCTGGGTCAGGAAAGTGTTGCCTGAAAACAATATATTGTGCACCCCATTGACCAGTAGTATCTTGTGTTACTTTTTTTGTTGCTTCAGTAGTCGCCCACTCACCCAAAGTAGTTGTTTCTTGTAGAGGGCCCTTATAAGTATCGCCGCTCATGACCCATTGTGTCGACCCTTCATACTCATCAGGAATACTTTCAGGGTTAAACGCAGAAAACTTAGAAATTCTTATTACTCTACCGCGCCAAGTACCTCTTTTTAATATTACTCCGCCGGCGCCGACGACAGGACCAAAACTTGGAAACATCCCAATTACGCGGGAGTCTTCAAGACCTAGAGCTTCTGCCAAAGTTAAGTTCATGAATGTTTTAACAATCCACTGATTGCCTTTAAAAGGATTATTATCATCTACGATTAGAGATAGTTCGCCTTCAGCTTCGCTTGTTTCACCAAAGTCATCACTGTCTTCATCATCATTTACTAAAGCGCGCTCATAAAGTTGTAACCAATCTTCATATAATTTTGCATAGCCTGGCGATATTGACAGGGCAGATGCCATCACTGAATCATGAAGCAAATCATCAATTTCTTCTTTAGTAGCTCCTATAAAGTCACTAAATCTAATTTCACCAGCGTCATTCTTTAAAACTGGATATGCTGCATCTGTAAGTTCATAATTAGCAGTCTGGCTAAATTCGTATCTAAATGCATCGTATGGTGTTCCACCTACAGCTAGTGCTGCGTTGTCACTTTTAGAGTGCCTTAAGCCGGTATAAGACTGCAGCATGCCTATCCAGTTTTGAGGGTTGTCATCTATGTCTCTTAATTTCATATGAAGAGGAAATACAACGCGTGTTTCAGCTCTTGGCACAGGACCTAGGTCATTACCCTGATTAAGAAAAAATAAATCTCTCTTGGGTATCATAAGGTCTTTTAAAAATCTAGGTTTAGAATCATTTTGCCAATATTCTGATATTTTATTATTTATATTCACTGCACTTTCGTGTGTAAGTATAGTGTTTTCCCCAGTCAATACTTGTTGAACTGGCAAACTTTCTCCAGCTTCATTTACAACTTTTGAAATTGCTGTTACATACCCTGGCCTCCTTGAAACTACTTTTTGTAGGGTAGCCGCAGATGAACTACGAACGTCTGTTGTAGAATTTTCACTAATCGCTCTAATAATATTACCATAATGTATAGGTTCAAAAAATCTAGAATTTTTTACAAAAGATTCCCACTTTGTAAGATCTTCTTTTATATCTTTTTCAGATAACGGCCAATACATATTCCACTGTGGAGCGGTCTCCAAAGTTTCTAATAATTCAAATTGATTTGCATCATTTACATTTTTGCTAGTTTGTGGCAACTCTTCGCCTGAGAATATAAATCGGTTTTTAGAGTTTGGAATTTCTATTTCCATCGGCCCTGTATCTGGCCACGACCATATTTGCCCATTATCATTTTCTTCAATCAGAATTTTTTGTTCTAATGCTTTTTCAAGCCAGGAAGGTATATTAGTTGTTGAAACTACTTCGTTGTCACCTCTGGTTATTAAACCACCATAATGTGAGTATTTATTATAAGTTATAGGATAAATTTTACCTCTCCAACTTTGATGAAAGCCTGAGGTAAAACTGTAACTATAAGGATCACCAATATATGCAAAAGCTTCTTTATAATAAGGATTGTTTGTTATCTGCGAAAATATTTGCATTGAATCCTTCATTTGTTGAGGATCTGTCATAACAGCTATAGCTCGCGGCGGAACAGCAAAAAATTCTAAAGAAGCAAGATCTTGTATTAAAGAACCCTTTACTGTCGACAAAATGTTGTCAGTGACTCTTGACATTGAATCTTTTACACCAGGCGGTATTTCAAAAAAACCTCCTTCGCCGCATGCTGGGGGCATAACATTGTCTAGGGGGTCCATCCCAAACATCCCTAATCCTGCCATGGCAATTACTTTATTTCTTAAGTCGTCTAGCTCTCTTTCTATTTGTGTTTCACACTCTTCCGGTGTTAAGCCTGACATTTTCAACTCTTCGCATCTGGCATCTCTGTTATAAATTGCGTCACAAACATCAATTATGACCGGTGATGAGGCAGTAAGCAAATCACAGACATCCAAATCGTCTCCAAGACTCGTTCCTAAATCTTCAAAAATGATACGTATTTCATTTATTGTATCTATTCCTGCAGCGTATATTTGTGGCCATCTATCTTGAGTTATTATTAAACAATCATATAGTGTAGATTTTGAAGCAATACCTCTTAAAAGATTACATAATTGTCTATTTTTTAAACTATCTATCAAATCTTGAAGCCACGCAACGACATCTGCATCTGATATTCCAGGAATTTGCGGTAAGTTTTCTCTCCTTAAGGACGGGATTGTTTCAGATGCAGGTCTTTTAGTTAAGGCAGGATTTGGGCCCGGGCCTTGATCAGTGTTTTCCTCTAAACATCTTTCTAATGCATCTTTTATGAGAAGATGTGCTATTTGTCCTAATATTATGCCTATCATCGATAGCAACATCATTAACAATTTAGGTCCATAGTCCCCCATATGACTGTCAGTATTTAATTTTTCTGGAAAACGTATTGAAGGGATCTTAAGAGGAAAAGCTCTCACTAAAGTCTCTATAAAATCCTCCCACCAAGTTCCCAAGCCTCCAAGCAGGGCGCCGGGATTTTTAAATAAATCCTCTAAGCCATCCAATAAATCACCTACAATCAGCTCACAAATCTCTTCTATATTAATTACATTATTTTTCATGTAATCTAGCCACTCTTTGGCATCTTGTAAGGCTTTTCTAGAATCTTCTGCAGCAGAATATTCTGCAACTGATTTAGCTGTTTTTAGTAGACTTTTATAATCAACAGCACTAATCGGGCCCGCAAAAGAATCTCCAGATAAATAAGGCCCATATTGATTGGGATCCGGAATTAAATAATTATTTTGAACCAACAAAGCGTTAGCTTCAGCAATACTATAGCCAAGCTCTATTAGGCGTGTTTTTTCAAATTCAATTTCATCTGATCTATATTGTCGGGGATTAAAACTATTTTGATTAGATATAGGTGGTACCTCGCCGTGCGCTTGTGGTATACTAATTGGACCTTTATCTTCAATAGCTTTATTTAACAAGTTAATTTCTATGTTTGCTTTTTCAAAATTTCTAATAACTTCAATCGCTTTTGGATTGATATTGATTTCTCCAACTATCAACGCTGTTGCGATAGGACAATCATTAAACCTTGCGTCCAACACCAATCTTTGACTATTTTCTGTGTCAATTGCCTCTGACTTATTATCAACTTTTAGAGCATCCGGATGTGCGTAAGGAGAGTCAGGGTTTCCTAGTATAGCCAATATTCTTTGTGAAGACTGCCTATTGGGGTGGAGAAGAGCGTTGGCTACCAATATACCGCCTACAGCATGTGGTCCAATTGATTCAACTAGTTTTAAAATAGCAGACTCACATATTGCCTGTAAGGTTAAATCTAAACCTAATTTTTTCTGAAGACATGCAAATATAAGAGAAAGCAATGCCATAGGATCCAAAGAATGAAAAAAGCCTCTGTATAACATAGTAAGGCCTTTTTTAGCAGCGTCCGGACTTTTAGCATCAAATGTCCCAGCCATTTCGCCTAATTCTTCGCTTGTCTTTTCTAAGCTTTTCTTTTGAAGCGAAGGATCACCAGCATATGTAGGTGTTTTAAACTGTTCAAAATATTTTTCTTTACATTTAGGATTGTTATATAGCTTTTCTTGTAATAACTTCTCTTGCCGGCCAGAATTAGGTCCTGTTTTATTCAATTGATCTATAAGTTCATCACAGTCAATTTCTTCAGGATCATCAAATTTTTGTGGATCTTTAGACGGATATATCTTTAAAGGTGGTACACAATATTTTTGCAAAAACTCAGCCCAATCATATGAACTCATATCAGAGCCACCATCATTTAAAGTTTTAGTGATACTACTATGAGAAAGAATTATATGGAGTGTTCTACTGCCATATGCGCCAGCAAATACTTCTCTTATATAAGGCAATGCGACTTTTAGATTAACGCCGCTGCGGTTAACCCCTGTGCTGCCATCTATTTCATTATTCGTTATAAAAGGGTCAAAATCAAATAAGCTTAAATTACTTTCTTCGCCCTCTAAAGATTTTGGGTCTGGAGAGAACATAACGTATGAAATTGTCTCTCTAACAGAGCAACCTTTTTTATCATTGTCCGTTATACCAAACTGTAGTATATGATCAAACTCTGTTTTAGTGCCGGATGAAGCAAGAGAGGAAATTTGTGAAGTATCTGTTGTTGCAGGAAAAGACTGTCTAGCTAAAAATAAATCAATTTCTTTTGCAAAATTTTCTATTTGCTCAATTTGTACGTTTATATTATAATCCAGGCCATTAACATCTGTAATTTTAAGCTTTGACGTTTCTAGCTTTCCCTTCACATTTTTAAACTTTTTAGCTAAATCTGCACATATTTTAGGCAATTCTTTTATATTAACTGAGAAAGCATAATTTTTACCATTTTCATATTCAGTGCCAGCTAAAATATTAGAAAAGCTTGTATCTGGAAGGGCATCAATATAATTTGCTCGAATAGCAAAAAGTGCTTTTTGATTATTTGGATTGGCTGTCTGAGTATTTACTTTCAAGCCGGCTAAAATAAAATGTTCATCTCTTAGCATATCAGCCGCAGGTGTATTTCTTTTTCCTAGATAAGTCAATAAATTATCAAAAGCGTTTTGTTTTAGTTCCGCTATTGAATTACTTGAGACTACCTGCTTTTCACTCTCTATCTGTTGTTCGCTTTTATATTCACCGTATATTTCACCACTTGTAACAGCTTCGGATTGTCTTTTATTCTCACCTAAAATAAAATAATAATATCCCTCTGAGCACTTCAGTGTCGGGTTTTTATTAATTCCTTCAGCATTATAAGAAGTACCGACAATGCCACTTTTAGAATTGTGCTCATTAAAATTATAATACACAAGTCTTACATCGTTTGCAGTAAGAGATAGCCAACTTTCGTTATCCTTAGGAGAAACTTCGCGGGCGCCTTCGGGAACGTATACTTTTGACAGGGGATCGCTGGGCTGTAAAAATCTTTTTGATATTAAAGCACAGGTCTGCCCATCTTTTATTCTAATATACTCTGGCTTTGTATATAATAAACGTGATTGGCCACGAGTATGTTTAATCAATAATTCAGGAGAATGAAATCCAACCCAAATACCTGTTTCGCTCTCAACAATCTCAACAGGAATAATTGGCATCCCTAAATTAACCTCAATTCCATCAGAATTTTTATCTTTTGATTTAATCAACGAGCCATCGTTATTTAAAATAGAAAAATCTAAATTTGACCAACCACCCTCAAGCTTTTCTAAATGAGGGGCCACACGACATGGTAAATAAGATCTTGCTGGCTTATTAGGTGAATCAGAACTCATTAGAAACCCAATGTAATAATCATAATCACCAATATTTATTTGAGATTCTAAATACTTATCACTTGTTATTGGTGATGGTATTGTATTTTCATGAATTTCTGGTGCTGGTTTAGTATCCATCTTTTTCCTTAGTTTACTTTATTCAAAGTACTGTTTATATAATTATCGCCGCTTTCTGTTAAATAATTCGCTCTAATACCTTGCAAATTTGTTGATTGTTTTATGGTTGATAATTCAGTCTTAGTCATAGTTTCTATGCCACACTGAATTCCGCCTGCTTCTGCTTGCCCAGAAACAGTTGTTGGTAGGGCAAAAAATGGAGACAAGTGTGTATGACTCATTACCGCTTGATTCATTTTCATTTGATATTTTACACTAGCATGTGTTATATTTGCTAAACTCTCTATTTGGCCAATAATTGTATCTAGTAATTTTATTAAATTATCACCTAAAACCATTGGCTGCAGGCTATCAGTTTTATTCATAGCAACAATTTCAATTCCGCTTTTACCTAATACTTCTCCACCTTGAGAATTAAATTTATCTGTACCGGTAACTATTCTAATACTTTCTCGCCCTATTAAACGTACATTATCGGCCTTAACAACCACTGCAGATTTTGCTCCATATTTTCCTATCGCAGTTATATCTGTTTCTTGGTTTTCTTCTTCATTTGATTTTCCAAATTCACCTATTGCAAAGTTTTTATCTACATCAGTTTTTTGTGACATGTATATTCTAGCAGAATCAATTAGAAAGTAAGGATTAACCTTTATCTCACTCTCAACCATATCACCATTATCAGTCTCTATTTTTTCTACTTCCTTTGGATTATAACCGCCTAGACCAGCTACTAAATCAATAGAATCACATTGTGTATGGCCTTTTCCGCCATATCCAGTGTGTGGTTTATTTACTCTGTCGTTACCTATTACAATAAAAGCATTATTATCTACGCCGCGGCCTACAATTACTTCGCTAGCTGTGTTTTCTCTCTTAACCATCGCTTGGACGCGCTTTGAGCCAAAGACTCCGCTAATATTTTTCTGTCCTCTTTGCTCTTCAGATAATTTTTCAAATTGCTCTTTTTTCTTCTCTGAAGAGCCACCAAGATCGCGGGCCTTTTTTTCAAAAAGTGAAGTACTAAAAAGTGAAGTGCGAGAAAGACCACTTTTACCCGGAGGGTTATAAGGCGGTACAGTATCATCAAAATTACTTAAATTATTATATGAACTTACATTACTATCATTTGTAGCAGGCACGCCTTGTTCGTTTAATAAATTATTTTGTATGTCAGCATCTAAATTTAAATCTTCTCTGTCTTTTTCTTCATCAAAGTTTTTTTCTGGTTCAAATGTGCCATCAGAAAAAGGATCGGTGTCTGATTGTCCGTTTATTGTAAAATTTGAATTTTTTTCTTTTTGTTCTGCAATAAATGCTTCTGCTTCAGATTGCTTAGTTGTTAAAATAGCCGCATCAATTTGGCCTGTCTGTTCATTTACAACCACCATATTATAGTATGTCTTTACACCATCGGCAGTAGGTACATTAATATTTTTTGCGACTGCATTAAAATTAGCCATTTTTTAACCTATCCTCTTTTTTGTAGCAGCAATCTGGGACCATGGCACCAATGATCTTCCTGACCAAAAATGAAAATGCATATGATCTTCCACAGACGTTGTCGTCCAAGATATTGCTTTAATTCTTTTAACTATGTTGGGTATATTATATATTTCTGAAATTCTTTTTTGTTCTGCTTCTGACCATCTAGATCCACCTCGCCAGCGTTTTTTCATAAATTTTGCGTTTCCCCACCTCATTCCTGAAGTTTCGCAAAAAGTGATTAGCCATAGAGTTGGATTTGCGCCTGGAGGCACAATCGGACCTCCTGCTGCAGCGCGCATAATTTTTTTGTATATTTCTCTTTGGCCTCCAGATTCACCGCCGCCTTTATAAGCGTTTGGAGCTTGCTCCCAATTTTCAGCCATCCTTAACACATTGCTAGCTTCAAAAGCATTATTTGATAGAGTAGAAGGTCTAGTTTTAAAAACACCCAAATCATATAATTCTTGTGCGTGTTGTGATAAGAAAGCTGCTGACCAAGCGCCAGTGTAAACACTATATAAAGGAGAACCATCGCGGCTATAACCAGTAATAAAAGGATCTACATCAATAGCCAGGCCAAATGCATGCAGAGACATACCAAAACGATAAGCGGTATTGCCTTTAAAATTTCCATAGCCTCTTATTCCACGAACAATTGAAAACGGAACATAATTTGATATACCGCATGCTGACGACCAAGCGCTAGAAACTCTGTCTGTTATACACGACCATATGGGAGGACTTTTTGAATTAGTTGTCTGGCCTGAAGCAGCGCGATGTTGAAAATCAAAACTTTTAATCTCATACGTATTAATCGTATCTAGTTTAGTTGGTATCTTAGAAGATCTGCCAGAAATTACAAATCTTTTTTTATCTGGAAGATACGGTATCATTTCATAGATTTGATCAAAATTGTTAGGAACTGAAACTTGTATACCAGCGCAATCAGCGGCGCCTACTGCGTTAAAAGCTTCTGGAGTATCAACCGGCTTTGGAGCTATCATATCTCCTAGTTTTATAGGTGGTGGCGCACATTCTGGATCTAAACTAACGGCTTTCGAAGAAATTTTTTCAATTGTATTTTCTACTTTAAGTTTTATTTTTTCGTATGCGTCTGCTGCAGCCATAGTTTGAGCGTATTGATTTAAAGTACCATCAACATTAGCATCACCATTAACAAATTGAACTGTACCAAACGTATTAAAATCAAATCTTTTATATAAATCGTTCCAACTTCCAGAAACTAGTTTTTGTGTTTTTTTTGCAGCTGCTAGCATTTCATCTAGATCTGTTTTAAATTTTTCAAGCCTAGGTTTATACAGACTGTGAGAAAGCAATTGCTGTTCAAAATTAGATATTATTGTAAGTTCTGCTAAATCTTTTTTGCTTGTCAAGTATCTGGTATAATCAGAAAAAAATTGACTGGTTTTATTTGTCACTAAACCACCGTTAGCATCACAATATATCCTAAGATTAGGATTATCTGGATTCCCCTCATCTCTGCAATAAGCCTGGGATCCGTTCTGTATAACATTCGTTAAGAAAGTTTCAAAATAATTTATTGATTCATTTAATTGACTAATCTTTTTTTGAATCTTAGCGGCATCAGCTGCGGCTTGAGATTTAGTGCAAGCCTCTGCATGATCAGGCACAGAATCAAAAGATCTTGATTGGCTATTGTCACTATCGCTTTTTCTTCTTGCAATATCTCCAGAATAATCATTTAACATTGAGAAAGCATAACCAACTTTTCCTTTTAAATTTGCTTTATCTTTTGCTGTAACATGAAAGCTAACAAAACTATTAACACCTTCTTCAAAATTAAAAGAAAATTTTCTTTCACCCAATCCTCCGACTTGCTTATTATGTTTTTTATAAAGGTCTATCCTGTTAAGTTCATCAAAAAATTGGTTAACGTTTTGATTTGAAGGAGCGTATTCAGTTATGTAGTTAAATTCAAATACAGAATCAACCGGCTTGTGCATTATATAATCAGTATAAAGTGTTCTAGATGGTGATTTATTATCAAAGAATGGGTCAAAACCAGCAGTGTCATACCCTGTGTCAACAAAATCTATTCTTCTAACTTCACTAACTGACATAAAGCTTTGTCTAGCAACAACATGACTAGCATTTGTTGTAATATCTTTTGCCATAGCTGCTAGAGCTACACCACCCATGCCTTCAGCTAATATCGATGCATATTCAATTTTATCAGAAATATTTGGAAAATGCCTTCCTAAAACCGTAACCACTTCATCATAAAATTTTCCGAAATCTCCACCACTAAAAGTACCATCAAAAGTTGCAAATTGACGATTATACAGATGATTTACCTCAGACAAGTTTTCTCCTGCACTACTTGGCATGTTTTTAAGATAATTTTTCATCATCTCTCTAACTTGAGGATCCATAAAAGTTCTGGATGTAGTTTTTCTATACCCCAATATACCATTAGCTACTTCTTCACCATTCATTATTTCTCTTGTGCGCGCTGAGCCAACTGTTCCAAAACCTCTAGAATAAGACATTTCCGGTATAACTAAAATAAAATTTCTACCGTCACGGATCAAATCTTTTATTCCGGGCGCAACTTTCTCTTTAAAATCATTGTCTTTTATTGTTGTCGCATGTTGTATTGCTGCTTCAACTGATGTTAATGGCCCTGTAATCCAAGGATACCCAAAACCACCTCTATCATGAAAATAAAACTTAAGTTCTATTTCAGAATTTAAGTCTAAAGTCCCAGGTGCATATATTATTGTCTCTCTACCCAAATTAAGCGGGCGGTCAATAACGTCTAAATAGCCATTATTTTTTAAATGCCCCACCCATATAAAGGCATTGCTTGAGTTTGGCGCTGCGCCAGGGATATTGTGCTTTGCTGATGGAGTAGCAAGCCTTAAACATTCATCGAAATGTTGTTTAGTTTGTTGAGTTCCGTTACCAAACAGGCCAGTTTTTATTCTACCTTTGAATTTTCTTATTGGAGGGCCCATAAATAATACTGGATCAGGCTCTGTATGACCTATATATATACCGCCTCCAGGTGCTGTCAAATTTCTAAGAGACTTACAAGGTGGATTAAACCCTTCTTCAGAGCTATCTTCCGTCTCCATATGAGCAAAATTTCCAGGCTCATGAAGAGCAACTATTTTACCAGCTGGACCTCCATGATAACCAGTAGTATTATTCAAAGAGTGGTATTCAACCCATATTAATGAGCCAGGTACAACCTGCTCCAAAAGTTTGTCTTCTCTCATTTGATGAAATTCACCATGAGCTGCTAGGCGAGCCTCATCTTCTTCGTCTTCAGGCCAATCTATGTCAGAATCTATTTCTGGTACTCTAGCTATAACTTTTAAAGGCTGAGGCTTGTTAGCTTTTTCTTTTTCTTCTGATAAAGCTGATTTATAGTTATTTAAACTAATTGATTTTGTTAAATTACCGCCGTTTGTAGCAGCCTCATTATTAACCTGAGGGCCAGACAAGACTTTTAGAACAACTGCTAAATAAGGCCCTGCTTTATTCGAAAGCAAGTCGTGAGAGAAATTTTTTCTATGAATCTCAGAATAACTAGCAAAGATATCTTTACCTTGATCATACGATGTAAAATCAAAAATATTATCATCTAGAGGATTTAACTCTCCTAGATCATAATTTTCATATACTGCCCAGGGTGGTTTGGGTTTTGCCATCTAAGTTTATCCTCAATCATCTTTCTGAATTAAATCATATATATCAGACTTATCTGCTGAAGATAAACTAGATACAACAGTCTCTTTTTTAGAGACCAAAGAAGCCAATTTCACCAGTTGTTCATTTGATCTTTGTAATGTTTCTAAATATTTAGCAGCAACAGGTCCAGAGTATTGATGTTTTGTCTCATCTTGCTTAAGAACTTTCATCAATTCCACTAACAAGGTTGAGGCTAGCGCGCGATCTTTACGTACATTGTCGATTGCTTCTTCAACAAATTCCTGTGAATTTAAATTATTCCCTTTTCCCATTCGTTTTTAAATGTCCTATATTTTTTTCTTATTCTGTTAAGATTGTTAACAATCTGTTTTGTATTCAATCCTGTTATCTCGCGCATGTATAGGTAAATAGCTTTTTTATTAAAAATTTCAATTTCATTAATACTATTGAAAAGTATATTAATAGCGTCTAATACCTTTTTTTCATTTTCTTTAAGCTTCATGTTCTCCCAGCTCTTCATTTCTGTAAATAAGTGCTGCCAAAACTCTGCTTCTTCGCGTTGGTCTTCATAAGTATTTTCTACTATTAATTCTTTTGATTCTATCTCTGATGATAAATCTTCGTATTGTAAATCTCTTTTTAATCTTTTTGAATTTTGCTTAACTTTATGAATAAACCAGTTTTTTGTAATTACGCTAAAATAAGAAAAAGCTTTAGACTTCTTACTAGAGTCATATTTGTCTAAGATAGTCATTAACCATATTTTACAATCATCTTTTAAATAATCTATGTTAGGTAAATTATTAAACTTATATGTATAAACTATCTTGTCTACCATTTCGTCAAAAGCAGGGCCAATATAAGATATATATAACTCTGATCTGACACTCTTGTCATCAGTCAACGCATATTTTATTATGGCGTCTTCATGGACTTTTGTAAAATAATTATTCTTCTTGCGTTTCGCCCTCTTCTTCGGAGGACTCGTCGTATTCTTCGTCTGACTCAATTTCTACCTCTATATCAAAATACCTTTCTTGCATATCTATATACTCGTTAATTAATTCTTTCGAGTGTATAATAAGGCTTTCTAAATTTTGATCTCCGTAATACATCTCTAATTCATATAAGTTTTCTAGATGATTGATAAACTTATCTGTGCTTTGAAATATAAAACCTAAATCTTCTTCAATTTTTTTATTTTCATTTATAAATTGATATGAATACCATAATAAAAATACGTTTACTAAGATACTAATATATAGAAAAAATGGCACTATTCCTGCCAAATACATTAAAAGTATTGCATTTAAGATTAAAGATATATATAATACATATCTACTAATTTTCGTCATAATATTCATTACTTATTTTTTCTTTCTCTAGCTTAAGATCTTTCTCAAAATCTTCTATTGATTTTTTAACAACGTCACCAACATTTTTTTTATCTTCTTTTGTATTTATTAAAAATCTAGTTGGTATTTTATTGAGAGTTTCTTTTTTGCAAGATTCACACTCTAATTTTTTCTCAGTCATAGAATGAAAATAAGTAAACTCCGCATTACACTCTGAACACCTATAAAAATATTTAGGCATCATCCTCATCTTCTCTAAGTTTTATAAGAGGGGGATTCATTACAAACAATTCTTTTTCTTCGCCAACCTTAAAATTAAAACCTTTTAAAACAGGAACAATATCACTCTGTTCCATTAAAGAATTTTGCAGTGCCATCATAACGGCCCCTAGCGCTTCATCTGATAATTTATACATTTTGTAACTCCTTTTTTAGCCATTTTTCTAAATTAACTTTAGGCTCCCAGCCTAATTTTTTATTTGCTTTTTTGTTGTCTGCTAGTGTTTCTTCACATTCAGCTGGGCGCGGTGGGAGGTAAACACACTCACCATCTAAAATTTTTACTAGTTCTAGTATATTATAATTCATACCGGTGCCAATGTTCAATATTTCTCCAAATATATTACTTTTTGACTTTGCTGCTAATAAATTAGCCTGAACAGCGTCTCCGACATACGTGAAATCTCTTCTTTGTAGCCCGTCACCTATAACTGTTAATGGTTGTCCTAGTTTTTTCTGATTTAAAAATTTTCCAATAACGGTAGCGTATTGACCTTTTAAAGGCTGTCTTTCGCCATATATATTAAAATATCTTAATATAACTGTTTCAAGTCCATACAATCTATAAAACATCTTGCAAAGATCTTCGCCAGCAACTTTTGATACACAATATGGATTCATACAATCAACTTGCATATCTTCTTTGTGCGGAGGCTTGTTGTTTCCATAAGATGAAGAAGTTGAAGAATATATAACTCTTTTAACATTATTTTTACGAGCAGCTTGTAAAACATTGCATGTTCCCACAACGTTAACGTTAGTTGTAAGCACGGGATTTTCTATTGAAGGTTGTATTCTAGCCTCTGCCGCTAAATGAAAAACTACATCGACGCCCTCAAAGAGAGGAAATATTTTTTCATATTCACAAATATCATATTTATAATTTTTGGCTCTTTCATTCCAATAAAACTGATCATGGCAATCAGAAGACTCGTTGTCTATTACAACGACTTCGAAACCTTTTTTTAAAAGTTCATCAACTAAATTAGAACCTATAAAACCAGCGCCCCCTGTAACTAAAGCTTTTTTAATATTGTTTTCCATTTATCATATACCATTTCTTTTCTAAAACTATTATGTTTTTTCATATTTTTAGATATTACATCTAAATCGACATTTTGTAATAAACTTTTAAGATCTTCAAAAGAATCAAAATATTGAATAAAAGGCATATTATCCTGATCATAATAATCAGCTAGCCTTACCCACTCCATCATAACTTCGTTATCTAAAAAATTATTTGGATCTTGGCCTTCCTTTAAAATAAGAGATTTAGATTCTAAACCATGAACTTGATTCCAAGAAAGCTCAGATAAAACGCCGTTTCTAAAAAAAGTTTCTCTTAATTGAGAAAGAAACTTATGTGAAGGAAAAAATAAAGGAATATTACAAGTATACTGCTCAAACAAAGACATAGTTGATGCATTGTATGGAATATTAACAATACCAGAGTAATCTGCTAAATCTTGCCACTTATAATTTTGCCCTAAAGCGTAATTTTTTTCTAAAAGATTTTCGATATAAGAAGTATTGATTCTTAATTTTGATGAAAAAATAAACTGTTTTTTTTGCCCAGTATACTTTGAGCTTGTATATTCGCAAAGACTAGGTATGTGTTGCCAATCTCTCTCAGTAAAAAGCTCTGTGTATTTTTTATCATATTTATTATTAGCAACCGGTATAATTTTTCCACTATCTATGTTATTTTTAAGATAAGAATTAAAATCTTTCCAGCCAGATAAATTTTTTGAAAACGGATCCTCGTATCTAGTGCTAGCAACAGTTATAATTGGCTTATCAAATTTTTCGTATAATAAAGAAAAACAAGGTGTATGCGTAACAATAAAACCATCGTATTCACTTAACTCTTCCTTATAAAAATTATAAAATTTTTCAATCAAATCTTCATCAATATTTCTCCAAGTATTTTGATTAATGTGTTTTAAATTTTTTTGCTGCCACCCCATTATATGGGAATGGCCAGATATACTCCAATTATCAACTTGATGGCCTAGTTTTTCAAATATGTATTTAATATCTGAAATAACAGAAATATGCAAATCTAAGTTAAAAAATTTCATTATTTTAGTATGCCTTTCTGTTTAAGCTTTGCGTCAATACTAGTCTGAAATTTTTCAAACTTTGAGCCTTGTTTAACCTCTTTGTGTTTATTGGAAGAATTATGCCAGTGCCAAGTAAAAACTCCGTCAAATATAAAATCCTCATCATACCCAGCGTCTTCAAACCAACCCTTTTGGATGTGTAAACTTTTACCTTTATGCTTAACATTAACACACCACTCTGTATTGAAAAAAGTAGATGGTAATACTGTAAAGGGGTGTCTTCTGTATAATGTAGCAAACATATCCTTACCCCAACATGTAGTTGCTGGGCGTGCAGGGGTTATCAACACCTCCTTAAGTAATTCTTCTGAAAGTTTGCTTTCTTTCTGTAATGACAGGACAGTAGCACATGCACCCTCTGTCGCATAATCTGTTTCAGAACCCCACATGTACATATACTCTTGGTCCAGTAGGGGTTTAAAATCTCTGAGAAAAATTATGTCCATATCCGCCCATACACCACCATATTTGTGAAGAGCAATCAACCTTAGTAAGTCAGATTGAAGATAATATTTGTGATCTTTAGCATTCAAGATATCATATTTATTTTCCAAAACAGTGCCGCGCGCTTCTTCAATTGCGTCCCAGACTTTAAAAGTAACATGATCTTTGTAGGGCTGAATTAAAGGATTATCATTTATATTATAATCAGACCAAACTATCATTTCACAATGTTGTAAATTTTGTGTTGCAAGAAAAGATTTAATTACCATTAGCTCTTTAGGATTTTTTATCTCAGTATATACGTGAAAAATTGTTTTATTTTCAGGATATTTATAATCTTTTATATCAATTTTTTTTAAAAAAGAAAGACACGCTTCGTAGTCTTTATACAGTAAAGGATGAGTCTCTAAGCTTACATCAATCATTATTATTTTCCTTGTTTGTGTGTTGAAAGTATTTCATAAAAAAATTACTTGGTCTGATATATTCTTCGTATACTTTTCTACAATCTTTTTGTCTTGTTAAAAATTGTTTTTGTGTCATATTATTATAATCACTTAAGATAATATTATCAATGTTTTTTATTTCAGAAGAATCAACAAAGACTGAAATTTCTTTCCACGGAATTAATTTTTCGTGAGGAAGTACAATATCGGTATCAATTATAATTGGTATTCGACCAGCTGAAAGAGTTTCATATAGTCTATAAGAAAAATTTCCGGCTCCTCTACAACATAAAATATAATCAGAATTACTCATATTTTCTCGAAAATTACCCCTAGCATCATTAGCATAACTGTAGTCGTTACTATCTGCGGATCCGTATCCCCAGCCGGCCCAAAACTTATCATGCAAAATAAAATTAGAAATTAATTTTTCGCTTTCATATATTTCTTTTAGAGAATGAAAACGAAAATAGTTGTTGTTAGCACATCCGCAAAAACCAACAATTGGCTTTTCGCTTTTTTCCCTTAAAGAAAACGCCCCATAATCAGGACTCCATCCTGGCAAGGCAATTTCATTATTTTTTTGCCTACTCTTATAAAAAGAAGTTCTAAATACAACTACATTTTCCTCTTGAAGATTCATATCACAATCAGAATCATCATTAAAAAAAACTAATGTTTTCTTATCATATTTTTTTGCTTCTAATAAAAAATTTTTAAACTGTGTTGAATTATCCTGCCATTTAACAGGATAAACAAAATAATCAGAATTTTCTGGGTTCTCTGTTAAAGTTAAAAAATTATTACCATTTTTCTCTAAATTTTTAAATCTGCCATATTGTGGGTGCTTATCATTTTTATCACTATCGCCAAAAAATGGTATTAAAACTTCAATGTGATTTTTATCGTTAATCAAAGATCGATCAGTATATAAGCTATATTTTTTTGTCATAATTTTCCTCAATTATACGCTTGGTTAAATAATATGATCCTTTAGGAGAGGCATTTCTTTCATACCAACCAATGCACTCGTTTGACATGTATTCCCATTTATCTTTGCTACATTCTAACACAATTCTAGGAGCGTCTTCAGGCTTTTCAGCAAAAAGAAAATGTTTATCTTTTTCTAGTTTTTCATAATACTGGGTTGACACACCAGGAGTAAAAATTGGTACCGTTCCTAGGCCAATTAACTCCATATCTCTCAAGCACTTTGGGCCAACGCCTGGGAGACATAAACCAAATTTAAACTCAGACAAAGTCTGTAAATATTTTTCATGATCAAAAAGTCTTTGATTAGCATAGCCCATCCAAAAAAAATCAATATTTTTAGACCAGTCTGCTAATCTTTTTGGTGTCGTATAACTACCAATAAAAATGCTTCCCCCAGGCCGGCCATAATAGCTGTTTATGCCTTTATGAACAATTTTTGCATGTTTTTTAGGATGTTTTGGCCAAAATGTCCAAGAAAAACTGTTTTCTTCTTCTAGTACAGCATTTGCCCAAAGAGCCATTTTCCAGTTTAAATTTTCGTGCAATTTATCTAAAATTGGATTATCATATAACATAATATCCCCAATTTCATTTACCCATGGTCTTGCTTCAGGATATAGAGTTTCATTTTTATAATTTCCACTTCCAGCAGGCCCTGGTATGACTTCACAATACCCTGCTTCTTCCCACATATCTATAAGCTCTCTAAAAGAGCTTCCGTCATGACCTCCAACTGTTGGCTTAATTATTTTCATAATATTTCCTTATATTCTCTTCCCACCCTTGTTTTGTATTCCAACCATGGATCCATTGTCTAGGATGATCATCAGGTAGGCCAGATTCATCATCATAAGTATTTTTAAATAAGAGTGATTTTTCTTGTGTAAGATTCAAAATTTTATCATGTTTGATAGGATCAAATATCCATAAGTTTTTAATATTTTTAGTATTTTGTGCTGCACGTACAACTTCTTGATGCACTTGTATATGGTGCGGATGGCCATATTCACCATTAGGGCCATGTGTTAAAATATTGCTCCAATTTTTACTTTTTATTTTGTTTAATATAGGTGTATAAATATCTCCTATAATATTACGATAATAACCAGTATCTACAAATTCTAACATTTCTGTATTCGCAGATAAATAAGAACTGACTTTATCTAAAAATATTGGTATTCTAAAAAGGCTCTGATAATCCGGGCGCACTATGCAGAGTATATCCCACTGCTCTTTTTCTTTAAGAAGCTTTTCGCCAGCCCAAATTAATTCGTCGTCTGCATGCGCAACAATCAATAAATTTTTTGTGTTTTTAAATTTCATTTTTTACGCAAGAACCTTATATCCCATATAGTACCGTATACTGGACACTGTATAACCTCAACAGGCTGATAGTTAGAAAATTTGCTAGACACAAAGTTTGGCGCGATAAACTTCTCTAAGTTAATTTGATATTCTGGATCTTGCTCAATACGATCAGAGTGCAATATATACAATCCATCTTTTTTTAAAAGTCTAATAATATTTTTAATATATTTTTCTTGCTCTAATTGGTTAAATTTTGTACCATTCCAACCTAGTACTCCAATGTCAAATATTATATCAAACTTAGAAATACTATCTGGATATTTATCAGCGCATTCTTGCATTGTGCAAAAATAAAAACCATCATTTGTTTTAGATTTTTTAAAAGGATCTAGCTGCCAATATTCTACTAAATCATTGTTGATTAGTTGCGGACAAATAGAGTTATAATCTTCAACACCAATATCTAGAATTCTAGGCTCTTCTTTATCTTGCAAGAAAATACCAGCTTCTTTATAAACGTTTTTTAAAAATTTTCTATCTGTTACGTTATTCCACCAGGTTATACTCATCTGCAAGCCCACTTCATATTAGAAATTTTATTATACCATATTAAGGGTGAGTCTATAATCATAGACTTATTATAATAAAAAAGTGTATCCATGCAGAAATCATAATCATAGGAGACATCCATATTCCATTCCCAATTAATTTTTTCTAAAACTTCTTTTTTTATTGCAGTACTGCCTCCAGTAATTGACCAACCAAAACCACTACCATATGGTAAAGAATTTCCGGCTGGGCCATATACTTTTCTAGGTCTATTTTGTCTTATTCTTTTATCTTGTTCTACATTCAAAAAATCAGAAAAGTAAAGAGAAAATAAATCACTAGAATTTTTGCTCCTCACAGAATCAATTTTAATTTGATTGAATTCTTGTGCAAAAGTAAAACTATGATTTAAGTGTAATATGTTTTCATTTTTAAAAAAATGTTTTATAATTTCAATTCTTTGAGGGTGAGGAATATCATCTGAATCTTGATAAATTATTATTTCATTTTTTGCAGACCTACTACCAAAACCTCGATTAGGACCTTCTGGTACAGTCATATTATGTGAAACAATGTTTACGGTATCAAAAGAATTTTCATATTTATTTTGTAAATTACAAATTGCATCGACGTCCATTAAGTGGCCATTAGAAATAGATATTATAACCTCATCCGGACGAACAGTGCCAGCAGCATAATGCTTCAATATACAGTCTACATAATGAAAATGATTATTAGTTGATGGAATAACTAGACTAGTTTTCATTTTATTGATATCCTTCCGTAACTGGATATGGTAGATTACGATTTATATTTTTGTGATACTTTAGTGTAAGAGGGTGAAAAATATTTCCACATATTACAGCCCATGGAATTGGATATATCGATCTTGCTCCAGTCTCTGGATTTATATGACCATATGAATCCCTAGGCCAAGAGCCTGGATTAGCTTTTAATTCTTTTAAATAACCATTCATTTTTTCGTTTAAACCATCCCACCAGTCTTGTGTCAAAGGGGAGTTCTTACGACATATAAATGCTCCATTTCCTATTAGTAATCTCCAATTTGCTCTTATGTGAGTTGAAGACCAAGCATCTTCAGACATATTTAAAGTAAAGTCTCTACAAAACTTTGATTTTTCTGGATTTAAACGACAATTTTCTAAACGTGCAACATCGCTGACTTCTTTTTCTCCGTATCCTATAGCATATAAATCTTTATTCTCTATAATTGCGTTAAAATATTTTGACCAAGGTTCGTCAGTAGCTTTAATATCACTATACCCACCGCCATAATGATGAAGAAAATAACATTTGAGATAATCACCTTTTTGTATTTCAGATAAATATTGATATCCTTCATGCAAGTTAGGAAGATTGTCAATTTGCTCATGTGTAATTAATCGAACATCGCAATCTTCATTTACTTCACAAAATTTGTCATATGATTCTTTTCTATTTTTAGACATTTTATTTTTTCCTGTCCAAAACATCCAAATAGTTTTTTTCTGTAAATAATCTTTTTCTTGGTCTAACACACTCATCCTAATACTCTCTTTAAAATCTCTTTATGTTCTAACACTGTATTTTCGTTTTCGTCAAATATTTGACCTACAAATTCATAATTTTCTCTAGCAATTGGAAATGGCTTTCTTTCAAAAAATTCATCATGAACACAAGAGTTATCTTTTACGATGGGATATATAATTTCCTTTAAAAAGTTTTGATCAACTTGCCAAAAATCACCTTTTTTATAATTTTGTATTAGATTTTTCATATTGTTAAGAAAATTATTTTTTACTCCCCACATACCACCCAATATCTCAGTTGCATGATGCGGGTGGTCTCTCATAATGTGAAAATCTTTCTCGCTTGCTAGCCATTGATCAACAGCTTTTTTTTCTCTATACGTTAAGCGGCTATCAGTATCACGAGATATCATTGCATATACATTTTGATCTGATGCTGCGTAAAAACGCCAAAACATCCCAGTCCAGTCGCCAGGCTCATTCATTATAATAATCTCTGTGTTATCAAACTTTACTATATTTTCTATAATAGAAATAGGCACAGATTTACCAATATAAAACCTGCATATCCATTCAGGAAAAATTTCTTTTGCTAACTGTATATTTTTCAAAGCGCCCACAGTATATTTCGGACTGTCTCCCCATAAACTAAAACATATAACTTTTTTCATTGTGAAAAATAATCCTTAAAGTTGTCTGTCACGGACTTGCCAAATATATCAGTATAATTCCAAAAAATTGATTTCTCTTCTAGATATTTTTTATTTTGAGTTTCGTGGTTTGTTGATAGCCCTTTAGGATTGTGGTAATACAATCCATAAATTCCGTCAACTTTTAAAAATTTTGATCCGTTTTGTACTGATCTTAGCCACATATCCCAATCGCCGGCTGATTTTAATTTTTCATTAAATAATCCAATATTTTTATGCATTGAGCGACGCCATAAAGGCATGCAGCCGGGAAGGCACTTTATCATGGCCTGTTTAGAAAAATTAGCTACGGGATACACATTGTACTGAGAGGAATTTTCAGAAAACTTCTCATTTGGCTTGTGTGTTACGTAGCATTCAGAATATACTAAATCAACGTCTGGATTATTGCTTAGATGATGTAGCAGTATTTCTATTTGTTGTTTTGACCTGCAATCGTCTAAATTAGCATTTGTTAAAAATTCGCCGGATGATTTTTCAATAGCAATATTCCAGCAACCATATATACCTGGATCGTAATCTAGCTTTTGATAAATAATATTTGAAAATGACTCCATGTATTTTTTAACAACAGAACATTCATTGCCAGGAGAATTAGCATTTATTATTATAAGTTCACAATCAGAAAAAATAGTTTGTGAAGTTATGTTTTTGAGAAATTCTTCAATATGATCATCTCCTTTGTAGAGGGAAGTTATGATAGATACCTTTGGGTTTTTTGCCTTCTTTAGTTGCCAATATACGTTTTCTTCGTTAAAAATATTCTCCACAGAATCAACTATATCTTCTTTTTTTTGACGCATAAAATCAATCAATTCTTGACCTTTTAATTTAAACCAGGGTTCACTGCTGGCGCCAAGTCTAGAATTAGTGTGTACTTCTACATCCATCATACGTGCCTCGACTGCAACCCTAGACAAAGTTTCAGGCGTTTTAGGTAAAAAAACAAATTTTTTGTTTTCTGATAGTTTTTTTAAAAACTGGTGATAATCATTAGATTTAATAAGATTATATTTTTGTTTTATTGAATTACAATATTCTATAGCGCCGAAAGTATTTTTGTGTTGTATCGGAGAATCCATAATAGAAAAACAATTCTTTTTGTCAACAAGGCGTAAACTCTCTAATAAGCTTAGTATTTCTTCCGACCAAATATTACCACCTACATTTTTAATATTATCAATGTTGATGTTTCTGGCAACTATACTAGAGTGAAGAGCACTCTGACAATAAACTGCTTTAGCGTTTTTATAGAAGCTTTCGTTAATTTTTGCTAAGTTTGGAGCCTTATAATCATTATAAAGAGCAGGATTTCTAGATTTGAGATATTTGTGGTCGTGTTCATATATAATATATGATAGGTTCTGAAGTTTCTTTATTACAACTGCAGAAAGCTGAACAAAATTACCAATAATAAAATTATAATTGGAGTGGGCCTCAATAAAATTGACATCGACATCAATTGATTTTTTTTCTATTATATTATGCCCGCGCTCTCTCAAGGATTCAATTAAATATTGATTATTTAATTCACCGCCACCATTGATCTCGTTAGAGAAAAAATCGGCTATGAAAACAAATCTCATCCATATACCTCTACCTTTTGCTCCTCAGTAGAATCAGTATTTAGACCTAAAAGATCAATAAATTGATTATAGATTTTTTGTTCTTCAAATTCATCGCAAATCCATTTTTGTAGTTCTTTAGAGCGCTTTTTAAAACGACCATGATCTTTATAAATTTCTCTCATTGCAGTTTTTGTAGAGCCCTCTTCTGGAAATGCCCATAAGGAATCTTCCGGTACAACACCCTCCCAGACGGCAGCTTTTTGCACTGGTTGCAGCGTATAGGTTATTCTACCAAACATATGCTTCTTTTTAATATTGCCGTTCTTTTGCTTAACAGGCTTATAAAGAAAATCCAAATGTCCACTCCAATCGGTTGCAGCAATTGGCAACCCATAATAAGCTGCTTCGTAAAGAGGTAAGCCAAATCCTTCACCGTGTGCAGTAGAAACAATAGCTTTAATCTTTGGGTGTGTATACAGGCCTGCCATTTCATGATCAGAAAGATATCCGTGAAGAAGATATATCTTACACTTTCTTCCAGAATATCTAGCTAATAAATTTTTAAAATTATTAATTGTAGTAACTCTATCGATGAGCGAGTTTTTAGCAATATTGCCTTTTATTACAAGACCGACATCTGGATTATCTCCAAATTCTTCTACAAAACATCTTATAAGATGCTCTGCATTTTTTCTAGGTGATAGTTGTGCAACAGTAAGAAAATTAAATTTAGTCGTTAGATTTAAATCTAATTTTACAGGGTCAAATTTTCTAACAGGATACGTAATGTATTCAACCGGAGTTTCTACTTTTAAAGAAAATTGTTCACCAGTCTGCTCGTTCACAGCTTCATATTCAGTATTCTCGAAAACTTGCTTAGAGTGTTGGCTAATTGTAATAATCTTATCCATCAGGAAAGACTTCTCAACCCACTGCGGGGCAATTCTAGTAGTCTCAATGCCGGCAGTAATCCCAATATTAACTGGTGCTAATTTTTCCCACTCGTTAGGAATGGTTACCTGTAATGAAACATCGAATTGGCCTCCGGAAGAAGTGTAATGAATTGTTTTTTGTAGTGCATTATCAATCCATTGTCTTTCTTCATTATCTTGCCATAGCCAACTAGTTTGCCCCCAGTTGAGTGGATGAATAAAAACATCAAATATATCTTCTTTTGTACGTAGCGCTCTCAAGACAGTTCTTGCATGATGGCCATAGCCAGTTTGTGTTAAAAGCGGCCCTTTAAGTAAAACTTTTATCATTTTATAATTCCTCTAATTGCCAAGTCTTATATCCAGTTCTAGTTTCCCAAGAACCATATTTTTCATGTATTTCAGTCAATAAAGATTGCCATTTTTCACTGTATTTATCAAATCCATAATTTTCCTGTACATGAGCAAGCCCTAGCTTAGCCATTTCATCGCGTTCAGCATGAGACATATTGTAAAGTTTTTCTAAAGCTGATATAAAATCTTCTTTACTAACTCTATCCTCATAAATATAAGGAATATCTTGTGACCCTATGACAGCTTTAGCTGTCGGCTCTAGACCAACACCAAACCAATTTTCACCATCAGTTACTTGCTCTTGCAGACCACCTGTCATATTAACAATAACTGGCGTACCACAGAACAAAGATTCTAAGGTAGCTAGACCAAAACCTTCGGCATCAGAAATATTAACAGTTACATCAGAAGCGTTGTAAATTGCCGCTAATTCTGGAAAATCAACTTTTTGAGTTGAGAACTGTACCTCTCCATTTTCCAACCCAAGCTTATTAATTATAGAAATTAAATTTGGTCCGTTAGTATCATTAGGATCAGTATGCATAACTAATTTTGCATTTTCATGACCCACTCTATCTAAAAATTCTTTAAACCAAAAAATCAAAGTGCCTGGGTGTTTTCTCCTTGCATTTCGATTATTCCAAAAAACAACAAATTTATCTTCAGAAACTCCCATTTTGTTACGTAGCTCTCTTTTTTGGTCTCTATCAATGGGCTTAAAATGGTTTGTGTTAACAGTATGTGGCAGGTAATGAGACTCAACATCTGGCGCAACTTTTTGCACAATATCGTAAGTTAACTTAGAAATACATGCTACTACATCACATGAATCATACCAAATCTTATTAAAATCCGGATAAGGATAATTATCCCACACATGGTAATATACCATTGGAATCAAGGATCTAATTTCATCCTCTATTTCCCATAGCCATGGGAAAAACCTTGGATCAGTCATAAACCATAACATGTCTGGTCTTTCAGTGCGAATAATTGATCGTACAGCTTCTTGCGTGCCGTAGCCATCTACGGGATATATAACTAAATCATCTCCCCATTGATCCAATTTTTGAGGGGAGTAATCTTTATGTTTTATTGCTCCACCAAAACATATAAAACTAAATTTTCCTGTTTTCAATAGAGGTTCGATCATATATCTTGTCTGCACACCAACTCCTGATGGAGAAAAAGGATGATCTGCAATAACAAAGATCTTTATTTTTTCTTTCATTTTTACCTACAATGTTTTGTTTTATAAAACTCACAACCAAAACCTGAAGTGCAGGATAGTCGATTTTTTATAAAGTTCTTATTTTCAATATTATAAACAGCTTTTGACAATAATTTAAGTGAATTTTGTATTTTTTTAGATCCACTGGTCGTACGAAAAATTTCAACTTTATTACTTTTAGCTGTTCTTTTTAAAAGAGCAAAATAAGTTTCAATATTTTTTGGATCGATGCCATGCTTTATAGCAAAAAAGTTTTTATAAAGAGCAAGTTGATAGTTGGTAATTTTTTCATTTTTTCGTTTTGTATCCCAGCCCCAAGAACATGTTTTCCAATCAATAACATGATATTTTCCATCTGAGGTTTTTAACACCAAATCAACATAGCCTTTAAACTTTAAGTTAGTGTTTTCAAGATCTTCCATCAAGCTTTCTTCAACCGATACAACATCAAAAGAATCAAAATATTTTTTTACTGCAGGAAATATAAAATCAATTAAATTATTTCCCTGGCCTCTCATAGAATTTATAAGTTCTTTTTTTAATTCTACATTTGATTTCTTAAGAAGAGACAGTTCTTCTAAAAATTTTTCTTCAAATAGAGAGGAATAATTTTGTTTTTTCTTGTCTGTTAATACTCTCTCACAAACGTAATGCATTGCAGTACCAAAAGCAGTATGTTCGTTTCCTACAAACTTTTTGATATTGTCAATATAAACTAGCTTATGTTTAAAAGCACACTCATTCCATATTTTCATCTCTGAAAACGATATGTGTTTTCTCATTTTTTTACACTAGTTTTCTTAGTGCGAGGTGCAGCTGACTTTTTAGTAGTTTTTTTAACCTCTGCTTTAGACTGCGTAACCGGTGGGCTTTTCTGTAATAATTGGAAGGTCCAAGATCCTGTACAATTTGAATCATAAAAGCTGTCTAATTTAACATGCATATTTGAAATTAAATTTCCCAGAGTATGTGTGTCTGGAACAGAATAATTTTCTTTTAACAACTTTATTACATCATCATATTTAAAGATTCTTCTCTCTTCACTAGCTTTTTTTCTAGAAGGAATATCAACATCTACTGTTACAGTGTTGTTTTCCAAATCTTCTTTAAATTTAAAATTCATATTTTTCTCCTGTTTATTCAAACGTGTCTAATAATATAGATAATTTATTAAAAATATACGGACAAACTTCTTTTAAGTAAAGTCTATCACCTAAAAAATACTCTTCAAAGCCCCGGGCAAAAAATTCTCTTAATGACGTTGCGGAATAAGACCCTAAAAAAATACCTCGTGATAAGTTATTTAATTTTTCATATCCAATGTGCCAGAAAAAAAGTTTATCTAACTCATCATCAAAATCAACAACGTCAAAATTATAATCTTCTACATTGTATTCTAAATATTTTAAAATATTTTTTAGTTTATTTCTTTTAAATAAGAAGCTTTCTTCAATCGAACCGTCACCATATAAATAATCACCATATCTATCTTCTACTGCATGGGCAAACTCATGAATAATATCATCTATTAGATCTTCTTCATCGTCTTGTTCATTAGTAACATATATGGCGCCATCAGAATATTTAGCGTTCATTTGTTTTTTATTTAAATCTTCAAAATTTCCTACATATATCACGTCGACTAATTCTAATATCTCATCTGGTAACAAAGAATTAACTTTTTTAAAAACTAATTCGTCATTTATTTGATCTTGAAATCGATCTTTAAAGAAGATATTTAGTTGTCCGTGGCGTTGATTAGAAAGTAGTTTATTTTTATTTTTCACATAGTTTACAAGTTTTTCTTTCATTTTTTTCTAAACTTACCCCTGTTTCAACATCTTGTAGCGCTTGCTGATAGCCTCTAACCCAATTTTCCTCTGCAACTGCAAGAAGAAACTCTGGAAATTCTTGTGCCATCGTGTCGACAATCATCTCAACTGTGATATTTTTATCTTCCGGATTAAATTTTTCACCGGTATATTCTACCAAAAAATTTTTTAAATCATTTTCTGGCTCTACAAGCTCATGTAGAGTTGGATTTTCATTTTCATTAGTTATGTTCATTTATAATACCTTTGAAGCTAAAGTCGCGACTTTCGAACGTTCACCCTTTACAAGAGTCATGTGCGCAGATATGTCATAAGGTTTGAATTTTTCAACTGCATAAGATAGACCATTTGATGTTGAATCTAAATACACGCTATCAACCTGCTCAATATCTCCTGTAAGAATTATTTTAGTGTTCTCACCCACACGAGTAATTATAGTCTTTAATTCATGCATTGTTAAATTTTGTGCCTCATCAACGATAATAAATGCGTTTGATATTGATCGCCCACGAATATATGTAAGAGCCTCTATTTGAATGGTTCCATTATCAAAAAATATTTCCATATTATCTTTTTTACCATTTAATAAGTGATCAATATTATCTTGTATAGGCATTAACCATGGCCGCATCTTTTCTTCCATTGTTCCCGGCAAATATCCAATATCTTTGCCTAAAGGCTGCACCGGTCGTGAAACAACTAATTTTTTATATCGACTTTCTTCTAATACTTGATCTAAACCAGCTGCAATTGCTAAAAGAGTCTTTCCACAGCCAGCTTTTCCAACTAAAGTTACAATTGGTATTGAAGGATCTAATAAAATGTCTAAAGCAAACATTTGCTCTTTATTTCTAGGTTTCAAACCCCAAACACTATTTTTATATTCAGATATTTTATGTAATGGTAAATTATAATTTTTAAATCTAACTAAAGCAGTCTTTTTTTCGTTTGCGTTTGAAACTAACATTAAAAATTGATTTGGTGTAAATCTTCCTTCTTCTTTGTCAAAAACAACTTCTTGTCCCTCATATATGTGATCTATTAGCTGGTCATCTACTAGATGCTTTTTAAAACCAGAAAACAACTTATTGTGATCAGTCACAATTTTATTAGTTGTATAATCTTCAGTTAATATACCTAAAGAATCACACTTAACTCTCATATTAATATCACGTGTAACAACTATAACTTTTCGTTTAGGATTTTTCTTCTGTTCTGTAATAGCTGTAGTAATAATTTCATTGTCAGCGCTTTTTAAATCACATGCAGCGGGAAGATCTTCAATATCATAGCCCCTCACAGATAAAATACCTTTTCCTCTTGCAATACGTATACCTTTATGAAGATTACCCTTACTTCTTAAATTATCCAGTATTCTTATGATAGATCGCGCATTTAGCCCTACTCCATCTTGTCTTTTTTTATGTTTGTCTATTTCATCTAACACTTTTAAAGGAATGACAATATCATTGTTTTTAAACTCAAATAACGACCTTGAATTCGTTAAAAATACATTAGTATCCAATACATAAGTTTTTTTCATGCTTTACTCTTTTGCCGAAAACTAGTTAAGATATAGTGAAAAAATATTTTACATTTTTTATATTATTCTTTTTAGCATCGTTTATAAATAGTTGTGCAATTCAAACAAATGTAAATAAGTCGCTTCAAAACGTCAAAAAATCGATTTTAAAGATTGAAACATGGGCCAGACTAGGCGCATGTGATGAAGAATCAAAAGTCTGCTCAGATCATGAACTGATATCTATGGGCTCGGGTGCTGTTGTACTTTATAATAATAAAAAAGCTGTTTTAACAGCAGCACATGTATGCAAACAAGAAAGTTTTGAAGCTTTTGTAAAAATGCATAATGGTCACTTTTTTTTAAAAGCTATTGATCGAGATAACAAAGAATATGTTATAAAAGTAATAAAATATGATCATAGTCAAGATATATGTTTATTAGATAGCACATCTGGTGAGTTACCCCCTTATTTAAAAATAAGTGTAAAAAAACCAGAATATGCAGAACTAACATATAATCTAGCTGCACCGCTTGGAATTATCGACGAGGAAATGGTGCCGGTATATCAAGGATTCTTTTTTGGTGACTCAGAGGGTAGTGCGTTCTATAGCATTGCAGTAGCTCAAGGATCCTCAGGATCTCCTATAATTAACTCTAAAGGAGATTTAATTGGAATGGTACATTCTGTACACTATAAGTTTCATCACATAAGTCTTTCTGCAACTTACCAGCAGCTGTGGAACTTTTTAAAGATTCCAGGAAACTATACATTAGAATTCCAGAACTCGTCCCAACGTTAAGGCTACGTACCGATCCATACTGCGGAATTTCTACGCTATAATCGGCAATTTCTAACGTTTCTTTAGTTAATCCGACTCCCTCTTCACCAAAGACCATAAGAGGTGGTTTTTCTAGAGATTGCCAATTAAATTCATTCAATTTGCGGGTGTTGGGTACATTGTTGTCGATTGCAACAATAGTATACTTGTTTTTTAAGTCTACCAGCTCATATATACCACCGCTAAGAAATACCAAATCCACATAATGGTGTGAACCAACAGTGCCACGTCGGTCAAAGCGCTTTTTACCCAAATAAAAAACTTTTTCAGCATTGAATGCATTTGCGTTGCGAATGAGTGTGCTGATGTTGAAATCGCCCTGCCAATGTTCCATACAGACTGCAAAGGGATTTGCGGTTCTCTGCAAATCCCTCTTAATGGATTCAGTAGACCAATTTTTGTATCTGTCAACAACATTTCGCTTCCATAGACTCCAACGTTCAGACATTGTCTGAGCCGATGGTAATTTCAACATAATCTTCTAGATTTGAAAACAATTCATGTTGTTTATTTTCAATTGCAATAATAGCACTTTCAAGATTTTCATGCTGCCCACAACTTTCATTTGGGTATGAAATAGCATTGTAGAGAGTAACTAGACGATCGCTAACTGTCATTTTAAGAGTTTTATCTTTTTTATATTCTGACCAATCGATATCTTGACGTTCTTTAATTTCAGAAAAAACATGGCCTAAACAACGACCATCTTTCCATACATATCTTTTAGATGATAGAAAATTATCTTTTTTAAGTTTATAATTCATATTTCATTAGTTCCTTCATTTTAAACAAGCCAATTTCTTTATGTTTACATTCTAGCATTACATCTAGATCTAGGTTATAAAGATTAATTGGCGTCCAATACGAATCTGAGTGAGCATTAGCACGAATTTTAGGATCATTATACTCTTCAGATCTAGATTGTGAATAGTGCACAACTGGTTTAATGTCTTTCCAAGTCATGCATGCAGTTAGAAGCGCCTCTTCTTCGTCTTGACCACCAGTACAAAATTTGTGATGATGATAATCAAATACAATTGGAATTCCAATTTGCTTGTAAATGTCATTATATAATTCTTTGGTGGAATATAGGCTAGCTTTATCATCATTTTCTACAGTCAAACGAGACTTAACTGCATCAGACAACCTATCAAAGTTACGACAGAAATTAGCAACAGCCATTGGTTTGTTATTATAGTGTGCGCCGACATGAATATTAATTTTAGCGTAGGGCGTACGTGGTAAGCCCATCAAATCAAAAATTCTACCATGATTTTCAAGATCTACTATAGTATTGGTAACTACATGCGCAGTAGGACTAGTCAGCTTGTTAAAGGGGCCCGGGTGCGTTGTAATTCTCTGACCATAAGACTTAGCTAAGTTGCCTGAGCGCTTTAAAGACGACGCAATTGCTTTAAAATCAGGCAGCTGTTCAAGCTCATACTCACTATGCCAAGGAGCAATATCTGATGACATACGATAAAACTTAATTCCGTTGTCTTCATTCCACTGAATAATTTTTTCAAGATCTAGACAATTTTGAAGAGTTAGTTCTGACGCGTATGGTAAGCCTTTTTCATCAAAAGTTCTTCGAATCATCGATCGATTCGTAGTAATTCTTTTAGATTTGGGTAAATTACTTAAGCCCATGTTGATACAAGCGTATCCTAAGTTGTACATACAAATACCTCCATGTATGATCAGCTAAGATTGTTTTTATTTCCAGAAAAATATATTTCTTGTAATTCTTGTAATAATTCTGGTGTTTCTAATCTACCCATAATATAAGCACACATATCACTAATATCATCAAAATTATTAATTTCTTTTTGATCATATAATGCATATGCCTTTACTTTGTCTAAAACATCAACTTTATTTAATACTAAATGAGTAATTCCATTAATATTGATAGATTTAATTAACCTATCAATGTCCAACCAATCACATTGTCGAGGTCGACCAGTTGTTGCTCCGTATTCTTCACCAACTTCTCTAATTTTTTTAAATATTTTATCATCTGGCTCAAAACTTTTCTGGCCAACATAAGTGTCGTAGACTTTTCCAACACCCCAGACATTTCGAACTGCATGTGCTGGAATGCTGTTGAGTAAAGCGCTCGCAGACGTACAGTGGCTGGACGTAACATATGGGTAATCACCCCAATCAATATCCAACTCAAAGCCTTGAGCACCCTCACATAAAATTTGTACATTATTTTCATTATTAAAAAATTCCTCATAAAGATCGATCAAAAAAGGTCTAAGCTCTAGAGCATCTTTGGCGCGGAGTCCTGTACGATTATATTTATTTCTATAAGCTGGACCTGTGCCTTTTTTAGTCGTGCCAATCTTTTGATCTCTGCTATCTTCTTCTAGATGATCACGGGTAATAATATGACAATTTTTAGCAATTTTTACTAAAGAAGTATCGATACCAGCCTTTCTTAGTTGACTTAATTCATTAAAAAAATGTTGGACATTTAAAACACAACCATTTCCAATAATGCTAGTGATTCCATGAAACACTCCGGCTGGTATGTAATGTGTAATAAATTTTTGCCCGTTATGATAAATTGTATGACCGGCATTACCGCCACCATTAAATCTCAATACATGCGTATATTCACCCTTTGAGCAAAGATGGTGGGTAACTTTTCCTTTCGCTTCATCTCCATGTTGTAATCCAACAACAATATCTGCAATCATTTTTTTTCCTTTATGTTTGGTTGGCCCAACGGGACTTGAACCCGTGACTCCCACTTTATAAGAATGGCGCTCTAACCTACTGAGCTATGGGCCATTATTTTACAGTATAATTGTAAGCTCAGATTAATGGTCGTAAATAAAAAATCCCTAGTGAAAAATCACTAGGGATTTAGTTTAGCTAATTAAAGAATATTCTTTTTAGCTAGTACCCAGCCGACAACTGCGCCGACAACACCGCACAAAGCGGGGACCAATAAGCTTTCCATAGAAAACCTCCTTTAGTTAGTCCAACAAAAGTTGGAGTTGGTTATTTGAATCCTCATTTAATTTGCTTTCTTCTGAAAGTTCTTCATATTGAAGAGAGGCAAGATGAGGATATTTTTCAAATACTTGTGGTAGGGTCAAATTTTCTTCCACCTGAATTTTTTTTATTTTTTTTGCGACTTTTCCCACTTTTCTTTTCCTCCTTTTTTGGCTCAAAGTCAGGATGTAATCTTATTTTTACTACAAATTTATTTTTAGAAGACATCCATCTTACTTTAACTTGCATGCCTTCATATATTGGATTTTCTTTCCAAATTCTAAGAAGCTTACCTCTAATATAATCTGCTTCTTCAAAGGTAGCATGTGTACTCTCAATTTTCCATGGCTTATTTACACTCAATATTTTCTCCTTATAATATAGGCTGAGGACTGCATAAATAATATTATAATAACAAATAATAAATAATTTAAATAAAATAAATTAATATTATTATTTTCTTATTTGAATTATTGGATCACTAGCTTTTCTATTATTATAATTATAATACTCTATACGAGTACCAACAGCTTTATCAACCCAATCAGTAGTAACACCCCAGTTAGCATCTTGATTTTTACCCATATGGTGATCATAATGCCATGGCAAATGTTTCTTACACCACTCAACATCTAAGTGAGCTTTTTTATGAATTTTAAAATATCTTATTGCACATACTATTAAAGTATAGTAAAATAAAGGTGATATTAATATTGTAGGAATATGTATTAACCCCAAAGCTAATAATCCTAAAATTTCTGACCTAACAGACACATCAAACATTCCTTTACTATAATCTGAATCGTAGTTATCATTTTTACGTGAGCTTCTATGATGCGCATGCCAGTGTGAAGCCCATCTACTTTTTTTATTTTTCCCCAATCTATGTAATACATATTTATGCAATACCCACTCTAAAATATGCGAATACATAATTGCAAGTGGGATGCACAAAAGATGCAACACTGCCAACAAGGTTACCCCATAGATTGGTACCTCCAATCATAACTAGCAGATAATATTATAAAAAGCTGGCTATTTTAAAGAAGTTCTAATAAAACCACCTCGCCGAGCCGGCTTTTTATCAGGTCACTGCTCTTCTAAACCTTTTTTACCTCTATTAGCATCATCTTCTTTTTGTTCACCATGCTCATCATCGCGCTTATGGCCATCTTGTTCTCCAATTATTTCTTCTCGTAATAAATTGCGAACAATTGTATTACCAAATTTCATATCATAAACACCGATATCGCCATTCTCATTCAATGAATGCCAAAGTACCTTGCCGACAGCATCTTTGTCGGAGATTCCATATCTTTCTTGAAGGTCTGAACTCAGACGCCCTTCCTTCATTCACTTGTGGTTGATCTTCTCTAATTCACCTTCAAGTTCTTTTTTTCTTTTTTTATCAGCGTCAGTTAATTCTTCATTAACAAAACTTCTAAAATTTTCAAATAATTTTTTCATTTTTTTACTCCTTAAGGACTTTATTCAACTTCTTCTTCTAAACTACCCCAACTCCATCCTTCATCATCAGCCTCTAAAGACTGTTTCAGGCCGGGGTCTTCTAAAGCTTTTTTTAGTCTTCTTTCTTCTTGTTCTCTACGTTTTCTTTCTTCTGTTTCTTTTTCTAGTTTTTGCAAGTGTCTTTCCATAGCACTAGTAATTTTTGGACTGAGAATTATTTCACGTGACTGTTCATTTAAGATTTTATTTAATTCTTCTTTAATAATTCGTTTTAATTGTAATTTTGTTATTTTCATAAAATTGACTCTTTAGTAAATATTACCTAACTTTTCTTTAATTCCTTTTATTATGTCTCCAGGCTTAACATTATTTTGATCAAACCATCCTTGATTCATTTCTAAGGCATATTGAGCTGGTCCCATTGACTTAATTGGCGACATACTATGTGGAGTCATATCTTCTATGTTTAAAATAGAGCCGTCACTATTAGCATATGCAATTGATAATGGAATTTGTGTATTTTTCATCCAAAAAGATCGATCTTTCTGGTCCGGAAAACAAAAAAGCATGCCTGAATTATTATCTAAATTTTTTCTGTGCATCAAACCTTTTTTTATACTATCAGGGCTGTGAGATATTTCAACATTAATTGGCATCCCATTAATTGATATAGTTTCATTTAAAAACATACGCCAACTTTCAAATAGTGTTTTCATTATTCTTCAGCCCAATCTCTACATGCTTGACCTTTTGGAGTATTTGATTTAGCCCCCGCACAGCCATGTCTAGCTTTAAAAGATTTCTTTCTTTTTGTGTTGCCAGATTTTCCAGTAACACGTACGCCTTTCTGACCCCAGTGAATTCTTTTGTAACCTTTTCCATTTTTTTTAACACACTTCATCCACTTTTTACCTTTAGAAGTAGAAGATGCTTTTTTTGTTGGTCCAGTACATCTACTAGATTTTTTCTTTTTCTCTTCTAGAGAATCTTCTTGTAAATCTTCCTCAAGAACAGCTGCTAATTCTTCTTTGATAATTTGTTGTAATTGTGATCTTGTAATTTTCATTTCTTTTTTGATAAATCCTGAGTTTTTGTTTGAAGAATATTTGATTTAATAATAAATCTTAATATTCTTTTTAGTTCAGAGTCTTTAATGTTTTTATCTTTTGCTACTTTTTTAAGATAATTTAAATCTTTTTTTGATAAACCATGGCCCTCGTCTAGACGGCGATCTCTGTAATTCTTTAGTTCTTCTTTGATAATTTGCTCTAATTGTAATTTTGTAATTTTCATATCTTAAGATCTCTTTTTTGGCTTTGTACTAACATTTTTGGCTTTTCCTCTTCGATCCGGATTAGGATCTTCTCTACGTTTTCTTTGCGCAGCTTTTTCTTTTTCAGCTTTAGTCATGGTAGCAGCTTTTTCTGGTGACGCA
>CEVZ01164486.1_pt1 | contig 70288 bp, 59 predicted proteins | sample 361371 | NCBI WGS metagenome assembly CEVZ01 (sample SAMEA2620217, study PRJEB7988) | marine metagenome | isolation source: saline water (ENVO:00002010), including
AAGGTATCTGTAGGGGAACCTGCAGATGGATCACCTCCTAAGAAAACTCGGAAACCGGGGGTCGGGGCAGCTTTTGCTGCCTCGCCTCCCACCTAATTTCCGAAATTAATTCCTAAATAGTCCCGAGTATGGTGTTTTTTCCGCATTTAGGAGAAGGTATATACATAGTTCATCGCGTCAAAGGCAATATGCAGCGATTACTCGCTACAACAATGATGCTGTTAATGATGACTGCAGCCCTAGCGGGCTGTGCGGGCGATGACATCACACAAGATGACGTCGACGCCGCGAGAGCTGAAGGAGAAGCCGCTGGAATCGCTAGCGCAACGCCTGTTAGCACCCTGGACACGATACACGAGCGTGGCACAATGAAGTGCGGCGTTAAGATCGACCAGTGGGGCATGGGATGGCTGAACCCTGATGGATCAAGAGAGGGACTAGACATAGCTTACTGCAGGGCTGTAGCCGCTGCAATAGGCCTGAACCCAGACACGGACATCGAGTACGTCCTGGCAACAGGATCTACTAGGTTCGACCTCCTTTCTGGAATGGACATTGACGTCCTTATCAGGACAACCACCTGGACAGCAGGTAGGGACGCAGGCCTGACGGCAGACTTCGCTGGAATCAACTTCTTCGACGGTCAGGGAATCCTGATCCGCGGAGACATGGTCCCAGACGATGGAGACTACTCCCCAGCTGACCTAGATGGACTATCGGTATGCGTAGGAACCGGAACGACCACAGAGGGCAACCTCGCTGACTGGGCATTGGTGAACGGAATCACCATCACCTCCGTCAACGTCGCAACCGGAACCGAGGGAGCACAGAAGTTCGTGGCCGGAGAGTGCTCAGCATTCACCGGAGACATGTCCGCAATGGTCGCAAGGAAGTACGTCCTAGAGAACGATCTACTAGACGAGAACGGAACCGTGACCTCTGCAGCCCAGTGCGGCCTTGTAGCCGACTCAACCGACGATGACTGCGATGGCCTTTGGATCGCTCCAGAGACCCTATCAAAGGAGCCTCTAGCAGCAGCTGTCCGAGATATGGACACTGAGTGGAAGGATGTCGTCCAGTGGGTCTGGTGGGGCATGGTGACTGCCGAGGAGATGGGAATCCACTCCGGCAACTACCAAACCTTCCTGACTTCGGACAACCCTGCAGTTCAGAGACTACTCGGAACGCACGCTGACAGCCCGTTCGGGCTAGGCACTGAAGCCAACCCTCTGCCCGCAGACTGGATGCAGAAGGTCCTGGATGCTGCAGGAAACTACGGAGAGGCATGGGACGACGCATTCTGCGACGGAACATACGATGGCCACTCCGGATCCGATGCAATGACGGGATGCAAGCTGTCCCGTTCAGGCACACAGAACGCCCTAGTTTCTGAGGGCGGCCTTCAGTACGCAGCTCCAATCCGCTGAAATCCAATATTCGGTGAGAGACAGAGTTACGAAATCCTGCCAGGGGGCATCACGCTCCCTGGCGGGACCCAACAATTCCCCCGTTAGGGAGGGTAAGTGAGATGTCGTTCTTCAGAGAAATCCAGAATGACATCGTTTCTGCGTTTTCCGATTTTGATATCAGAGCACGCGCCAATAAATTTGCAGAACGTGCTAAGAAAGATCCCCGGGGAGTGAGCAGGGAATCTGCAATCCTTTTATTCTATATTTTCCTAGCTTGGACATACAGTAATAGGTTGTTCACCCCATCAGCCTTAGCGATTACAGATCTCACCAGGTCAGTAGTCTTCGCTGGCGAGCAACTCAACCCATCATTCATCGGAACAGGAGAAGTCACCACTAGGCTTGCATTGGTGGTGCTCGTATTCTTTCTTCTGGCTCAGAACGATTTCAAGGCATTATTGAGGCCAAGGGAGTGGCAGGGTTGGATAGTTAGTGCGACCGCGATAGTTATCGCTTTACTAGCCCCTTTCATAGTTGGGTCATTAAACCCCTCTCCAACATCGGGCCTCCCCCTACTTCTCCTGGGAACGCCTATCGTGGTCGGTTTCGCACTGTCGACCGGCGATCTCCCACTGATACTATCCGGACGCTTCGAGAGAATACACCTAATGAGGACAGCACTCCCCATTTTCGCTTTCGTCTCCTTCTGCTTCTTCGGAGTTTCCTTTTTACCAGTCCTGGTCGAAGACCTGCCAAGGACCCTTTCATTGCTATTCTTGCTCGTAGTCTTGTCTTCTGCCTACATCATAGGCAAGGGAGAATCCAACCCATCAGAAATGGATCGGAGGAGCTCAGCGTTCTTCTTCACAGTGATCACCCCCCTAATGCTATACATGGTCACTAGGTTCTTGTACCTACAAAACAATCCAGACGTCAATGCCGCAGCACGCTGGGACGTGGATTGGAGCTTCATGGATTCGAATAACTCGTTCGACATGACTGGTTGGCCCTTGATTCCAGAATTCGGAGAAGACTCCAGGTGGACATTCTACTGGGCTTCAGTAATCAACTCCATCAGAGCCACGTTATTGGCAATCGTCCTGTGCACAATCCTTGGCATCACCATCGGGGTCCTGAGGATGTCTTCAAACAAGGTCGCATCCGGGATGGCAACCGTCTACGTCGAGCTATTCAGGAACTTCCCACTGGCAATTCTCCTCTTCGTCATTACCACCCAATTCGGACTAAGCTTCCCAGTCTATGGGTCGACCAGGGCCTGGGTATTCGGCACCAACGCCTCGGAGACAGAGGGGATCTTCTATGCATCTCGCCAAGGAATGTACATTCCCCTGTTCGAGGCATCCAGGGCCATCCTATTCATTGTCATCTTGCTATCCGTGTGGGGTGTGATGAGGTATTTGCAGAGGGACGGTGTTGATGACTCCAACGCAGCCGTCCTCAGGCGCTCTGGGATATGGGGGACTGCCATTGTTCTTGGATTGGCGCTCATGCTTGGTGACTACTCTACGCCAGTAATGGACAAAGTTAGGCCAGAGGCGTCAGGTTCGTGGATATTCGTAGAGGGCACTTACTTCAAGGTCACACTAATGTTCACAGCAATGGTTCTCGGTCTGACCCTATTCACCGCCTCCGTCGTATCCGAGATAGTTAGGGGAAGCATACAGTCTCTTCCAGTTGGCCAGGTGGAGGCGGCCGTATCCCTCGGCTTGACTCCTTATCAGAGGCTAAGACTAGTCATTATGCCCCAGGCCCTCAGGAGTATGGTCCCACTTCTGAATAGCCAGTACATGAACGTCTGGAAGAACAGTAGCCTCGCAATCGTCGTAGCATACAACGACGTATTCTACGTCATCTCAGTAATGATGAACAACGTTGGCAAGCTCATCCCACTCTTCATTCTGCTTCTAGTCACATACCAAGCAGGTAGCCTGTTGATCTCAGGAATAATGAATGCCTACAATGCCAGAGTTACGAGGGTGAGGATATGATTTCAATAATTCCCGAATCGAAAGAAGAGGCGCTGATCGCCCTCCAGAAGTCTGAGACCGCGGTCTCAGGCAGATCGAACTTCGAGGGCAAGGAGGTCGACACGAAGCTATCTCTAGTTGCTCTTTCAATCGGCCTCATATCATTCATTTTCTACTTCATGGATTCCATGGGGATGGAAGCAGTGGGCGAGGTAACAGAGGCGGACAGGGCAATCTACTCGTTGCTTTCCTCTGCATTCGCAGCTCTGGCTGTCTGGGTAATTTGTCTGGTCCTGCTAAAGCAAACTTTCCTTCGTTCCAGCTCAGCTGCTATTCTAGGCATACTAAGCGCATTCCTCAGTGCATTCCTTGTCGAAATGGCCCTTGAGATAATGCTCTTGGAAATGAGGTGGGACATTGTCTGGTCGAACAGGGTTCTACTGGCTGTGGGGCCCGACCTAACCTTGGCGATGACTTCGGACCTAATTCCCGCCCACAACTGGAGACTCTGGCCATTCGTGGTTTTTTCGCTAATCCTTCTTGGTGCACTGTACGGTACTTCGGACACAAAGTCCTCCACATTCGTACCTTGGTTCCTTGTCATCTCGATAGGATTCATAGCATTCGCGACTAACGAAGAGTACTCCAACTTCAACGCAGAATCAGTCAGGACTAGGCTATTGACTATCGCTTTGCTCTCCTTGGCCTCATTCGCTATATCCCGGTGGTACAACAATAGAAGCGAAGAATACCAAGTCAATAGGGTGAAGAGGGTTCTGACGATCTTGGTCGTCTGCAACTTCTTCTTGGTAATCTTCATGATGGATCCGCCCGAATTCATGCAATCACTTGCATCATTCCTTTCCCCAATCCCGATTATCGGACCCATGCTGGACCCCCTATCCGAACCCGGCATCCCCTCTACCCAATGGGGCGGACTTTTCGTCAATTTCATCGTAGCAACGGCTGGATGCGTCCTAGGTCTCGGGCTGGGCATCTTGTTTGCATTTGGCCGGCAGAGCAATCTCCCAGTGGTCAAGTGGCCTACAGTCGCCTTCATCGAGATTTTCCGATCAGGCCCTCTGATCTGCTGGCTATACTTCGCCCTATTCATGCTGGGTGACGTCGCAGACCCCCTATTCTCCGACCCTGAGGACTTCAGCAATATACTCAGGATGATGGCAATCTTCAGCTTCTTCGGTGCAGTATACATCGCAGAAGTCATCAGAGGTGGCCTACAATCCGTGGATTCCGGCCAGAAAGAAGCCGCAATCGCATTGGGGCTGTCTCCAATCCAGACAAAGCAGTTCGTGGAACTACCAAATGCCATTAGGACTACTCTGCCATCGATAGTCAGCGTATTCATAGGTCTCTGGAAGGACACCACCCTTCTCTACATCATCGGGGTTCTTGACTTCTTGAAGATCGCTTCGACCCTTTCTCAGACGGACTTCAACTTCATGGGTTACTATCTCGAGCCACTCTACTTCGCTGCCATTGTTTTCTGGCTGCCTGCATTTTACATCTCCCGAATTTCTATGAAGGTCGAAAGGAGCCTTGGGTTAGTGAATGAGGGAGGGGCGGAGAGAGCATGAGCGAAGAAAACGAGATAATAATTAGCACGAAAGGAGTCAAGGTCAACTTTGGGGACTTTTGGGCTCTGAAGGGAATCGACATGGAAGTTAGGAGGGGAGAGATCATAGTGGTCCTAGGCCCCTCGGGATCGGGCAAGTCCACATTCATTCGCACCCTAAACAGGCTCCAGCCGCACAGCGCTGGAGAGATTCACGTGGAGGGGATCGAGATCAGCGAGAAGACCAGCGTAGCCGATCTGAAGAAAATTAGGGCCGACGTCGGTTTCGTTTTCCAGCAATTCAACCTATTCCCGCACCTGACAGTAATGGAGAACATCACTCTAGCACCAATGAAGGTCAAAGCCTCGTCCAAGGCCGATGCCGAGGCAAAGGCGATGGAACTCCTAGAGAGGGTCGGAATCCCAGAACAGGCTTACAAGTACCCAAGTGGACTGTCAGGAGGCCAGCAGCAGAGGGTGGCTATTGCTAGAGCTCTGGCAATGGATCCCAACATCATGCTCTTCGACGAACCGACCTCGGCACTAGATCCGGAGATGATCAAGGAGGTTTTGGAAGTGATGATAGATCTGGCCAGGAGGGATATCACAATGATAGTGGTTACTCACGAGATGGGCTTCGCAAAGGAGGTCGCCGACAGATGTATCCTCTTCGACGAAGGGGAACTAGTAGAGGAGAATACCCCGGAGGAGTTCTTCTCAAACCCTAAGCACGATAGAACGAAGCTGTTCCTAGAGCAGATCCTTTGATGGGCTAGCCAACCATTGATCCACCCCTCCCAGGATGCTTCCTCTGAATGTCAGAAGACGCAACTTGGGACCATCGATTCCAACGGTCAATGTGGCACCCCTAGTGAAGTGTGTCTCATCCCATCCATCGCTGACCACGTAGCCCCTATGCATGTCGCTGGTAATCACCGTGGGCCCACTGCCCCACCCCCAGTAAGTCCCATCCTCCGACCTGTCCGAACGTGGGAGCTCCCTGGCAACGAACAGGTAGTGGTCGTCAATCTCGTCAATCGGGAATTTTGAACCCTCTATGTCCACAACGTGCCTGAACCAGGCTCCCTGGCCTAGGAATGTCGAGAAGAGGCATCCAGAAGAGTGCTGAGCCGACTCAACACCATCTCTATTTAGCTTGTACTTCGATGGCTGATACTGATGAGTATTGGCTACCAAAAGGTCATTGAGGGCCGGGTCGCATCGAATCACATTGCCACTAGTAGTCTCAATTTCGGCCTGAAGCCTAGGGAGGACATTCACAATAGCGTCTCCATCTAGTGCGGAAACTACATCTTCCGCGAATGTGCTAGGGTCGCTCCCCATGTAGAAGCCATATGAGCCACCTTCATCCTGGCTTCGGGGGTGACTGTTTACTCCCATCACAGGTGTGTTGTCATCCACAGAATGCGCTATGGAAGTCAGGGTTCCATCCCCGCCGAGGACGATTACCAAGTCCGGCTCAACGAAGTCTGCCCGTCTAACTGTCTCTCTTGCAGTGTAACCGACGTTAAGCCCCCTGTCCTTGACAAGCACGTCGAGCACACTTCTGATCTCATCTAGGGACCTGTCGTGCACCTCCTCGAAGTTCTTCTTGTAAACAACTAGAACTTCTTCGCCCAAACCACTCGCCCCGCTTTGCCCCCTACGTGCATCCCATATAGGCGCGACGCAACGACAATCCACATCTTGTCTCAGGAACGCATATTTGGCCTACCATTATGCGAGCTACAGTGATTAGGTCCATCTTCATTTCATTCTTACTCTGCCTGACGTTCGTGCCCGGATGCCTGGAGTTCGAGAGGCCATGCCCGGAGAACACTTGCTTCCCACTAACCAGCAGCGCCCTAAACTCAATTCTCGAGCAGCAGGGGGAGCTAGATGCGTTGATTCTAGCAGAAGAGTTCGAGAAGCTAAACGTAAGGACCGTCTCCAAGTTCTCCGATGACGGAATCGAAGGAGAGATGGTTTGGGAGGTTGAGAAGGATGATGAGAAGAATCGTAGACTGGTGAGAAACACTGTTTGGGTTGGAGGGGTCCAAGTAGTAGGTTACGAGATTTGGGATGGCGGACATCAGACTTTCACTAGGACATTGGGGCAGTGGATGCTCGGCAGGGATGCGGACCCGGTCTACGAGGACCCATTTGCCGAATTAGCTAGGCTAGCTACCCTTAACCCTGAAGGAAGATGGCCCCCATTCAGGTACGACATATCCCAATTCTCAGGACTTAGCTGGACAATTACTGGGGACGCAATGGAATCTTACCAAATTGCCCATGGCAAAAGGGAGTCAGATGACATCTACCTAGAGTTGCAGGGAATCACGCCAGAGATAGTCGGGATTTCTATTTTCTCCGGCGGTCTCGATGACTCTAATCTTGTTTTCGAGATGAAAATTGCCAACGAGGACTGGCAAGGCGGACTAGAGTCTGGGACATCAGCTGACCCTCACGAAACATTCGCAAACTCGCAAGAGTCACCAAAGTCCCCAGTTCCGTTCATCCCAATTCCGCAATATCAGGAATCCCATGGGGGCATTACATCCGTAATCGGAACTGTCCCTAGTGGCATGGTCCACGAAGCACCCCTCTCAGAAATAGAGCTGCACTCATTTTCTGGAGGAGGGTCAGTAGCAAGTCTAACACTGAGCCTAGGGGAGACAAACGTCACTTCGGGGGACGGCTCATGGTGGCATCTCTCGTGGGTTGACGCCGGAAGGCCAGGCCTACTCTCAAATCTCGATACTTATTCAATCAGGACGAACTCAACATCTGTCTTCGACATTAGGATCTACGACAATTGGGCACAGGCATGGTCCGATCGCGAGTTATGATTTGGGTAGGATTAATCTCGACCCTTTCTTGTTTCTGACGCCCTTCATCCGGGACCAATTCTATAACTGGTGGGAATGGCGCCGGAACATGAACAAGAAGGCCCTAACGCTGTCCATTTGCTTGCTGCTCGCCACCTCCATGGTCCCATCCTCCATAGCAGAGGGCCAGGAAGACTCGGCTATCTGGGGGGTAACTTACGACTGGTCGCACTTCGAGGGTGATGCACTGAACATGACGGGTGTGGATGTAAACGAGCTAAACAGGGACTTGAAGGAAGCCGCTACATTCGCTGGCTTCGACTTGGATTACGACCAGGTACTGAGTGGGAATTCGCAATTCTTCGTCGAGACATGGGAAGAGGCTGGCCCATTCACAGTCAGTGATGAGGAAGGCACCTCCTACAATGTCAGCAAGAGGATGACTGAGCTCACAATTAGGCACGGAAGCATGGCTGACACGGGGGTTGTGTCCAACTGGTCTCACAACGACGAGATGATCGACGTATGGGCCAGTGCATACCAGGACTACCTAGTTGTTCTGAACGCCAACTACGTTGAGTACGTAGACAGCGATCTAGTGGTATACGGGGCAGACCTACATTTGGACGGAGAGTTCTCAATATCCATGGGGTTCGACTTTGAGTTGGGAGTTTCGGCTGCAAACGAGACAATATCTCCCGACATCTCATCCTCTGCTAGCCTGTCGTTCATCATACCCAATATAACTTCAAGCTGGAAGGTCAACGAGCCTGTCGACTACCACTTTTTGATGTCCTCGGAGCCAACCGAGGAATCGGCAAACTCCTCCGGAGCGGATTTCGATCCAGACCAAGGGGCCATTGGGAAGGAATTCGAGAACACCGGGTACATCGATGGAACGTACTCTAGCGAAACCAGCTACGCTCTGGGACTGTCAGTTTCTGGGATTCCAGCAGAAGATTTCGACATCGACATCGACGTCTTCAACGTGGCCCTATCGGACACTATCGTCGACCAGGGAATATTCTTCGAGGAGATGCCTCTTTTCGCTGGTGCCGTCTGGGGCCATGACTGCCCACCAGTCATGGGCAAGGAGACCATCGTGGTGGATGACACGCAGTTCCAGGCCCAGTGCGGATTGGTCCCACCAGTGCCATGGGGGATGGGGGTCATGCTGGCCTTATCTCTGGCAGAGGCATTCGACAGCGGCGTCGAGCAACTCGGCGAAGTGGCAATAGGGCAGGCGGAGGAATGGCTGGGAGAAGCAGGGCTCGAATTCGAGGATGGGGACGATATCGACGATATCTTCGTATGCGCCAACGGCAACCAGATCCCCGGATATTGGGTCAATGACGGCTATGATGACTGCGGGGATAATTCCGACGAGGGTGCCATTCGTGATTCTGTCTGGCACTGTGTTGTGAATGTCAACCTAGATTCACTGGAAGACTACAACTCAAGTTCGTTCAGGAGCAAGGTTTCCGATCACCCGGGATTCCCTGAATGGTGCGGGGAAGAAGTGCCTGAGAACCTCTCCCTAAAAGACACTCAACCAAACCTCCCACCTTCGGAAGTGCCTTTCGGAAGCTACCACGAAAACGGCAATTTTTACGATGCGAGGAACGAGACTCACTATTTCGCGAGCGGCCACCCCAACTGCGGCGATTCAGGCTCTCACTGGTCCGAAGCCTACGAGCTCTGCGCAATTCCTATTCAAGGATCCTTTGCTGCTGATGCGGACCACATGTACGAGGATTGCTGCGGTTGGTCCAGATACCACTGGACAGGCGACTACCTATACATCGGGTTCCCAGTTCCTGAGTATTTTGACGCAGTCGACCTTTCCTATGAGTTCGGCCAAGCCCAAACAGATTTCTCGTGCGATGACGGCTATTACATCCCCTCATATTTCGTAGACGATGGCGAGGAGGATTGCTATGACGGATCAGACGAGGGAAGTGTCGACGACGGTATCCTAGACAAGTACGAGAGGATGGCGGAGGAATTGGAGGCATCAAACCTTGAGAAGACCATGGAGGCATTCTCCGAAAGGCTTGAGACACTAATGGAAGACAATTTCCCCGATGAACCACTCTACGAGCTGGAAGACCTCTGCGCTACAATGCTCTGGAGCCCTTCTGAGATGCGGGTCTTCGGAATGGCCATAGTCCTCGAGGGCAGGATCCTGCTAGGTCCATCAATTACCAACGTCAACTCACACCCCACAACGACGATCAACGCAGAGTTCCTATCAGGCCAGGCTGCAAAGGATGCAAAGTCAGGCACCGAATCCCAAGTAGATCTTGACGACATGGCCCCTGAGTCGATGCACGATGTTCAAGAGCTCTACGAGATATTAGGTCCAGAGTTCCTCCCCGATCTAGACCAGACTGACACCGACAAGGACGGGACGATAGACTTCTTCGACTCTGATGATGACAATGATGGCGTCTCCGATTGGGAGGATCCTGAGCCCGCCGAATCTCCCGGGGATGAGGGGGCCTCATCTTCTGGGCTGCCATCGCCAGGTGTGGTGGCAGTGTTGTCAGTTATTGCCGCCGCTGCGATAGCCATCCCCAGAAGAGAGCACTAGGCGAGTTCCATGGCCGGGCGTCCAGAGGCCCTAGTCCTTGCATCGTTGCTGGTCCTCGTTGCCTGGTCTAGCTCTTGGTTCGAGATTACCGCGGAAGGGACGTACACAGAGGGCCTAGATAGGGAGCCAACTATCAAGACAGAGTACTCAATAGATAAGGAGTTTCAGACATTCGAAATCAGCATTGAGAACGCAACGCCACTCCTTCTCTACTGGATGCATAGGGAGGAAGTAAATGAGCCAGCGGATTCAAGTGGAAACCCAAATGGCGACGATGTCTCTCCAAGCGATGATCCCGAAGAATCCAGAGACGAGGGCCCCTGCCACGGAGAATGCTTGGAGCTAGCTCGGAGTTCTATCGCGATACTAATGGCTTCCTTCGTAGCTTCTCTGGGAGTGGCCTCACTAAAGCCTAGGAGGCTGACGAGGGGAATATCTGGCTTTTTGTGGGCCTCCTGCCTCGTCGTGATAGCCCTGGGTGTCCCGCTTTCAGCCGTCGCTGACTTCGGTATCTTCTCAGGGGGTGAGGGAGATTCAGAAGGGTCCTCAACCGGCGGATTCGACTCTGAGACTACAGACTCTGTTTCGGTGGACCAGTTCGCACACTTCTCTTCAAGAACTGGACAGAGTGCTTCTCTTGAAGGGCTTATTTTTACTTACGACTCAGTGGGCTTCGACCTTGGGCTACTGGAAGAGGATGAACGGCAGTTGGTTATTGAGGTCGCACCAGAGGAAGGGGAACCTGGGTACGAATCTCTGATAAGATTCCACGGAGAAGTAGTTGCAGGACCTGGATCCATAGTTTCGTGGTGGTTTCTAATTCTCCCTCCAATGGTCTATGGGCTAATGGGCACAAGTCCGATGGACGAGGAGGAGTGACCAACGGGTGAGCCAACTTAATGATTCTAGATCTCATTCCATGATGGTTGCCTAGGATGCATTAATCTACCATTTTTTTCTGCAATACCCATGCTGCCATCATTCAACGTTCTCGGAGGGGATCTTCAGCCATGCTCAGTTGACCCCCTAACGGGATGGTATCGTGATGGATGTTGCAATACCGATAGGGAAGACCGCGGACTTCACACTGTTTGCTGTGAAGTTACGGACGAATTTCTCGAATTCGCCCGTTCTCAGGGAAACGATCTGATTTCTCCAGCCCCCGAATTCAACTTCCCAGGACTCTCAGCTGGTGATAGGTGGTGCGTGTGTGCCCAGACATGGCAGGACGCAGCAGAAATCGGACTAGCATGCCCTGTGTTCCTTGAGGCCACCCATGAAGAAACCCTACAAGTGGTATCGATGGAACTACTCAAGGAGAACTCGATAGAAGAGTCATGAGAATTGGAGGCTTAGACGGTGAAACCAGTCGTCGTGCTCTTTGTTTCTTTACTAGTCGGGAGCTTCCAAGCTTCCGCCGAGACATACAGCATAATTGGAACTGCCAAGTTTTCCAACGGCCCTCCAGTATCATTGGAAGATGTCACAATAGAATGCGCCGAGTTTGAGTACGACTGCCATTCATTCAGGGGCATGGGCTCGGAGACTAACAGGTTTGGTGAATTTGAGATATCTATCGAGGTGGATGACTCTTATGATGGCGCGGAATTGATCCTTACCATACTGGGCGAGTCATTCCCCCACGTCATAGAATTGGAAGATTCGAGGTCATCTTCCGACTCAGTGAACCACGACATTATTCTGGATCAGAAGTCACCACCATCAAACGTCTTCACCGGATTTGGTTGTGCTGTCATTGTTATCCTTTTTGCATTTCTGGCAGCTATTGGTAGGCTCCCTCAAAGTACCCCCATGTCTACCAAGATTAGAACTCTAAACCCCCGGATCCTGAATTGCCCCGTTTGCGATGGCAGATTGGAAGGCCATCTTCTGATTAGGCACCTAATTGTAGAACATCAGATGGATGTGGAAGAGGCCTCAGTTTTGGCGCAGGAATCTTTTGACTCAGAAGAGTGAACAAGTTAGAAACCAAGCTCTTCGAGATCGACTTCGCTGTTCATGTTGACTCTCACAGGGTAGGCAAGAGTAACTTTGCTCTCCTCAAATCTACGTAGAATCTCTGTTACGAAAAACGATTTCGAAGGGCGCATCTTCTTAGCATTCCCTACGTAGTATCTAATCTCCATTACTACTTCCTGGTCTCCGAAGCCCCTCAAAACAGCCTCGGGGGGCTTTGGATCTTGCACTATGTCGGGATGGTTATTCGCAATGTCCCTTACAATCTCTTCGGCCTTTGTTACATTGGACCAGGTCGCCGTAAGGCCCAGTCTGATCCTGACTCTGAGCTCCATGTCTGAGCTGTGACTGAAATTCGCCACGGCGTCCTTAGTCAGAAGCTTGTTTGGAACGGTTAGAAGCACTCCGTCAGTAGAACGAACCCTAGTTGTTCTCAGGCCAATGTAGGTAACATCCCCCCATTTGGAGTAAATCCCCCCTAGGCTCTTTGGCAATAGGATCCTCTCTCCCTCTCTAAATGGCCTATCGATTATGATGAAGACCCCTGCAATCACATTCTCAACGGTGTCTTGAGCCGCGAAAGCAACTGCCAGCCCGACGAATCCGAGGCCAACAACTAGGCCAGTAACATCGATTCCGAAATTGTCAGCAGCCGTTAGAATTACGAGTGCCCACATTGCCACCGCACTCAGCCTGAATAGGAAATTCTCTAACCCATCGTCGAAATCTAGCCTGTCAAACAGTTTCCTCAAGTAAATCTTGACAAGCCCTATCAAAGGAACTCCGAGTAAAAGTATCAGAATCCCAGATGCGGGTCCCGCGGAAAGTGCATCGCTCAAGCAAGAGAAGCTTGGCTCTAGTTCGTTCGGCAGATTATCAAGGCAGCTTGGCATGAGTTAGCCTCACACTAGAAGGCAAAATATCCTATCCCCAAAAGATTGGATCAGAGATCTAAACCCAATCATCATTGGGAGCCGTTAGGTCTCCGGGGGAATCTCCTGTGTTTACTGTGCCCTTGGGTTCGACTAGCATCACTCTGCATTCCTCCTTTGCACATGGTTTGTGCCTGACTCCCTTGGGCACTACGTACATTTCCCCTTCCGAGATCTCCACAGTTGGATAGTCCTCAAACTCTATCCTCATGCTACCCTCAATTACTATGAAAGCCTCATCGGTCTCTTCATGCTCATGCCAAACAAAGTCCCCCGCGATCTTTACCAGCTTGAACTGGTAATCATTAATTTCCGCAATTACCTTCGGGGTCCAGTGCTCGCTGAACTCCGAGAATTTATCTCTAAGACTTATCTTTGCCATGACGCGACAAGTATAGGGCTGGGTAATAAACATTGAAACGCTAAACCCACATGGACTTCTTGCTGATATGCAATGGTCGACTTGTGCTGTCTAATATTACTAGCAATTCCACTTTTCTTCTATTGGATTCAGAAGAGAAATACTGCAAAGATGAACGTCAACTACCAACAGCTAGCAAATCAGCTGAAGATGGGCTTCAATCCAGAACATGGATTCGAGGGAACTCTGATGAGTGGCGAGATTGGCGAGTTTAATCATAGATGCAGAGCATACTTCCAGAGGACTCGTTCTACTAGCAGGAAGACTAGAGATTTCCATCTAGTAATAACCGTGAGCTTCCTAAAACCCCTGACACTAGGTCTGGAGATTAAACCTCAGGGATTCCTTTACGAGGGCCTTACTTTCGGATCTCCCAGGGGGAAAGACATCAAGATTGGCCACCCCGAATTCGACTCAAACTTCAGGATTAGTGGGTTCGAGGATGATAAGGTCAGGCAGTTCCTAGATCAAGACCGAATGCAAGCAATGATGTTGCTCAAGGAGACAATGCCATGGTACAATTCGATAGTAATTAACGATGAAGGGATCTCCACAGGACTTCCAGGCTTAGTCGACGATCCCAACTATATTGGCAGCGTGATGTTCCAGCTTGTTGCACTAGCATCCAAGATTGAGAAGTTGGGCTGACAACCCCTACCCGTAATTTGAAGCCACTCATTCCGAGCGGGAAGCATGTCTCGCCCTAGGCACCCCCTTGGTAGGCTACTTTCCCAGCTGTCCGACCACAGGGGAACAATCATCCTAGCATCGATATGTTCTGTTCTAAACAAGATCTGGGATTTGGCTCCTCCAATCCTAATTGGATTAGCCGTCGATGTAGTAGCAGAGAGGGAAGACTCTTTCCTGGCAACTTACGGATTTAGCGATCCCTGGGAGCAGTTGCAGATCCTAGCTGCAATTACTGTGGCAATTTGGGTCCTTGAATCACTATTCCAATACCTCTACGGGGTCCTATGGAGGAACTTGGCACAAACAGCTCAGCACGAACTTAGGATGGATGCCTACAAGCATATCCAGGACTTGGAGATGCAATGGTTCTCCGAGCAGAGCACCGGCGGTCTGATGGCGATTTTGAATGATGACGTCAACCAACTTGAGAGGTTCTTGGATCACGGAGCGAACGACCTTCTTCATGTTGGCACTACTGTTATTGTAGTCAGCGGGATCATGTTTTCCGTAGCACCGGAGGTGGCCATCCTTGCAATCATCCCAGTACCGATTATCGTGGGTGGATCTTTCCTATATCAGAGAAGAATAGGAGTAAGGTACACCGAAGTTAGGAAGGAGGTAGCAGAGCTAAACGCCATACTGAACAACAACCTCCAAGGGATCACTACGATAAAATCCTTCACAGCAGAGGAGAGGGAAGCAGAAAGAGTTAGCGAGGCATCCGAGTCATACAGGAACGCAAACAGGTCAGCTATCAGGCTCTCTGCTTCCTTCGTCCCACTGATTCGAATGGCTATTCTTTTCGCATTCACTGCGAACCTCCTTGTCGGGGGGAAATACGCCCTTGAAGGCAGGATCGGCCTAGGCGAGTACTCTGTAATTGTCTTCATTACGCAACGACTCTTGTGGCCACTAACTAGGCTCGGTGAAACTTTCGACCTGTACCAGAGGGCCCTTGCATCCACTACTAGGGTTCTAGATCTTCTGGACACTGAGATAGGAATAGTCGAAGGGAACGAAGATCTTGAAACTGTAAACGGGAAGATAGAGTTCAGGGATATAGAATTCACTTACCCAGGCAGGGAGGATGTTCTTCGGGGCATAGATCTCGATGTTCCTTCGGGAATGACGGTGGGTTTGGTCGGGGCAACAGGCTCTGGCAAGACTACCCTTGTTCGTCTTCTTCTCAGGTTCCATGACCCAATCGGCGGTAAAGTTACCCTAGATGGGCATGACGTCAGGGAACTCACTCTTAACTCACTCCGAGGATCAATATCCTTGGTTAGTCAGACCACTACGCTATTCCCGGGCTCTGTAAGGGATAACGTGCTTTACGGGAGCCCAGATGCATCAGAGGAAGATATGATTGAGGCGGCTAGGATAGCGGAGGCAATCAGTTTCATTGATGAACTTCCGGATGGATGGGATACCAACATCGGGGAGGATGGCCACAGGCTCTCCGGTGGTCAGCGCCAGAGGATTGCAATTGCAAGGGCCGTCCTCAAGGACGCTCCCATCCTTGTTCTCGATGAGGCAACTAGCAATGTGGACAATGAGACCGAGGCCGCTCTACAACGATCAATAGATAGAATCTCCAGGGATAGGACTACCCTGATTATCGCACACAGGCTTTCCACTGTCAGGAATGCTGACTTCATCGCAGTAATGGATGAAGGAAAGATTTCCGAAAGAGGGAGTCATGACGAGTTGGTAGAACTAGGAGGGTTGTACTCTCGACTATGGGATGTGCAGACGGGGGTATCTCAATGAGCGAAAACACCTCACCCAGGCTAAACGAGCTTGCTAGGACCCTAGGAATGGAGATTACTGAATTCAAAGAGGGATCCTGCGTGGTTGAGCTGAAAGTGGGGAGGAAGCATCTGAACATGGGCGGTATTGCCCATGGGGGCGTCCATGCTACCCTGCTGGACACTGCAATGGGTGGGACCTTAGTCTCAATAATAGGCGAAAATGAATGGTGCGCAACCGCTCAATTGGATATCTCGTACCTAAATGCTGTTAACGAGGGAGACCACCTTATCGCCACTGCAGAAGTTATTCGTAGAGGCAGGTCTATTGCACATGTAGAAGGGAGATTGGAAACCAGTGAAGGCAATCTAGTGGCATCTGCCAAGGGTACATGGGCAGTTTGGGATCGCAGACCAACAAGTAGGGGTGGCTAGAATCGACACTGTAAGGGGTCAAATTCAATAGGGGACAGCATGTCTTCCGATCATGGCGAGAAAGGACTCCCTTACTTGGTTCATGATGGGGATTGCACAGCTTCTCATAGGGGAGGCACTCTTGGATTCAGGGACTCCCGAGCTCATGGCGCAACTCATACAACTGACAGGAGGCGGAACCATAGCTCTGGGGATTTACTTCCTCCTATTCATTGCGCGCCATGAGGATGAATTCTCAAAGGTATACAGTAAGGCTGAGAAGACCGTTATGGTCACAAATCCCGGTTCTGGAAAAAAGGAATTAGTCGATGACTCGCCAGGTGCAATTAAGGCAGCTTGGTATGCAGTTCCAGTTGGGATGACATTCTTAGGTCTCTTAGCATGGCTAGTTTCCTGAGGTGGAACATGCCACAAAGTAATGAAGAGGATCTCGTTGACAAGGTGATAGGCAACCCAGCCTTTGATCAGCTATATGGATACCACATCTTCTTCAGAAGAGCAGCTATACCGATCCTTCTTTTTCTTATAGGGCTTTTAACATACACTCTTCTGGACTCATTCTTTTCTCATCAGACAAACCTGACACTTTCCTTTATTGTTGTAGGCCTGTGCCTAGGTCCTGTCCTGAACATCGAACGGTACTTGGGAGTCATTATGTCCCAGAGGAAATAGGCAGATTTTCTAGCCAACGCCGAACAAGTAAAATCTTACTGCCACTACGCTTGTCCAATGGCCGGTTTGCTTGACTTCAATCTCTTCGACTTAGTAGGGCTCGGTGACGCATCCGGAATGGAGCTCCTTTTTGCTGCCAGCGCCCTCGTAGGGGGGATTCTTTTCGTCCTCTATTTCTTCCTACTAATGATAGGAGGAATCGCCACAGACGTTTTCGATGGACTCTTCGGAATAGATGTTGACATGGGTGCTGATGCATCTTTCAAAGCCTTAACTTTCCAGGGCATAATGGCATTCATGATGTTCTTTGGCCTGGGCGGACTCTACGTATTGAAGTCCGATGGTGGGACTTCATTGGCAGTAATCGCCGGAGGAGTGACCGGAACTGCATCTATGTTCGCAACTGGCAAGCTTTTCGAGCTTTTCGTGACTCTCCAGCAGGATGGTACGACCGATCTCTCCGAGGCAATAGGTTCGAGGGGCCAGACATATCTGAGAATCTCTGGGGACGGGGTAGGCCAAGTAACAGTGGAAGTCAATGGGGCTCAAAGGACATACAACGCAAAGTCCGCAGATAATGCAGAGATAGGTACAGGTGACTTCATAGAAGTCACCGATGTCATCGGCGAGGTCCTAGTAGTGAAGAGAATCTAAGAAATCTGATTTAGATTCGCAGCCCACTTTTATTCTCAAGAGCCTGTCGGGTAAGGATTCATACGTGACCCTTGTTTCATTCACCATGAGTTGAGCCAATGGCAGAGAGTGGAGCAATACTTACGATAATGATTTTTGCAGTGGTACTGATTTTAGTTGCTGCGGTGATGTTTTTCGCCCAGCGCTACAAGAGGTGTCCTCCAGACCAGATCATGGTGATTTACGGTAGAACCGAAAGAACCCCCGATGGAAGGCCAAAGGCCTCTAAGACACTCCATGGAGGTGCAGCTTTGGTGTGGCCTTTGATTCAGGATTATGCCTATATTTCTCTAAAGCCTATGACCATAAACATCGACCTTAGGGGCGCACTTTCTTTGCAGAACATCCGAATCAATGTGCCAAGTACATTCACCATCGGTGTGTCCACTGAACCAACTATAATGGCAAATGCGGCAGAGCGTCTTCTTGGTTTCAGAGTCGAGGACATCGAAGAAATGGCCAAGGAGATTATCTTCGGACAACTACGTCTAACCGTTGCCACACTGACAATCGAGCAGATTAATCAGGATAGGGACGCATTCCTTGAGCTTATCCAGAAGAACGTAGGGCAGGAGATGAGAAAGGTCGGTCTTTACCTCATCAACGTGAACATCGCGGACATTACTGATGAGTCGGATTATATCGACAGTATCGGTAAGAAGGCAGCTGCTACAGCAGTAGAGCAGGCAAGAATAGACGTTTCCAATGCTGAAAGAGACGGTGCAATCGGTAAGGCAAAGGCAGACCGAGCAAGGGAGATCGAGGTAGCTGAGAACCAAGCTGAAGCTGAGAAGGGTAGGAAGGCAGCTGAGGCTGACCAGCGTGTTTTCGTTGAGCAACAAGAGGCAATGGCAGTTAGTGGCGAGAATACAGCTCAGGCCGAGATAGCCAGGGCCAACGCAGACTTGGCGGAAGCAGAGGCAGCCGCAAAGCAGAGAGCCGATGTGGCCACTGCCCAGGCGGAAGCCGAGATCCAAAAAGCAGTCTACGAGGAGGAGGAATCAAAGCTCAGGGCGTCCGAAATCGCTCGTGAGACAGTAGCAAAGCAACAGGTTGAGATTGCCGCAGACGCAGAGGCAGAGAGGCAAAGAAGGATTGCCCGCGGAGAAGCTGATGCAATTCTAGCAAAGTACGAGGCCGAGGCAGAGGGTATCCAGAAAGTTCTGGACGCAAAGGCTCAGGGTTACAACAACCTAGTCTCTAGCGCTTCAGGAGATCCCAAAGCCGCTGCAACGCTTCTAATGGTGGAGAAAATCGAGTCTATGGTCCAAGCTCAGACCGAAGCAATAAGGAACCTGAAGATAGACAAGATTACAGTTTGGGATAGCGGAAACTCTGCTGACGGAAACTCTGCAACTAGCAACTTCGTTAGCAGCTTAGTGCAGAGCCTCCCACCAATCCACGATGTAGCAAAGATGTCTGGAGTGGAACTCCCAGACTACCTGGGATCAATGACAGACGAAGAAGACCAATCCTAGGGGCTGCAATATCGTCAGACTCTTGAGCCCCCACTGGTTGGATATATCGTGACAGATGACGGAGTAGTCATAGTTGGGGGTGCAAGAACTCCTTTCTGCGAGTGGCTCGGAGGGAAGAGGGGCGATGGAGAGCCGGGAGGGAGGCTTGCATCAGTTTCAGCCGAAGAGTTGGGTTCTATAGCGATAAGGGGGGCATTGGAGAAGACGGGAACTGATCCGGAATCAGTTGATCACGTAATTATGGGGCATGCCCTACAGACTTCTAGCCAGGCAATATACGGAGCTAGGCATTCCGGACTCAAAGCAGGAATCCCATATGAAGTTCCAATGCTCACTCTAAATCGTTTATGCGGAAGTGGAGCTCAATCGATAATTAGCGCTGCACAGACAATCCTTCTCAAAGAGGCAGAAGTCGTAGTCGCTGGAGGGATGGAGAACCTTAGCCAAGCTCCCCATGTCCTGAGGGAAATGAGGCAGAAATACAAGCTGGGACGTCCCCCAATCGCAGGGTCCGAGATCGACAAGGACATGGAGGACTACCTGTTCACAAATCTACGGGACGACTTCGTAGGCTACTTCATGGCACAGACAAGTGATGAACTCTGTAGGAGGAAAGGTATAGTCAGAGAAGAAGCTGACGAATTCGCTGCTAAAAGTCACCAAAGGACGGAAGCCAGCATCGAAAGAGGTACTTGGCAGCAAGAGATAGTAGAGGTAGATTCAGAAAGTGGAACCATTGGATACGAACACGAGGACCACGTTGTTCTTGGTACCTCGGTCGAATCTCTATCCAATCTTAGGACACACTTTGGACCAGATTCACTGGTCACTGCTGGAAATGCCTCAGGGGTTGTTGATGGAGCTGCTGCTGTCATAGTGAAGTCATCAAGAAGAGCGAAACTAGATGGCGACTCTCCTCTAGCTAGAATCGTCTCGTGGGGAATTGTTGGTATCGAACCTGCAATCATGGCATATGGACCAGTCCCTTCCAGTATTAAGGCACTAGAGAAAGCAAACCTTTCAATCGAGGATATTGATCGATGGGAGATTAACGAGGCATTCGCAGGACAGGCCGTTGCATGCATCAAGGATTTGGGAATTGACTCTGAAGTAGTCAATGTAAACGGTGGTGCAGTGGGACTGGGCCATCCTCTAGCAGCTACTGGAACGAGACTGTTACTAACGCTCTCGCACGAATTAAGGCGAAGCTCTGGCCGATACGGAATAGCCACAGCATGCATAGGGGGGGGCCAAGGAATCGCAGTAGTCATCGAGTCTTTGGCAAATCAGTGAGATCACAAAATAGGAGGGGTTATCCCCTATTGTTCTCAGCATAAATCATGACGCACATACCCGGTACGGGACACGCAAACAGAACTCGAAGCATCGTGAAGACTCTTACTTGGAGGACAATAGCAACTACAGACACCATTTTGATTGCCTGGCTGCTTACCAATGATCTCAAGATTGGCTTGGGAATTGCTAGTATCGAGGTAGTTACCAAGATGTTCCTATACTACTTCCATGAGAGGGCATGGAGCTGGAGCGACTGGGGATTGGAAGACGTAGAGCCCATAGATCCCTCCTCAATTCCGGCGATTCAGCAGACTTAGGAAAAACCTGCAGATAAAACACTAGGAACCGCTTAGGTTAATTGCTAGATGCGAGGGCGATCGGATTCCATGGGCCAGACAAGGTCTCGCAGCCTCATCAAGGCAGCTACTTGGAGAGCAATCGCCACCCTTACCGGAGTCGGCATCGTTCTGATGCTTACCGGGGAACTGGAGCATGGGGTAACCTTCGCAGTAGCTGATGTTTCCTTGAAGATGCTGTTCTACTATATGCACGAGAGAGGATGGGAGCTAGTAAACTGGGGAGTCTTTTCAGACTAGTCTCGATTGATGAACCAGTGCTCTTTTCTGGGCGGGAGAGGCCTGTTCATCCACATTGGTCGTCTCTCCCCCCTAGGATGGGTTTCCCTCTCCTTGGCCATCTCATTCCACTTCTTGTAGTAGTCGAATGACTTGTTGGTATCTACCTCGACATCGCCGTATCTCTCCCCTTCTATTGGCTTGGAGATCTTCACCTTCTGCAACCAGCAATGTGCTCCACTTATCGGATCCGGCTGAACAGCATGTGTAATGTTCTGATGAACTCCACCGTCTCTCCACCATACCCTGTTTGTATCAGGATCATCAGACTCCCATGGACGCACACCACTGATCGTCCTCATTCTCATCCTCCCTCCACCTAGTTCTTCAATCTCCACCTCATTGGTCATGTATCTATTTCCAGAATCTTGCTTTCGTCTCCACCTACCAATGTGGTGGGAGCAACCAATAATCCCCGGTTTAATTCCTTCAGTTACCCATACCTTGTCGACGAACCATCCTATCTCGGTCTCAACCTTCAGGAGATCGCCCTCACCGACCCCGAGCTTCGCCGCATCGCTTGGATGAACCCACAGGGGGTTCCTATGCGCTATCTCAGCAAGCCACTTGGCATTTGCCGATCTGGAGTGTATGTGCTGGGGTAGGCGGAAGTTCGGGAGGAGGCAGTACTCGTCCTCCCCCTGGAGGTTGTCCGGGTGAACGTGGCTCATTACTCGGTAGTGAGGTATCGAGTGCTCCGGGTATCCGAACTCCACCATGCTCTTCGAGTAGATCTCTTGCTTGCCGCTGGGAGTAGGCCAACCCTCTTCTTCGTGCTTGTTGTAGGTGGCATCCTCTATCAGGAAGGCCCCATGCTTCCTCATGTAGCCCAGAGGATCAGTACCCTCGGACTCCGCAGCCTCGGGGAGGCCCGGGACTCTTTCGAACATGTACTGGTAGTACTCATCGATCGTAATCCTCTCTCCATCCCTGTAGGGACTCATGAAGTGCTCTCTGATGCCCATGGTCCCGTCGTCGATCCTCCACGAGAGCTCGTTCCAAAACTCATCCTCTTCCCAGACCTCTCCGGGATTAACTTCGTGTGTGAAATCGACCTCCTTCCCTTCCCTGCGGGCATACTCCCTCAGGACTGGCTGCCTGAAGGCGACCCACTTTCCTGAACTAGTAGCGTAGGAGTTAACGTCATGCCTCTCGGAGGCGTGCCCCATGGGTAATACGTAGTCAGCGAAGAATGCAGTCTCGTTCCATGTCGGGGTCAGTGCGACGTGGCACCCAACAGCATTCTCGTCCTGTAGCATCTCCATCCACGAGAAACCGTCTGGGTATGTCCACACAGGGTTGAAAACCCTAGTGAAGTATACGTCCATTGAGCCCCTTCCATCCTTGATCAGATGGGGGAGTATATGGCTCATCTCGTAGTGGGAAAGGGTGTACTCGGGAGGAAAGTGCAGCTCGTTCCATCCGTCTGGGTCAGGGGGTATGTCGAATAGCTCTGGCTTGAACTTGGACCAGGAGTTGGGGGAAGTCCCACCCTCCGTCCCCACGCTTCCAGTCAGCACGTTCAGAAGGTGTAGGGCCCTGCTGACTTGCCACCCCCCCAGGTTACCTATGGCAGCAGCCCTCCAGACGTGGGTGGCAAGTCTGCTGCCCGCACTTGCCACAATCTCACCGACCTCGATGACCTGCTCAACTGGGATCCGGCACTCCCTAGCAGCGAACTCGGGTGTATAATGCGAGTACTCTTTCTTTAGAAGCTCTATGAAGCTCTCGAAAGACCTCTCCTCCCCGGGGTGTTCTGCCTCAAGCCACTCCTCCCAGTTTACCCATTTTTCCACGAACTCCTTGTCGAACAGGCCCCTATCCAGAATCATGCTCGCCCATGAGAGGAACAGGGCTGTCTCGGAGCCGGGCCAGGTAGGTATCCAATGGTCTGCCATTGCAGCAGTGTTGGAAAGGCGCGGGTCAATCACTACCAGTTTGGCCCCATCCATCATTCCCTCTAGTATCCTCTGGGCGTGCGGATTGAAGTAGTGACCAGTCTCCAAGTGGGAGGAGGTTAACAGGATTACCTTGGCGTTGGCGTGATCAGGGGAAGGCCGGTCATGACGGTGCCAGAGGGCGTAGCCTGTCCTAGCTCCTGCGGAGCAGATGTTGGTGTGGCTGTTGTGCCCATCCACACCCCATGCCTTCAGGACCCTGTTGGTGTAGCCTTCGTGGCCTGGCCGGCCTACATGGTAGACCACTCTGTCCTTGGCCCCGGTCTTGAGTGACTCCCTGATCTTCGTGGATATTTCGTCGAGAGCTTGGTCCCAAGAGATTCTCTCCCATCCCCCTTCCCCTCTAGGGCCGATCCGCTTCATGGGGTGGAGTATCCTTTCCGTGTCGTTGATCTGGTTGATTGTGGCAGGACCCTTTGCGCAGTTCCTTCCCCTGCTACCCGGGTGGTGAGGATTGCCCTCGAATTTCGAAACCCCCCCCGAGTCTTTGTCCACGTAAGCAAGCAGACCGCAAGCAGACTCGCAATTGAAGCAGGTAGTTGGGACTAGCGAGTAGCGCTTTTCGACCATCTTTGGCCACTCGTTCGCATCGAGCTCGACGTGATCGTGCCAATCCTCGGGTTCGGGAAAGGATTTCAGAGGCCCCTTGGCCCCAGTAGACTTTTCTCTGTCGAGGTTGGGGATTATTCCTATGCGCTGGGCCATGTTCTCGATGAATGTCTTTCTCAATCAATCACCTCACAGCAGCGGCTCCATCTGTGGCTTTACGACCAGCCTATTATCGTGGACTAGGATAAGAACCAGGATCGCCCCTCCGACAAGGATTGACAATGGGTCCATTAAGGCCATAGGGAAGAAGACCGCGGCACCGATAACCAGGGTCTCAACCAGGAACTTTGCTGGAAGTAAGGAGTCTTCGGACCAAGACCTACCTTTGGCTTGTCCCAGTAGCCAGGCAGTGTAAACTCCGGTTAGGAGCGCCAGAGGGACACCTGCTATGGCCAGATAGCTTAGAAGCGAGCGATCCAGATCCAGAAGAAGAACTCCGCTGCTGAGGGCGAGTACACCCCCATATCCAGAAAGTAAGTAGGCTCCCTTGACTAACCAAGAGTCCCAATTAGGTCTCAGCATTACGTAAATGAACCTCTCAGGCCTGTCTAGGTCGACGACTAGCAGCAGTCCGGTCAGGGCAAGAAAGGTGATCCCGACCCCCAGGGTCATGCCCCACAGCTCGTCACTCATCTCCACCATTCCGCTAAGCATTGCAAGTATTGCGACTACGTAGGTTCCAGCAGCGATTCCCTTCGTCCAGATGTAAGTCGAAACCTCCCACCCCCATAGTACTCCCTTGCTGGGCTGGTCGTAACTCCTCTTGGCTGAGCCAGAATCTTCTGACAGCCTCTCCATCACGTCCTTGATTATCGCCTGATCTCGTGGGGCGGACTTCTTCGCCTTCTTCTCCAGTGCCAGTTGAACAATCATCGAGGTAGTGTCTGCCTCTCCCAACCTGCTCTCTGCATACTTGGCGAAGTGGCCAACACCGAAGGCCTGCTCCGTCCACATGCCTGAGCCAGTTAGATCCGTTGCCATTGGGTCAAGCATCTCATCGCTAGCATCAATGTAGTAGAGATTAGGCTCTGCACCGGAATCGGGCTTCCTGACTGTGGTGCTGTTGGTGGCCACAAGTTTTGAGATGGCGGAGTCTGGGTCGCTAAGATCTCCAGAGACGATCGACTCTGTGGGGCACACTATGACGCATGCGGGCTCATATGAGTGTTCGATCCTGTGGGCGCAGTAATTACACTTAGCGGCAGTTCCCTTGTTTGGGTCTATGTATAGTGCATCGTAGGGACATGCCTGCATGCACGACTTGCAACCGATGCATCGATCGTCGTCGAAGTCCACGATCCCATCAACTCTGGTGAACAGAGCAGTGGTAGGGCAGATCTTCGTGCAGGGGGAGTCCTCGCAGTGATTGCACCTGTGGACAGTGAACTCTCTGGTTGAATCCGGGTAAGTCCCCTTTTCTATGTACTTGACATGGGTCCTGTTCACCCCTATTGGAATGTCATGCTCGGACTTGCAAGCCACTGTACAAGCGTGGCAGCCGATACAAGTCTTGTTGTTGATTACGAATCCGTAGTTCACCACTGACACTGCGATGGGGTTCGACGCAAAATGCTTCTGTGTCACCCAATGAGCATGCTAAGAATAGCCCCTCCAGCCAGATATGCGCCAGCCGATGATCCTAAGTTGCCCATCATTGTCACTAGTAGGACTCTCCCAACCCTGTTCTTCCAGAGCAGGGAGGCCTCGTCGAGCTTCAGGAAGTCCCGTGCGTCCTTTCCAGTTGGTGAGGCGACCTTCAACTGCGTATAGCCTGCGAACCAACCCGCTGCCAAGGTAGGATTGAGGGAGGTGATTGGCGATGCTACTGCTCCAACCAGTATCGAGAGCGGATGCCCTCTTGCAATTAGCACACCCAGTCCGGCTAGTAGGGCATTGAGGAGAAGCCAAGTCTGGGCCGTCTGTTTGATGTCTTCCATCTGCCCATTGTAAGCCATCCATCCCAATGCCCCAAGTAGGAAGGCCGGGATGGCTGCCATTAGTACCTTGGGCCAGATAGGCCTGGGGGGCTCCTTTGCAAGCTCTGCTAGCCTTGAGGTGGTCTCGATCGCAGGCTCACTTAGGTTCCCGACGACACCGCTTAGGTGACCTGCTCCAACCACTGCCAGTACCTTTCCCTTGCCACGAATCTGCTGAATCCTCCCGGATAGGAAGACATCTCTCTCATCGATAAGGACCTCTCCTGCCCTTGGCGCGACCTCTCTGGCCTCTTCCATCATGCTGCTTAGGAGATCAGAGTCCCCTAGGATCTCGTCCATGGAGAAGTCATCGTCGTCTTCATCCCATAGGAGGGCATTCATTATCCTCCATTTCTCCATTACCCCCATCTTCCTCCATGCCCTCCTTAGAGTGATAACAACGTCCCTATCGATCATCTCCACTGGTATTCCTGATTCCTCTGCCACATTTACCGCAGCTAGTAGTTCTGCCCCAGGCTTCTCTCCAGAAGATATCCCCATCCTTCTTTGTTGGGCCGCTAGTGCGGATTGTAACAGGATCATAGCCGCCCTCCCCTCCTTGATAATCTTCAGGAGGTCCTCGGAATCAAGTGACTCAGGTTCTGTCAATGATGCCATCCTTGAAGGGCAAAGCTCGACAGCTACGATATCAGGCTCCCACTCTTCGATCTGGTTCCGCACCAGCTCAACTGACTCGCTACTGACATGAGCGGTGCCGACTATTCTCAGCCTTTCGTCGACTTCGACTACGTTGTTTACACTCATTGACTCACCTAACTGCTTTCATTGCTATGAATGCGTCTGAGTGCTCTGCCACATCATGGACCCTGATTATATCAACTTCCTTTTCAGGCGAAATTGCAGCGATCCCCAGTGTCCCAGAGAGCCTGTCTTCGCTGTCTCCCCTTCCTAGAAGGTCTCTGAACATGCTCTTTCTGCTTACTCCCCACATCAGCCTCATCCTGTCGTCGGGGACTACTTCTCTGCCCGAGGATAGCAGAGCAAGGTTGTGGCTGAGAGTCTTACCGAAACCAATGCCCGGATCTGCGACGATCTGACTCGGTTTGACCCCCTCATCGATCAGTAAACTTGTCACTTCGCCCAAGAAACTCCTCACCTCGTTGACAACGTCGTCGTAACTTGGGTTATCCTGCATGTTCTCTGGCAATCCCTGCATGTGCATTACGCATACAGGGCAATCATGCTCAGAAACTACTTCCAACATTTCTGGATCGCTCATTGCCGATACATCGTTCACCATGTCAGCCCCTGAGCTAAGTGCCTGGCGTGCCACTTGCGATCTTCTGGTGTCTATGGAGATGCAGACGTCAGGGAGTTCTGCCCGTATCCCTTCTATTGCCGGTATGACTCTAGATAACTCGTCTTCTATAGGTACAGGGCTGGCCCCAGGTCTAGTTGACTCGCCCCCCACATCAATCCATTCTGCCCCTTCTGATGCCATCTTGGACGCAGTTTCAATTGCATGGTTAATGTCTGTGGACCTAGACCGAGGATGAAACGAGTCTGGAGTGACGTTCACTACACCCATAATACGCGGAAAACCGTCTTCCCGGCGATTTAGCATGGGTCGCCAGTCGGCCATCTGACTCTCGCAAACGACGATTGCTTTATGATGTGACCGAGGGGCAATCGGACGATGGTTCTGGGTGACGAAGAGTTTCCGGATGCATCGGCTACCCAATCTCCAGCAGATTCCAATGGATCACATGATCCTGAGACCCTATTCATTCTCGACTCAATTGTACAGAGATTGAAACCTAGAGACGCCCATCATGTTAGAGACATGATTACTCAAAGAGCCAGGACTTCTGGGGCTTTATTCATCACTAGTGCACTATGGTGGTGGATAGCAGTCAGCAAGGGATCCGAGGAAGTAAACGACTCGCAGATCCCAGACTCAATTATCGGATCTTTCGATTTTGGAACTGTGAGTCTAATTGTTCCACTATTGGTAGTAGTAGCCACTCTTTTCACAGGGATTGGAAGAGAGCGAGGAAATGCAACAATGTCGCAGATCGGGGGTGGACTAGCAGTCCTAGCCATCTTCTACATCGTTGAGCCAATAATGATGAACTATGATGTGTTGGAAGGCGATGCCGTCTTCGCAACAGGCAGGGTTCTGGTTCTAGCAATCATGGTTGGCATTGCCTCATACACAATGTTCGACGCACTCCTGCTGCAATGGGTCAGAGCAAGCATGCTGAACATGGGGATGGAGGTTTTTCCCTCAATGATTCCTGAGGCTGCCGAGGGTCATGCTGATGAGGCACCCCCTTACACGTGAGTCAATGGTGGACCAACCCCCTCCTCGTTTGTCAGTACTTAGGTTGGGGCATAGGCGGGATCGTGACAAGAGGATAACGTCGCACTTGGGCCTTACTGCTAGAGCCTTCGGAGCAGACGAGGTAGTTCTTTCTGGAGAAGAAGACCCATCAGCCCTAGAGACTTGGGATTCAGTTACTGAAAGGTTTGGCGGTCCATTCACCAGTCGATATGAGCCAAAACCCATGCCTTGGTTGAGATCTGTGTCAAAGAGAGAATCGGCAACTATAGTCCATTTAACCATGTATGGCCAGCCTTGGCGAGAAACTGTCAGTTCCATTCCTAAGGATAAACCAGTGATTGTAGTTGTAGGAGGCACAAAGGTTCCTGGGGAGGTATTCCAAATTTCTAACTACAATGTTTCAGTCGTTAATCAGCCTCACTCGGAAGTTTCTGCTCTGGCAGTTTTCCTCCACTCATTTGTGGGGCCCTTGGATGGCACGGAAAGTTTCGGAGATGCCAAGATGAAGATCATTCCATCTGAAAAAGGAAAGATAGTTATCAATCAAGAGGAAGAGTGATTTTCAATATTCATCAATCATTTCTCTCAATGATTAAGAGTCGCACTTGGGCAGCTTTACTGATGTCGGCGTCTCCAGCAGCAGGGGGATTCATTCCCGGTGAAGGTTTGAGGGGGGTAACAGACCCCCCCTCGTTCCCAGATGCTGCAGATCCTCTCTCAGGATCGACCCTATCCGAATTGCCCAGCGGTTCAAGCGGCTTGCTTCTTCTTGCGGATGGTACTAGATTCGAAGGAAGGCTATTTGGAGCCGAGAAAATTGCAGAAGGCGAACTTGTTTTCACCACTGGAATGTGTGGCTATCAAGAGAGCCTTACTGACCCATCATTCGCAGGACAGGTCCTTACATTCACATATCCACTTCTGGGAAATTACGGAATTCACCCCGGAGTGTCCGAATCTTCATCTGTGCATCCTAGGGGAGTAGTCTGCAAGCAACAAATCCCTAACCCAGATCATAGAGATTCATTAGGGAGTGTTCACGATTTTCTAGTTGCTCACAATGTACCCGGAATAGAGGGGATAGATACTCGAGCCCTGACTAGGAGGGTCAGGGAGCATGGGACTCTTCTGTGTGTTTTCGGACCTTCAGAAAGTGAAGAGGAGATGGCTAGGATATTGGAGGAGATGTCCCCTCCTGATGCTGAAGATCTAGTAGCACAGGTAACTTGTGAGAAACCAGTAATCGTAAATCCTGGGGTTGAGGACGATAGAGGAAATAGGCTACCAAGGGTAGCTGCAATAGATTGTGGAATTAAATACAATATTTTGAGGGAATTAAGCCGGAGGTTCGAGGTCGTTTGGTGCCCAGCGTCTATGAGTCTCGAGCAGATAATCAGGGAATGGTCGCCCGATGCTCTATTCGCATCCAATGGCCCAGGAGATCCGGCTCATCCAGGAGCCGCTTCAGATGCCAGAAGAACCCTAGCTTCGGCAGTTCGGAATGGAATGCCGGTGATGGGAATCTGCCTAGGACACCAGCTAATGGGCCTTGCGGCCGGTTTGAGAACATACAAGTTACGATATGGTCACAGGGGTTCAAATCAGCCCGTAATGGATCTAGAGACTCGAAGGGTCCATATTTCCAGCCAGAATCATGGATTCGCTGTAGAAGACCCAGTAAAGGGCATGATGGCTCCCCACCCCAGTGGGACCTGCTCCGATGTCACAGAAAACGTTCTCGGGGCGGATTTCAAAGTTAGGTATCTGAATTCTAACGATGGAACGGTTGAGGGGCTTGACCTCCTAGATAAGCCTGCATTCACCATTCAGTTTCATCCAGAGGCTTGTCCCGGGCCACATGACGCCTCCCCACTTTTCGATCGCTTCCAGAAAATGGTCGAAGAACACCTAGGAAAATCGCCGGCCGAACTAGTAACAAAGGAGGGCCTTGATGCCTAGAAGAGACGATCTAAGGAGAATCCTAATTCTTGGAAGCGGACCAATTCGAATAGGCCAGGCAGCAGAGTTTGATTTTTCAGGCTCCCAGGCATGCAGGGCTCTACGCTCTGATGGATACGAGGTAATATTGGTCAATTCCAACCCGGCAACTATTCAGAACGATCCTGAGATGGCCGATAGGATATACATCGAACCGCTGTTGCCCGAAGTAGTAAAGAGGATAATGGAGGATGAGAAACCAGATGCCCTTCTAGCTGGAATGGGGGGGCAGACTGCCCTAAATATCGCATCGGCTTTGGCCAAGGACGGCACTCTTGACGAACTAGGGGTGGAGCTGATTGGGTGTAATCTTGCTGCAATCGACGAGGCAGAGGACAGAGACCTGTTCAAGAGGGTGTGCGAAGAGATTGACCTGCCCGTTTGCAAAGCTCTGGCATGCGATTCAATTGAAGAGGTGATTTCTGCTGCAGAGGAGTTGGGGTCATTCCCACTTCTGATCAGACCAGCTTTTACGCTAGGTGGCCTCGGAGGTGGTACTGCCTTCAATATGGGCGAATTAGTTGAGATAGCTAGCCAAGGAATCCTACACTCAGCAATTGGACAGGTCCTGATTGAGGAAAGCATACTGGGATGGCAAGAGCACGAGTACGAAGTAATGAGGGATTCAGCTGACAACGCCATAATTGTCTGCACAATGGAGAATATTGACCCAATGGGCGTCCATACTGGGGAGTCAATTGTCGTGGCTCCACAACAGACCCTTTCTGACAGGGACCACCAGGTCCTTAGGGATGCAGCTCTGAAGTTGATTAGGAGATTAAATATCAAAGGGGGATGCAATGTACAGTTTGCTGTCGACCAGTCTTCTGGAGACTTCAGAGTTATTGAAGTCAACCCTAGGGTCTCACGTTCTTCAGCACTAGCATCTAAGGCAACTGGCTACCCGATAGCACGAATGGCAGCCTTGATTGCGGTAGGATATACTCTGGATGAGCTTCCAAACCCAATCACTGGCGAGGGGACAACCGCAGCATTTGAACCGACATTGGATTACTGCGTGGTAAAGATTCCAAGGTGGCCATTCGACAAATTTAGGACTGCAGATAGGAGGATTGGGACTTCAATGAAATCTACTGGAGAGGTAATGGCCATTGGACGTTCATTTGAGGAGGCATGCCTGAAGGCATGGGCTAGCTTAGAGTATGGGGCGCCTCACCCCAGGCCACTAACAATGTCAGATGCCTCTGATGGCGAATCGATGGACGAGAGGGCATCTGAGAAGCTTCCAACCGCCTTACTGGAGGATTGGCTCCGCGTACCCACGGACAGGAGACTTGGGGCTGTCATAGAGGCCTTCAGGAGGGGATACTCAATCGAAGACGTAAGGGACCTAACTGGTGGGATTACTAGGTGGTTCCTACATAGATTCGAGAAGATTGCTGCAATTGAGACAGAAATAAGGGCAGCGGGAGAGATTGGAATGGCACCTTCAGGAATACCAGATTCGGAAATGAGGTCTTGGAAGGGCCACGGTTTCACAGATCTTCATATTGCAGATGCTCTAGCCGGCTTTCCTGAGAGCGGATTCAAGACTCTTCCAGTTGGGAATGACGAGACTTCAGTCAGAGTACGAAGACACGATCTTGGAATCCATCCGAGGTTTCGGATGGTCGACTCATGTGCGGCTGAGTTTGCAGCAGTGACACCATACTACTATTCCACTTATGAGGGGGGTTCTGACGAGAGTGGGATCGACTATGTCCCAGGACTCGCCTCCTCGGTAAAGCAACGAATTGCAGTGGTAGGTTCCGGCCCCATTAGAATTGGACAAGGAATTGAGTTCGATTATGGGTGTGTTCATGCAGCCGGAGCTATACAAGACTTAGGGCATGAGGCAATAATCATCAATAACAACCCCGAGACAGTTTCTACAGACTTTGATACAAGTGACAGGCTATACTTCGACCCCCTTACCTTAGAATCAGTCTCAGAAGTACTCTTGAGAGAGGATGCAAACGGAATATTGCTTCAATTCGGAGGTCAAACTGCAATCAATCTGGCCCTCCCTCTGTCAAATGAGATGCCCCATTTGTCAACGATGGGGCTGGATTTAGTTATGGAGGGCACTTCTCCAGAGTCCATAGATGAGGCAAGTGATAGGGAAAGGTTCGAAGAGTTCTCACACAGGTTTGGCTTGAGGATGCCAGAAGGAGCTACTGCCACAACTCCAGAGGGAGTAAGACAAGCAGTGAATGAGATCGGTTATCCCGTACTTATTCGCCCCTCTTATGTTCTCGGAGGTAGGGGGATGGAGATCCTGTCTAACTACAAGCAACTTGAGTCTTACATGCGTGAGGCTTACCTAACACCAGACCGACCACTGCTTATTGACAAATATCTGGGCAACGCAATGGAGTTGGATGTGGACGCAGTATGCGATGGCGAAGAAGTACTTGTTGGCGCCATAATGGAGCATCTCGAAGAAGCAGGAATTCACTCGGGAGACTCAACTTGCTTCATTCCCCCCCAAAACGTACCTAAAATTTTACTCAACCAAGTCGAAGAGTGGACCACTACCATAGGATTGCAACTCGGAATAAGGGGGTGCTTCAACATCCAATTCGCAATTCATGATGATCTTCTATATGTTCTAGAGGTGAACCCTAGAGGTTCGAGAACCTTTCCATTCGTTGCAAAGTCTACTGGAATTCCTCTAGCTAGGATAGCTGCAAGAGTTGCTCTAGGGGATCGCCTTAATGACTTGGAAATCCCCGAACCACAGGAAGATGCTGTATGCGTCAAAGCACCAGTTTTCCCGTTCATCAAGCTTAGGGGCCTAGATCCAGCACCAGGGCCCGAAATGAAGTCTACTGGGGAAGTAATGGGATCGCACTCTAGAGCCTCTGCCGCATATCTCAAGGCCAGACTGGCCACTGAATTGCCCGTTCCAACGGAAGGTGGAGTCTACGTCACTGTAAAGGATGAAGACAAGCATGCCATTATTCCACTCGTTGAAAAATTGAAAGAAATGGGATTCAGTATTTTTGCAACAAGGGGGACATCCAGGGTGCTCAGGGGAGTTGGAGGGGTAGAAGTCCAGACATGCTACAGGATTGCAGAAGGACGATCCCCCGATGCTTTGGATTTGATGAGACAAGGAAAAATTCAGCTGATAATCAACACTCCTCGATCAAGTGGCGGAGCAGTACTGGATGGCAATATGATGAGGAGACTAGCCGTGGAGCTGAACATTCCATTCGTCACTACACTGGCCGGAGCTAGAATGGAGGTCGAGGCAATCAAGGAGGCGGCACTCGGTATGCCAGAACCTAGGCTTTTACAGATAAAATCACTATAGGGCCGCATATCTCATTGTAGCAGAGTGGCTCCAGTCTCGGTTCTGATTATCTTCCCATCTTGGATAGTATGAACGGCCATCACTGCTTCCCTGGAACCGTCTGGAAAGTCCATTAATGAGTGTTCTACTAGTATTTCTTCGTTTTCGTAAATGCATCTTGGTTGACTAATCACAACTTCGGGATTGGACATCATGCTATCCAGCATAATGCTGATTTTTTCCTTATTCATGGTGGTTCCAGTCTGGTGCCTATAGAATTCATAATCTTCGTCAAGTACCGCTATGTATTCGCTCGCATCTTTTTTCTCTGCCGATCTTCTGAGTATTTCGTAAATTCCCATACCCCTCCAAAGGAAATATTTTTTTTGACCTTTGTCCAACTATCTTTTCCATCGGATTCAATCATCACTAGGTCTAGAATCCTTGGAGCCGAGAAGCTTCACTACAGATGCCCTTTCAATTTCGGAAATTAGAGAAGATGCCTTTGGGCCATTTTCTCTTCCGATTAGCACCCAATAAATGGAAGCAAAACCCTCTCTCCTGGTTATTCCAGCAGCTTCACAAGAATCTGTGATTGCACTCTCGATACCCTTCTCACTCCACTCGCAATTTGAGAGAAGAACAGATAATTGCTCAAGAAATGAAATCGAACTCTTGCTGAGATTGGAAAGAGCCTCTTCCCCTATCTCTTCCATAATTTCAAGCCTAGAATCCTCTGGAAAGTGGTTTCCTTCAACCCATGCCCTCATTCTGACCAGTCGTTCTTTGAGTGATTTGGTCGGACTACCTACTATGTGGCCGGATTTTCTTAGCGATCTCCATACGTCTTCATCGGATGATTTGATCTGAGCCAACATCGAGAGGTGCCTGAATGAGACACCACCTAAGGAATCATCGGGATTGGCCCCATTCTTGATTTGACTAAGCCTTAGTGCACCCCTCTGAGTATTTATTGCTACTATCTGGCGCTTGCTCATGCCCTCCTCGACTTTCGGATCGCTCGACACCAAACGCTCGTACTCATCTGCAGTTTGGAATAGGGCAGAACCAGTATCAAAATCGATGTGCCTGTTAATTTTGCTTCTAGCAACAACGTACCGAAGAATCTCCGGAGGAACTAGTGAGAGGGCCTCCATTGGACCGATCGTAATTCCCGATGAGCTAGACATTGGCCCCATGCCCCTCAGTTGAATCCATTCGTAAACTATCTTGTCAGGAGGGATCCCGCCTAGTAGCTTGCAAATCGGAATTCCAGTGTCATAGCTACCTCCGGCTGCTCCGTGATCTTTACCTGCCGGCTCACAAGTTATTCCATGAATAATCCATCTTGCCGCCCAATCAACCCTCCAAGGAAGCTTTCCTTCTGCCATTCTGATGTCAGATTTCCCCTCCATGCCAGTAGAATCCTCCCAGTAGACGTATGGGTTCTTGTATCCCGTAACTCTGACTCCATCCAAGCTCCCATCTGAACCCCGGGGATTGTACGGGAACCAATCATCTGGCAACTCTCTCCCCGATATTCCTTCAATCAGACTCTTGATTTCCCCTTTCTTAGAAATTGCTGAGTGAATGTGTTCAGCGAATTGGCCACGTTCGTAAGACTCATGATTCATTACAACCTCAGGCACAACCCCAATTTGCTCTAGTGCACCTAAGAATGGAGAAAGAAAGTGATTTGCATAACTCTCTCCCGAGCTCCCCGGCTCACCATTATTGTCCGGCGCTGGTATGTATGCTAGTGGATGGCCGATATACCTCTCATAGGATGGAGAGAGGAAGTCATAGACCCTCCTAAGCGGATCCATCGAATCAACAATGAAAATGTATTTCGAATCTAGTCCCGCATTTAGACAAGCTCTGTGAATCATTTCGGCCGTTAGGATTTCTCTTAAGTGCCCAATGTGGAATTCTCCTGAGGGGGTAATCCCAGAAGCCGAGACTTGTGCACCGCCCCTTTCCATGAGCCTTTGTGCGGTATAATCCGCCCAATGCATGAAACACCTCAGACAGTTGCCGCCCTTACTAGTGCCCTAAGTGGAACGCCTTCGAGCTCGTCATCCCAAGATTTGTTCACAAGAACCATGCACATTTTGACTTCCGCCCCAGCAGACTTGAGGTCCATAGCAGTCTTCCTCATTGTGGTTCCGCTAGAGTAAACATCGTCGATGATAACCACCCTTTTCCCCTCCACACTAGCATAAACCTGGGATAAGTGCCCACTTGCATCTTCGCTAATACTTCTTACTATTGAGAACTCCAGGTCCATCATTGAAGAAATGGACTGTGCAAACGCAATCCCATTGATGCTAACTCCAACTATGACATCTACCTCATCTCCAATCATTTCATCAATAATGTCGCAGAAAATGTAGGATACTGCCTCAATCCTATCGCCTTTAACGGCTATAGATCTCCATCCAACCTTTACATCAAGCGGTTTGTCATCAACTTCGTAATCGCTAGCAGAAAGCCACTGCACGGTTGTTTGGGAAAGTGAAAGCTCATCGGCTATCTGCTGGGTCGTCAAGCCACTAGCTCTGAACTCCTCCACCCTCTCTCGGAGTTGATCTACACTCAGGTGCATCGCCCCATCCCAACGTTCAGTTGCTTTGAATCCACCGGAATAAAATATTGATTAGTATCGAATTAAACACTATCAGAATCTACCGGTGCTGCCGAAACCACCTTCGCCCCTTTCTGTCTCTCCAAGATCCCCTTCATCCACCTCGGAGAGTTTGACATCCGGAATTGGCGCAATAACCAACTGAGCAATCCTCTCTCCAGCCTTTACGGTGTAGGACCCACCCTCGCCGATCCAAGTCATTAGAACGAAAAGCTCACCCCTGTAATCGGAGTCAATTGTTCCAATACTATGGGGGAGGATCAAGCCTTTGGATCCCAGAGAGGATCTAGACCTAATTTGCCCTTCAAACCCAACTGGGATAGCCACCCTTAGACCAGTCCTAAGTTTGACTGTTTGACGAAATCCAACCTTTGAGTCCTCCAGCGAATAGAGGTCCCATCCAGCTGCATAATCGCTACCCTTGGTGGGCATCTTTGCCCCTGGCTCCGTCTTCGCAACCTTGACTATTGCTGCTCCAGTCAAACTATCAGCCGCCCTCTCCCACCTTAGAATGGAATCTCAGGGCGTCAATAATGGTTGGTCCCATTTGGCATTACTTCTCTATAGCCTGACAGGGCGAGTGGCACCACATGCTTGGCACTTCAGGAGAGTTGTCCTATCTTCTCTGAGGAATCTTGTATCCGGGGCTTTACACTCCCCACATAGGATGTATGTCTTCACGTAAGACACTATCTTCTCCTTGATTCTTTTTGGGGGAACTTTGCCCTTGAGCATTATTCTAACTTGCTCCCTGCTGCCAGATGTCCCTAGCTCATTTAGTAGATACTGGAAGACGTGATTTGCATCTCTGTCCATCGCATCAACGATTTCAGAAAAATTTCTCAGTATCGTTTGGCTCCCCTCGATCATTATGTCCGGCTGAGGCATTGTCCACCTGGATCTCTCGCTAATATCCTTTGGAATTCTATCCCTCGCCCTATCGAGGAGGGCCTCGTAGTCGTGGCTGCTCACGCCACTTCCACCAGAGTGGTCCTTTTGACATCACCGGGATTGGGATACAAATTTCCCACTTCATGAGAAGTCTAGTATGATTTTCCCTTTGTTTCGTCGATTATGCATGTGCATCTGCGCATCAGCAATCTTTTCGAATCTCCAAACAGAGTCAATTATTGGGTCAATCTTCCCTTCAAGAAGCAATTTGCTGAGTGCCTCTAGATGGCCTTGGAATATCGACTGATCTTCGAGCAACCCCATATGGACACCGAATACTGCTTTGTTTGAACTCATCAGACTCAGAGGGTCAAATCTAGGCATCCCCCACCACATACTTAGCTCGGCCACTCTTGACCTATTTTGCCCCTTTACCGCTGCAGATGCCCCGAAATAGTACAATTTCCCGCCCTTCCTCATCGCTTTGTACGATCTGGCAAGATGCCCCCCTCCCACCGGATCTATCGCGTGATGAACTCCTTTGCCCCCAGTCATCTCCTTGCTTACTTGAACGAAGTCCTCGTTGTCTCTGTCCACGAAACGCATCCCTAGCGATTCGACAAAATCACTCTTTGGAGAAGAAGCCGTCCCAATTACCAGAGAGGCACCATAGGCTTCGCAGATCTGAGCTACTGCTGTCCCCACCCCTCCAGCTGCATGATGAATTAGAACCGATTCTCCCTTTGTTAGGTTCCCCAAATGAACAAGCATGTGGTATGCTGTTCCATAAGTTACCGGAATTGCCGCCGCTTGGTCGAAAGAAATTGAGTCTGGGATGGCAAAAACTCTCGATTCCGGAAGAACGACTTTCTCCGAGTAACCCCCGAAACCAGTCATTGCCAAGACCCTGTCCCCCTCATTCACTGAGCTTACTCCTTCTCCAATTTCGATCACTACCCCTGAAGTCTCGTAACCAGGGGTGAAAGGGAAATTAGGACTTGATCCATAGAGTCCCTGCCTCATCATTAGCTCTGCAAAGTTTACTCCTGCTCTGTGAACTCTCACACAGACCTCGCCAGCTCCCGGAACCGGATCTTCCACCTCGACTATTTCTATCGAGGCAACTCCCCCAGGTTTCGGGTATACTACTTTCCTCATTCACTCACCCATTAGGTGTTCATCAGAGGGCGTCCCTCCCTTAATATGGCCAATAATGTGGGACAGACCTAACGTATCATCTGGTAATGTATACCAGGTCCCTTCTGGATATATCACGCATGCAGGTCCATTCTCACACTTGTCCAGACATCCAGATTTGTTTACTCGAACATCAGAAAGTCCTGAATCCCTAGCCGCCCTCTTTAGCTCAGTCATTATTTCCAATGAACGCTTTGTGCCACAACTTCCCCTTGGATGACTAGTTTCCCTCTCATTGGTGCAAACGAAAACATGCATACGGAATCGATCCGTCATTTAATCACCCAACTTCGTCAAACTTCGCCGCAAGAACGAAGTCGGATTCGGTCAAACCGTCAATCTTGTGGGTGTAAATGATAGCAACCACTCTCCCCCATCCAAGTTCGAAGTCAGCATGGTGCCCTTGCTCCTCACAAATCTGCCCAAGCTCGTTCGTGAAAGCCAAAGCTGTAGCGAAGTCGGAAAATGTCCATTTTCGAGTCAGATGATGGCCCTCTATAATTGACCACTCTTCATTAATTTGAGATATAAATGCGCCACACTCTTCCTCGTCTAGGGGAGGAACCCCTCCTTTGCAGGGAATACAGTCCTTCGCAGACAATGTGCCCATAATCCTAACCCCACAGATTACTCCCATGGTCTTCACTAGTCTTTTCCGCCATTTCGTGGACCTCCGATCTTCGCTTCATGTCGTCCTTTTCGAACTTGAGTAATTCTTCATCTTCGATGTAAGTCTTCCTAAGGTGAGAAATTAGTCTGACTTCGACAATCACGTCCCTAGATATTGATCTAAACTCGCCAAAGTTGTCGAGGATGTCTATCGAAGTGCTCCTCCCACCTACCATCATCCCTCTAATCACAGGGTCTCGATCCTCAGGAATCATCCTCCGGTCAATAAGCACTTCAACTAAATCGTCCTTTCTAAGGCCATATTTCCTGTCCATCAAGGGACCATGAAAGACGTCTCCAAGATCTCCAAGATCGGGAGATCCGTAAGATTCGTGAAACCTTACGGCCCATTCAGGCAGATCCTCGATCTTCCTGCCCTCGGAGGTGCCGGTCACGTGCTGACGCTAGGGTAGTAATAGAAAAACAAGCGGGTAAATCAGACTCAGGGATTGTGCCGGCTTTGCTAATGCTTGAAGTGCGATGCAGTGGCGGCGGGGAACAGGTAGTAGCATGGCGTCAGTCGAATGGAGGTCAATTCCAACAGTACTCTATCCCCAGGAAATTCTTGACAAGGCATTTGGGAGGGCAAGTAGCCAAGCAGACCTAGTCGAAGATCCAGATAAGTACCATAGGGTAAGGAAGCAGATGAATAGAATGGTCCAGTCTGCCTGTGACGTAGTAACAAAGACTCTGAACTCATATGTCGATAGGTGGCCCAGCCTTAACGCCCTGATGGAGTTTGATAGGGCATTGGTTGATGCTGCAGTCGGGTGCGATGACTACAAACGGAACTTGGGTGCACTGCAGTGGGCTGCAGAGAGGTCTCAAAGAATTTCTGGAGAGGCACAAAGTAAGATCCTGAGGCTACGAGATATAGATGGTTTCCATAAGGCTAGGAGGCACGCATACGGAAGGGTTTCGTCAATTATTGACCAGATCTCTCCACAGATACTGTGGCTAGGGGAGGCTAGAGACATCCTCCGGAAACTTCCTTCTATAGACCCCCTGGAACCGTGTATCGTGGTAGCTGGCTCCCCAAATGTTGGGAAATCTGCACTTATTTCTGCACTTTCAAGTGGTGAACCTCAAGTCGCTGCTTATCCGTTTACAACAAAGCAACTACATTTGGGTCACTTTACCCATAGAAGAAGAGTTTACCAGATGGTCGATACTCCCGGGCTTCTGGACCGTCCAATGGCGGAAAGAAATCAGATTGAGATGCAAGCTATTGCTGCATTAGAACACTTGGGCGATGTACTTTTGTTCCTAATTGACAGTTCAGATGAATCTACCACACCTGTCTCGGAGCAAGAGAGTTTGCTTGCAGAAGTCACAGCACTAATGTCTGAAAGAACGGTTTTTGTTGTAGGGTCCAAGTCGGACATCTCCCCCACAAACGATGAATACGACCATGCAATTAGTTCTCTGACAGGATTGGGATTGGAAGAACTAAGAAAATCACTAATTGACAATATCGATGCGGATAAAATCGAAGATCCCCTTACACTGCCTGAACATTGGCCAAGGGAAGAAGAAATCTAGCCGAATCGCGAATCTCAAGTTAGGAGGGGCATCAAGCATGCCACGTATTGCCGCAAATAACACAGTAGAAGGAGTAACCACCATAGGATTCTGTTAGGCCCGAAACTTCAATCTCTGATCCACAGTTCGGGCACTTGGTAACTTGCACGTGGTTCCCAATCGATGATGGTTTTTCAACGATACTGATGTGCAGAACTATTCATTCCTAAAACGCTTCAGAATATTTCTTACCGGGAAAGCCATCTCCCCGGCCCCCAATAGAAGAAGAACAGCAGCCGCAGAAAGAATAATCTCGACGAAGTCGCTTAAGTGAACTGATACAGTAACATCTACCTCCTGGGAGTCTAGTCCAGAACCATCATGCCCACCTGCTACGAATCTGTATCCCCCCGGTTCGACCTGCCAAGACAGGGATCCAGACCTATCAGGTCCACCAGCAACTAGGAATTGAGCGATATCTTCGGCTTCACAATCAGTTAGTCCGTTGGAATCTGGAGGGCAATTTTTTGCCGCATCGGCCCCAACTACGCCTATCCAACCTCTGTCAGGCTCACTCCACTTTATTTCCATTTCAATGTCCAAAAGCATGAATGCCGAGGGAACATCAGTATCCTTGCCAGTCATCCCCACTCTGCACCCAACTTCCTCGTCTTCCGAACAAGGAACAACTGGTGTACTGGGTTCTGACCAATCAGTTTCATAGCCGATTAGGCTAGCAATCACAATTATGGCACAAATTACTCCCATCAAGCCAGGCAAAATGGATAGTAACCTTACCATCATCCCCCAATCACATCTCCCAAGAAAACCAAACTAGCCACCTGCAATAAGCTGTATTACAAGCATCCCTATGAAAATCGCTACTCCGAGATAAAGCAAAACTGAGAACCTCTTCCTAGACCTTTCTCTTCTAGAATGCATTTTCTCACAACCCTCATCAACACAAATTGCAGGGTCGCTGTCCAAAGGAATTGGCTTCCAGCAAACCACGCAGTGCCTGTGAGGTTCTGCATTGAATCTTCCAAGCTTCCTACTCCCTCTACTGGAAGCAGCTGCATGTGCCTGCTTAGCGGTTCTTTTTGCCGCCTTTAGGATGGTGTCCTTTCTACTTGCCATCACGCCTCACCACTGTTCCTTCAAATTCTGAACCCTCTAGTGACAACTTGATCTTTCCAGTATCCCTGCCATCCAATATGTCCAATGGCATTCCATGCTTCAGAGCTTCGCTTACCCCAATCGGATCTACAACTTGGGAGTCGCCAGCAGTCGAGTGCTCTGGAGGCCCCACGATTTCTTGCAGTTGTTGGAGAGTTAGGAAATCGAATGCCTCGGATTCAGGATTCTTTCTCGGATCTTCTCTGTGAACCTTAGCAACGTTCGTTGCTATGATGCATTTGCTGGCTTGACTCAATATTGCCAGCTTTATCGCCACTGCATCAGTAGTTTGCCCCGGTTCAGTCCCCCCCATGACCACTACTGAGTTCCCATTAAGCTCGGAAACAGCCTTCTCTACACTCTCAGGAATATTTCTCGAAACTTGGACTCCCAGATCCTCGAGTGACTCTCTCACAATTGTGGCATTGAGTCTAGTTGCTGCTATACCAATTCTGTCCAAATTCCCTATATCCTCGATAATCGGCCTTGCCAATTCTATCCCCTCCCTAGCAGGGGCTCCACCTCCGACCACAATCCCCAATTTGTCTCCATCTTCGACTCTACAGGCCACAACCTCTACCATTCCTTGGATCCATTCGTGACGATTGTCAACTTCAGGCCTCAGGAGGCTACCTCCGAGAGCAACTACGACCGTCGCCATCGTCCCTAGGTCGGCACCCTGCCTTTCAATTCGTATGCTCCAAATGGGCTGAAGGGTTGAAATGCCGCCCATGGCGGCAATTCACGGAGGAGCCACATGTCCGACGATCTCGAGCAACAGCAGAGAAGGCTCAGGGTAAAGAAGGCCCTGGAAGAACTTTCTGCGATGAAAGGCATGGGTACTGAGCTAGTTTCTGTAGTCATACCTCCGGAGAAGATGATCAGCGATGTCCGTCATCAACTAGGAAACGAAATGGGGCAGGCAGCAAATATCAAGTCAAAATCAACAAAGAAGCACGTTACTGATGCTTTAGAATCCGCCATTTCCACTCTAAACAGGTACAAAACTCCGGGCGAGGGAGGCATAGCAATATTCGTTGGTCACGTTATTGTAGGGAACAACAAGACAAGATTGACATCGACAGTAATCGATGACCCGCCTGAGCCATTTTCATCATTCAGGTATAGGTGCGACTCTACTTTCGAAATCAGCCAAATAGAAGAGATGCTAATCGATCGCACTTCATATGGTCTATTCGTAATTGACAGGTCCGAGGCCGCCTATGGTCTGGCTTCCGGGAAAAGGCTACATTTCCAAGAACACATCACTTCACTGGTTCCTTCCAAACACGGAAGGGGGGGGCAGTCTGCACAGAGGTTTGAGCGCCTAATTGAGGAAGCGGCTCACAACTTCTTCAAGAAAGCAACAGAGAGAGCATGCAACTATTGGCTACCGATGGTCCAGGACCTTAAGGGAGTCATCATAGGCGGCCCCGGGGCAACAAAGGACTTCGTTGTGAAGAACGACTATTTTCATCACGAGATAAAGAAGCTAATTGCGGAGCCATTCTTCGATGTTGGTTACTCCAACGAGAGCGGATTGAGGGAATTGGTTCAACGCGCCGGCTCTACAATGGACCAGATAGAGTTAGACGTTGAAAGGGCGATAGTTGACCGTTTCCTGCAGGAGGTGATGCAGACAAATCCCAAGGCAACATATGGTGAGATGATGATTCGGTCAGCACTGGACCAAGGAGCAGTGGATACGCTTTTGTTATCCGAGGCAGTAACAAAGAGAAGAGTACAATGGTTTTGCAAAGGCTGCAAGAATGTCTGGAAAACCTCGCAAGACAAGTTCTCGGCTCCACCGAATTGTCCAGAATGCGAATCAGAAAAGGTGTCCGAAGATGTTGAGAATTCGTTCGACTTAATCGACGAACTAACAGTCTTGGCTGGCCACATCTCTGCAAAGGTACGTATTATTTCACTAGATACCGAGGAGGGTTCAACTCTCAACACTGCCTTTGGAGGGATAGCTGCTCTGTTGCGATACCCAATTTCATGAGGTGATTACTATTAGGGAACTTATTGATGATTTGAAACCGGCATTCTCAAAGGTCATGAATTCACTAGATATCCCAGACTCTACATGGCTTCCCCTTATGGGAAAGGCAACCGTAGAGGATCACGGAGATGTGGCTCTGCCATGCCACTCAATTGCCCGAAATTTAAGAAAGACTCCCCAAGAAATTGCCAACCAGATTTCCGAACTTGTTGATGGGGACTTGCAGCCATTCGCCACTGTTTCTTCGACTAGTGGCTTCGTAAATATCAGTGCCAAACCGGGATGGATATGGAAACGAATCTCAGAACTACTTCAAGATTCGCGGTTGGGAGTGGGTCTCGATGAGGGGAAAACCTTCGCAGTAGACTACTCTGCACCAAACGTCGCTAAGGAGATGCATGTGGGCCATCTCCGATCCACTGTTATCGGCGACACTATAGTTAGGATGCTGGAATTCAAGGGCCACAAGGTGATTCGGGAGAACCATGTTGGAGATTGGGGCACTCCATTCGGGATGTTGATTGAGCACCTCCTGGATTTGGGAGAAGATCGCGCAGCAACTGAATTGGGTGTGGGGGACCTAGACTCCTTCTACAAGCAGGCAAGGTCGAAGTTCGTATCGGACGAAGAATTTGCCAACCGTTCTAGGAGACGTGTTGTTTTGCTACAGGGAGGGGACGAAGAGACACTCCGTCTTTGGCGCATTCTAGTGGATGAGTCGATGAGGTATTTCAACGAAGTTTACTCTATGCTTGGAGTCATGCTTACGGACGATGACATCATGGGCGAGTCAAGCTACCAAGAACTGCTACCAGAGGTCATAGAAAGGCTCAGGGATTCGGGGATTCTCGAGGAGAGCGATGGTGCTGATGTCGTTTTCCCCGGGGGATGGGTTAATCGAGATGGTGAACCCCTACCAATGATAATTAGGAAGGCTGATGGGGGCTACAACTACAGCACCTCCGACCTGGCCTGCATTATCGATAGAGTTGAGAGACTCAGTTGTGACGGGTTCCTATATGTGGTCGGCACTCCTCAAAAACAGCACTTCGAGATGGTGTTCCAAGTAGCAAGGAAAGCCAGCCTCATGGGGGATAATCACCAAGCAGTACACGTAAACTTTGGCTCTGTCTTGGATACTGATGGAAAGGTCCTGAAGAGTAGGGAGGGCGAGGTGATAAAGCTCCACGATCTCCTGCAAGAAGCAATTAGGCGTGCCGAGCAGGAAATAGATGAAAAGAATCCAGATTTGGTGGGTAAAGAAAGAGAAGACGTGGCAAGAGCCGTGGGGATCGGTGCAGTAAAGTACGCCGATCTCTCAACCGAGAGGACTAAGGATTACGTATTCGATTGGGAGAGGATGTTGTCCTTTGAGGGAAACACTGCCCCATACCTCCAATACGCATACGCCAGAATATGCAGTATCTTCAGAAAGTGGGGAGGGGAAAGGGAATCTCTTAGGGGCAACACTGAATCTTTGCCGGAAAACGAACTAAGCACCCTTAGCAAAGAAGAGCTGTCACTTTCTCGAAGACTGGTTGAATTTCCTTCTATCTTGGATGACTCAGTCTCCACCTTCAGCCCCCACAAGCTTTGCAAACATCTGCATTCCGTAGCATCCTCCTTTGCCTCCTTTTACGAGAATTGTAGTATATTGGGGGAAGGGGACGAAATTATCTCCAATAGGAGACTTGCCTTGTGCGATCTTACGGCTCGCGAGCTAGAACTTGGGTTGGGCATGATGGGAATCGACGTTCCGGAGAGAATGTGAACCTAGGCATATTCAAAATATGCAACCTCTCGCCACATTCATGGTAAAAGTAGGCGACAAGGCCCCCGATTTTACATTGAAGAACACTTCAAAAGAAGCAGTAACGCTATCTGACTACAAAGGAAAGACTGTGATTTTAGCATTCTATCCCGGAGCATTCACTGGTGTTTGCGATAAAGAGATGTGCACATTTCAGGGAAACCTTGCCAAGTTTAACGATTGCAACGCGACTGTATTGGGAATCAGCGTTGACTCCCCATGGGCCAATGCAGAATTCGCGAGAAGGTACAACTTAGAATTCGAATTACTTTCAGACCTGGATAGGGATGTAGTCAAGTCATACGATGCCAAATTTTCCGGGCTCGGTGGTCTCGATGGTTATGTGAGCGCAAACCGTGCAGTCATCATAATCGATAGCGAGGGAATGGTCCAGTATCGATGGGTTGCTGAAAATCCAGGTATAGAGCCAGATTACGACGAAGTTGTTTCTTTCTGTTCTGCTTAGTTCCAAGCTAGATGACGAACAAGAGAGCCGTAGATTATTCCAGATACAGCTAGGCTCTCTTCGTTGAACCTGTCCATATTGTCCAGGTAAGTGTGGTATTCGGAAGATCCAGAACCATAACACATCATTGTCATGCCATATTCTTCACCATCATCGGAACCTTCGAATAGGTCGTAGACGAAAGGACCATGATCGGAATTGTAAGACAAACCTGCCGATTCCAATTGTCTAACCGAAATCTCATACTTGTCAGCCAATTCGGGATGCGACTTGACAAACTCTTCCACGATTCCTTCTATGTGTTTGACATCAGCTGGGCTATTCCCCTGTAGGGTTAGGCCCGAATTTCTCTCAGCATCAACGTGATTCATGTCTAGATTGATATAGAGCCTTAGATTGTCTTGCAGACTTGCACGATGCTTCTTCACCCACTCTTTAGAACCCCACAATCCCCCTTCCTCGCCCCCCCATGTGCAGAAGTAAATTGTCAGCTCGGGTTTCCCCAACTCCGATTGAAGCAATCCGAATTGACGGGCCATCTCTTGTACAGTAGCCGTACCTGCTGTATTGTCAACTGCCCCTTGGCCGTTGTACACTGTGTCATGATGGGCCCCTATGACAATCAGCTCTTCACTTTCCCCCTCTATGATGCCGCATGGGACGTGGATGTAACCGTCATCTTGGTTGTCAACATCGACTTGTAGCTGGAGCATCGCGTCACCGCCTAATACTTGGTCAACTATGGCCTCCCCAACGCTCCTAGATACCATGATAAATCCAATATCATATGGCCTCTCATCGAATTGGGTAATGTCTAGAGATTTGGAATATGGAACGCAATCGCCGGCTACCAACTCATCACAATTCTGACGAGAGTTGATTGTGATCAATCCTCTCAGACTGTTCTCTTGCGCTCTCTTCATCAGAATGGTATTGCTCTCAGTACCGGGGCCTCCATTTTCTCCATCTAGGAGCCAAACCAAGCCAATCCCATTAGCTGCAGACCCCCAGTCTTCAGTTTCATTTCCCATTCCAAGGTCCACAACTTGGGTGTTGCTGCTGGCTGGGATGTTTACACTCCCGCTATATCCCTGAACAACATAGTCTTCCCTGTGAATAAACTCTGTCTCATCTCTGTTTAAATCAGCAATTGAGCATGGAGTTGGCCCTCCAAATAATCCCCCTAGTGCTCCAGGTTGGCAAATTGTTAGATCGAAATCAGTCCCCATGTAGTAGATGGGGATCTCGAACTCCTCTAGTGTGGATGGCAAACCACTATTGGAGAAATTGGTTTTTATCGATTGGGCCGCGTTCTCTTCCTCCACCGCTCCTGAAAGCCTTCCTTCCCATTCGGGGTGCCCAAGGTTGACTAATCCCTCAGCATAGGCTCTAGTTTGGTTGGAATCGAAGTCTATTAGCTCATAATCTGTACTACCTCGCATCCAATTTATCAGATCATCACCGAAGAGTATGCCTCCTCCAGTGCCACCTATCAGGACGATTGCAGATACAGCAAGCACTGTTGTTGGGATGTCTCTGATGCCTTCAATTAGGGATGAAAATTCTATCTTCGAGACTCTTGAGATTTTGGAAAAGACCTCTCCCTCAACGACATCCCCCTGGCCATAATCAGAATCACTCGCAGCCTCCAGCCTAGATATTAGGTCAGATTTCTTCCCACTAACTGGAAGCCCCCTAGACTTTAGCTCATTTCTTAGCTCATCTACCTTCTTGGAAGACCATTGGGGCATGCTATCATGGAGTCAGCTCTTTCGGCCCCTATTGAACCCATTCCAAATCGGCCCAGTTAGAAAGTCAATATTGCTATCCCACTTCTTCGCCAGTCCATCTCTTTCCAAGTGAATGGTCAATGTCTAGCTGGTCTAGGATTCTTGCTACCACGAAGTCAATCAAATCATCAATTGTTTCTGGCTGATGGTAGAATCCAGGGCTTGCGGGGAGAATCACTACTCCCCATTCAGAAAGATTCGCCATAGCTTTCAGATGAGGGGTGGAGAAGGGGGCTTCTCTAGGAACTAAGATTAGTTTCCTCCTCTCTTTAATTGCAACTAGAGCCCCCCTTGTTGCTAGGTTGTCGCTAATTCCTGAGGCAATCTTGCCAATCGTCGTACCACTTGCCGGACAAACCACATATGCGTCAAACCTAGCTGACCCAGAAGCCGACCTAGCAGCTAGATTTCTGTTGTCTTCCAAGGTGACTCCTTCCCTTGAAGCAAGCTCTTCCGGGGTAATGCCACATTCCAGATCCAGATTTATCGCGCCCGAGCTGGTCACAATTAGGTTCACAGACCACCCATGATCGACTAGAGCGTCCAATAGCCTGACGCAGTACTTCGCCCCAGACGCCCCGGTGAGTGCAACTACGGCTTCAGGCATGATTAGTCCTCCAGTACCTTCCCCTTGAATGGTTGCATCTGGTTACAGACTTTCCTTGAGGACTTCAGCAAGAAATTCGTACTCCCCAATATCATTGTAAAGTTGAGCTGAAATTCTGATATACCTCTTCCCATGATGCTTCCACGGAAAAACGGGAACTTGAATTCCATATCTGTCTAGTAGTAAGTTGTGAAAAGGATCTCCTTCGAAACTCATCGCCCCAACCTCGCCGTTTCCTGGCATCTCGACTGCAGCCATGGAAGAAACCATGGACTCGGGAACTGGCGGGTTGGTTCCTAGGGCTTCACAGATTACTTTCCTTCCTTCTATTGCGAGATTCTTGTTCTTTTCGATAATTGAAGGCCATCCTCCATCTACCAGGGAAGATAGGAATTCCATTGACTTGGGGATGCATAACCAGGGGGTCGGGTCCTGAGTTCCTGGCCACCCAAACTCATATTCGAACCGCTCCTGTTCGCTTCCCTCAAACGTCGCACCATGCCCAATGCTCAGTGGACGGATTCGATCCTTTCGATCTGAACGTATATGGAGGAATGCTGAACCCTTGGGAGAGCAAATCCATTTGTGGAAGTTCCCAGTACAGTATGCTGCATTAATTTTTTTCAGGTCAAGAGGAACAATTCCCGGCCCATGCGCTGCATCGAGAAGAACATCAACTCCCTCGGATTGAAGCTTGGAAACAAGATCTTCGAACGGCATCCTTAGCCCAGTTGGACTTGTCACTGTGTCAATCAAGGCTAGGACGGTCTTTTCAGTTACAGCTCCCAAAATTATGTCGACGATTTCTTGTTCATTGGAAACTCTGAAGGGCAAATCAACAACCACCGTTTTTGCCCCAGATCTCTTTGTCGCGAAGTCCACAGCATTCCAACAAGCCTGATAGCTATGGTTGGGGACAATTACTTCGTCCCCTTCATTCAGCTCTAGGCTCCTCATTACCGTATTGACTCCCTCTGTAGCATTCTTGACGAAGGCCATTCCTTCCGGATCCGCGTTTAGGAATCGGGATGCTACCCCTATTGACTCCATCATCAGGGGCATGAATTCCCTCTCGAAGAATCTGACCGGGTCCCTCTCCAATTGAATCCGTAGTTTGCTTTGCTCTTCCATGATCTGAATCGGAGTAGCTCCGAAGGATCCATGATTGAGGAAAGTAATTCCGGGATCAAGCGACCAATTCGATGCTAATTTGCTCCTCTCTGGCCTAATCATGCTGCAATCTCCCGAGTCTGCCCTGAATATTCAGTCGGCTTCCTTCCGAGGATTTCCTCGCATGTTTCTATCAACCCATCCTGAATCATTTTTGAATCGATCTTATTGCCCGAAGGGTCAGCATGGTAACCCAGTCTGGCAAGACTTGTGTGGGAACCTCTGCCAATCCCGCATCCCTCTAGATTCTCAACTCGATTCCCTGGAGTATCTATGTTGATCGACATTCCGTGCCGGCTGACCCAATGGAGGAAAGATAGCCCTATTGAGCATACCTTGAACCCATCTACCCAAGCTCCTTGCATCACTGGGTCTTTGTAGGCATCAATCCCACATCCGCTCATTGCAGCTATTGCCCAATCTTCCAATTTCCCAATTATGCCCCTTACGCTCTGTTCTTCAGTTCGCCACTTAATTATCGGGTAAACGACAATCTGCCCCGGACCATGCCAAGTTATTCCGCCCCCCCTGTCAGTAATTGAAGTTGGATAGCCTTCTACTTGGATATCTTCCCTGATAGCTTTGGGGCCAATTGTGACAATTTCCGGGTGCTCAACAAAAATCAGGGTGTCGCCAATCTTTCCTTCTATCCTTTCTCTCTGGAGAACCCTCATTTTCTCCGACATCTGCCCATATTCCACGATTCCGCAACTTTTGATCGCAACCTTCTCCATTGTAACCCTCAGCTAATGTGTATTGCGTGCCCTAGGGTCTTGAGCACTGCCTCGTGAAAAGACTCTGCCATAGTTGGATGTGCATGCACTGTTCCTGCAATGTCCTCTAGTAATGCACCCATTTCAAGCGCAAGAACGAATTCTGCATGCATTTCAGCAACATGGCTGCCAACTGCTTGCACGCCTAGGATTACGTTATCAGACTCACGAGCAGTTACTCGGATGAACCCACCAGTCTTCTCCGCCTCTATACTCAATGCTCTGCCATTTGCCGCTAGAGGAAACTTTCCTACAACGATTTCTTCCCCTCTTTCTTTTGCTTCTTCAGGAGTCAATCCTACGGAAACAATCTCGGGCTCAGTGAAAACTATCGCCGGAATTGCAACTTTGTCAAACTCCCGACTTAGGCCAGATATAATCTCTGCAACCATCTCCCCCTGGGCACTAGCCTTGTGTGCAAGCATTGGCTCTCCCGATACATCCCCAATGGCATAAACTCCGGGAACAGAGGTTCTGCATTGCCTATCGGTCCTGATGAATCTTCCCGAGGGATCCATCCTGATGCCCGTATTTTCGATCCCCCAACCCCTTGTATTGGGGCTCCTTCCAACTGTGACAAGCACCTTGTCCACCTTCACCTTCTCCTCTGATCCATTCTTTTCGAAAGTAAGCTCCACTTTCCTTGAAGCCCCAGAACCCTTGATTTCAGTTCCTCTGGCAAGAGATTCGGTATGGACAGCAACCCCGTGCTTCTTTAACCACAACTCCAGTGGTCTCCTGATTTCCCTGTCCATTATGGCTAGGATGCTACTCATCCCCTCAATCACGGTCACTTCTGACCCTAGCTTGGCCAGTGCGCAACCCAATTCTAGCCCAATGTAACCCCCTCCCACAATTGCAACGCTTTTGGGAAGTTTGTCCATTTCAAGAGCACCCGTGGAGGACAGGACAAACTCCTCATCACAAGGCATGAATGGGAGATCTATGTGGCTGGAACCAGTTGCAATAACCACGTTTTCAGCCTCGATTTGAATCTCCCCATTTTCTGTCTCCACAATGCAACTCTTGGGCCCATCGAATCTAGCCCATCCATTTACCAATTCAGCACCGGAAGCTTTCAGAAGACCTTCTACTCCCTTGTTCAACCTGTCAACAATGCCATCTTTCCACGAAATCAGCTCTTCCATGTCAACGCGAGGCTCCCCACTTACCGAGAGCCCCATGTGACCTCCCTCTGAAGAATGCTGACGAAGCGAATCAAACCTCTCTGCAGCATGAATGATGGCCTTGCTCGGGATGCAACCTCTAATCAGACATGTTCCCCCGGCCTTGTCGCCTTCAACAACAATCGTGTTCAATCCCAACTGCGCAGATCTAATCCCAGCAACATAGCCACCCGGGCCGGCCCCAACGATTAGCACTTGACACCTTCGTGATTCAGCCATAGTTTCCCTCACATGAAAATGAGCGCAGGATTCTCTAGCATTCTTCTAAGGTGCTGAATCAGAGATGCACCATCAGCACCATCGACCACTCTATGGTCGAAAGCACTAGATATGTTCATCATTCTACGAACTACAATCTGCCCTTCCCTTACTACTGGCATCTCTCGAGCCTTGTGGATCCCAAGGATGGAAACTTCGGGATGATTGATTATGGGGGTTGCCCCAAGCCCACCTTCCCTGCCAAGGCTTGTAATCGTGAAAGTAGACCCTGTCAGCTCATCTAGGCTAGCACTCCCGTCCCTTGCTGCTCCAGTAACTCTCTGCATTTCTGAAGCAGTTTTCCAAATGTCCATCGCTTCAACGTGCTTGACAACTGGGACCATCAGTCCTCTGTCGGTCTGGGTCGCGATTCCCAAGTTTACCGCCGAGTATCTGTTTACCACTGCCTCTTCATCATCGAAATGGCCATTGCACTCTGGGTGATCAGGCATGATTTTTGACAGTGCTAGCATGATAAATGGCAAGTATGTCAGTTTTGGTTGAGCCTCATCCTTTGAAGAATTCAGAATCTGTCTGAGGGACTCCAGCTCGGTTATGTCCACTTCTTCAAAATATGAGAAGTGAGGTATCTTGCTCTTGCTCAGCGTCATTTGTTCCGAGATCTTCCTTCTCATTCCAATTACTTTGACTGCGGTTACCTCGGTCCTCTTTTTGGAATAAGAATTGGGGGCAGCTCCCGAAACTGCTCCACCTGCTGCTATGAAAGCATCCAAGTCGGCGTGCCTGATCCTCCCAGCCGGGCCGGAACCGCTTACAATAGACAAATCCACTTCACTTTCCCTGGCCCTTTTCCTTACCGCTGGACTTGCTAGAATGCCGCCTCCTACTTTCTTCTTTGGAACTTGTGAAGGAGAAGGGGTCACTGGCTTCTTTTCAGGAATATCCGGCACCTCGGCAGGTTCAATTTGATTTACTTCGGAATCATCTTCGGGAGGGATCTCGGGAGGGTCATCGCTTTCTTTAGTCACCTCTGGAGAATCCGACGGAGCCCCATCAGAGTCAATTTCCAGTAGAGCCGAGCCGACGGCAACCATTTCCCCCACGCCTCCGCTGAGTGAGCTCACAACTCCGCTGACTGGGGATGGAATAGTCACTGTCGCTTTGTCCGTCATGACGTCAACTATTGGGTCGTCCTCTGATACAGAGTCGCCAACAGAAACGTGCCACTGCACTACTTCACCCTCAACAACACCTTCGCCAATATCTGGTAGTTTGAAAACGAAATTTCCCATTTCATTCCTCCTGTGTCCTCATGATCGCCGCGACGATCCTAGATGGTCCGGGCATGTAATCCCATTCAGTAGTATGGGGGAAAGGTGTGTCCCACCCAGTGACCCTTTCTATGGGGGCCTCTAGGTTGTAGAAGCACCTCTCTTGTATTGATGCAGCCATCTCTGCTCCGAAACCACTTGTCTTGGGAGCCTCGTGAACAATTACGCATCTCCCTGTCTTGGATACCGATCTAACTATTGCCTCTCGATCCCAAGGGACTAGGGTTTGAAGGTCGATTAGGTCGCATGATACTCCGCAATCCATGATGGCCTGTTCACAGACGTGAACCATTGCACCCCAGGAAATTACTGTGCATTCATTACCTTCTACAGCCAATCTCGCCTCTCCCAATGGCACAACAAAATGCCCCTCTGGAACCTCTGCCTCGGGATGTTCTGCCCAAGTGGGGACCTTGTGGGGGTCTCCGTAGAATGGTCCCCTGTAACACCTCTTAGGTTCGAAGAAAACCACAGGGTCGTTACACTCAATTGAGCTAATTAGGAGTCCCTTTGCGTTATACGGGGTCGAACAATATACCACTTTAAGTCCGGGAGTATGGGTGAATTGAGACTCCGGGGATTGAGAATGGTGATGACCGCCTCTTATCCCACCACCTGCAGGGGTCCTAAGGGTGACTGGAGACCAGAATTCCCCTCCTGACCTATGCCTAACCTTGGCCATCTCGTTCACAATCTGGTCATATGCCGGGAAGATATAGTCTGCAAATTGAATCTCAACAACCGGTCGAAGTCCGTTTAGCCCCATGCCAAAGGCTGTAGCAGCAATCCCTCCTTCAGAAAGAGGTGAATCGAAAACACGGTGATCCCCATGCTTCTCTTGCAAACCGTCAGTGGTTCTGAAAACCCCTCCGAAGTACCCTACATCTTCCCCGAAAATTACTACGTCTCTATCCCTCTCAAGCATATTGTCCAAGGCACTGTTTAGAGACTGAATCATATTCATATTCGGCATTTTCACTCACCCATTAACTCATCACGCTGCTCCTTGAGGTGCCAAGGCACTTCTTCGTAAACCTCTGTGAAAATTGTTTCAGCAGAAGGATAGGGGCCATTTGCCAGATCCCCATACTTCACAGCTTCTTTGTAGGCCTCAACTACTTCGGAATCAATCCTTTCTTCCAGTTCTGTATGCTTCTCTTCGGTCCACTCCCCGATTTTTACAAGGTGATCCCGGAGTCGATAGATTGGGTCCCCTCCCGGCCACTTTGTGTGCTCATCTCCCGGCCTGTATCTGCTAGGGTCGTCACTACTGCTATGTGCCCCAGCTCTGTAGGTCAGCACCTCGATATGGGTTGCTCCGGATCCAGATGCGGCCCTTTCTCTGGCCCATTTAGTTACTGAATATAGGGCTAAGAAGTCATTTCCATCAACTCTAATCGAGGCAAGTCCGTATGGGAGTCCCCTAGTTGAGAAATTGCCCATTCCAGAAGCGAAGTTTGCGTGGGTGGAAATCGCCCACTGGTTGTTAACCACGTTAAGAATGACTGGGGCGCAAAATACGCTAGCAAAGTTAAGCGCGTAGTGATAGTCTCCTTCTGCACTAGCACCATCGCCAATCCATGTAATCGTTACTTCGTCTAGTCCCTTGTAACTCGAAGCCAGTGATACTCCCACTGCTTGGCTGAATTGAGTTCCTACTGGACTCGAAACCGAGATGAATCGGCCATCCCTATATGAGTAGTGAACAGGCATCTGCCTTCCTTTGATGTTGTCCTCCTCGTTCCCAATACAGTGGCAAATCATGCTTACCATGTCCCTCCCTCTGACAAATTGGGCCCCCGGTTGCCTGTAAGTCGGAAAGATCCAATCATTCTCATTTAGTGCCATTGTCTGTGCAATTGCAACGGCCTCCTCTCCAAATGATCTCATGTAGAAAGATAGTAAACCAGTTCTCTGCATTTTCATCATTCTGTCGTCGAAGATCCTCAGTCTTACCATATGCTCGAGACCCATTCTCAACTCATCAGGAGTTAGTTTTGGGTCCCACTCTCCAATAGCGTCACCATTGTCATCAAGCACCCTCACCAGTCCTTTGGCCAAATCTTCCGTTTCCTCATAGTTCGTAGAAATAGGATCTGGCATGGGGTGGTCTCCAGGTTTCCAAGGCCAGCTCCCGAAGTCTACTTCGTCTCCAGGCCTGAATGGAGCGTCGGGAACACTAATTTTCCCATTGTCTTTCTTTGACCCCATAATATCTACACCTCTATCCTCCTCATGACGTTTGGCCTCTAGCCGCCACCTTTCTTTCCGCGAACTCTAGATGGCTTACGGCAGAGCCAGATGAGTCCCTGGTAACCACCGGTTCACCCCCCATTGCTTCCTCCCAGAGTAATCCTGCTCGATAGCTGGATCTAACCAAGGGTCCACTAGCAACTGCTCTAAAACCAAGATCTCTGGCCATTCTGTCCCAATCAGCAAACCTCTCTGGTTCAGGGAACCTGTCAACCACTAGGTGTTTGTAGCTAGGCTGGAGGTACTGTCCGAGTGTGATCATTTCTACTCCTGCTTCCCTGACTAGATGCATCGCCTCGAAAACTTCGTCATCAGTTTCCCCTAGGCCAACCATTATGCTAGTCTTTGTTAGTAGGTCGGGGCGCATGCACTTAGCAGAAGCGAGAATCTCCAAAGACTGCTGAAAAGAGGCCCTAGGGTCCCTGACGACACTATCCAATCTGGGGACGCACTCTACGTTGTGCGCGAAAACCCTCAGAGGAAGGCCTTCCAAGAGAAGCTCCAATGCGCCAAGGTTTCCATCCAAGTCAGAGCACAACAGCTCAACCCCTACGCCCGGGTTATGATTCGCAACCTCTGACACGCATCTTCTGTAGTGCATTGCACCCCCATCATCAAGGTCGTCTCTGTTGACTACAGTAATTACGGCATAACTTAGTCCCATCTTTGATATCGCTTCCGCAAGCTCCCGGGGTTCATCACTGTTCAGTTCTGGGGGATTTTTGACGGTTCCCACCGCACAGAAACGACATCCTCTGGTGCATACTTCTCCAGCTACCATGAATGTAGCCGTCCCCCTACCCCAGCAATCGTGAACATTAGGGCACCTTGCTTCCTCACAAACCGTATTCAGTCCGTGCTTGTGGACGTTGTATTTTGTGCCATTGTATCTTTCTTGGGTATCCCCAGTCGGCAAGGATGTCTTGAACCAATCTGGGAGCCTTTTCCTGCTGGATTTCCTCTTTTCTTGAGAGCTCATTTTCCGATTACCACTACATCCTCCGGTAACCATCTCTAGTGAGTCTATGGTCGGCAGCCGCCTCTCCATCAGAATAGTCGGATGCAGGCCCGTCATTAACCGTTTTCTTGTTGATTAAGAATGAGTCGCCTGACAAATCGGTAAAATGTTAGTCCCTTGCCGGGCAACCATGGACAGAACGGCCCTGGTAACTGGTGGGGCCAAGAGAATAGGGAAGGAGATCTGCCTAAGGCTAGCTAATGATGGGTTAAATGTGGCCGTTCATCATCGCGATTCAGATTCAGAATCATTGACTCTAGTTGAGGAAATAAATTCAATGGGAGTTAGAGCAGCTTCCTTCCAATGTGACCTCTCCCAATCGGGGGGCCCTTCGAAACTTTTTGAGGAATGTAACCAGCAAATTGGACCAATAACCGATCTTGTAAATAACGCATCTTTGTTCTCTTTCGACGATATTCAATCAGTTGACGAGAAAAAATGGGACTTGCATATGTCAGTTAACGCCAGAGCCCAGATAATGCTGATCAAGCACCTATCACTCCAGACTCCCCGACTATCATCAGGATCAGTAGTCAATATTCTAGATCAGAAAATAGCATCTCCTAACCCAGATTATCTGTCATATACAGCATCCAGGTTCGCAATGTTGGGGATGACCGAATCCCTTGCAAGAGCATTGGCCCCCTCAATTCGTGTTAATTCTGTAGCCCCGGGGCACACTCTGCCCAGCCCCGACCAATCCGAAGAAGGATTCTCTAGGGCTCAGAACCAATCTCCCCTAGGCTTCGGTCCGGGACCAAAGGATATCGCAGACGCAGTCTCTTACTTAATGCACTCCAGAGCAGTAACGGGCCAGGTTCTTTTCGTAGATTCTGGTGAGAGGTTCCTAGGGAGGAGAAGAGACGTCGTGTTTGAGACGGAGTGAGATAATGGCCGACTTACAAGATGCTCTTTCGGATTTGCTTAGGGCAACTAGAGGGGAAGCCTCGGTGATATTTCTGGAGAATTCTTTGAGAGAAATTGAAGTTGGAATTAATGATTACGAATTTGGGGCAAAACAACCAGTCACATTCGATGTCTATGCCGCCCATATTTCAGGAAAGCCAAATGAAGCAATAGGCATTGCCGATGTGGTAAACTATGAGCTTCTCAACGAAATAGTTGGAAATGTAATTGAAACTCGGAGATTCGACCTCTTGGAAAATCTCGCAAATGAGGTTTTGGACAGGATTTTTGAAATTAGGGAAATAGTGGCTGCCTCTGTAAAAATCTCCAAAGTAGGAATTTCAGACATTAGTGGGGATCTGGGCTGTTGCATTACAAGGCTCAGGACATGATTGGTGCAGGGGATGGGATTCGAACCCATGAAGCACTATGCACCGGAGCTTAAGTCCGGCCCCTTTGACCAGCTCGGGTACCCCTGCAGGTAGTCGGGCACTGACTTTCGATTTCAACCGAGCGGAGGCAAGAGTGCCATAACCGATGCATGAAAGGCTCCAACATCCCGAACTCTTTAACATCCGGAATGCGGCGCACAGTCGTGCGAAATAGCAGACCCAGCGCAACCAGGCACCATGCTGCCCTCGTGTCATTTTCTCTGGCCATCTTGCTGCTATCGCCATATGGGGCCACTTACAGGGCCTCCGAACTCGAGGATCATCAGTATTTCTTCTCTTCCGATAGTGATCCGGATGCCAACCAGTACAAGCTCTATTTCATCGATCCGGGAGCAAACCAGACATCCGGGATGGACGGCTTGATTTCAACCAAAGCCCCCGCTGCAGATGATGACCAGGTATCTGTGAGTGCATTGGATGAAGATGCTCAGTTCATGTCGGTATCATTGCTTTCCTCTATGGAGCTTTTCGGGAGGAAGTTCTTCGACAATGATTCTTACTATGTTCCAGTGGATCTTTTCCTCAAAGCAGAGGGCGCACAGAACTCAAATGTGGATTGGACGGTCTCGATTGCAACTTCTTCAGACTTTCTCGGCAGCACCACTTACAGAGGGTCTGTTTGCGAATCTTCATTCGGAAGCAGCTGTGACTTTGACCACGAAGTCATAGAGGTGGGAATTGGAAATTCTGAATCCTTCGAGATAAAGAAGAACGACAGGCTGATTGTCAAGGTTAGGGCAAGCATGTCCGGCTGCGACAGCAGCGGGAGCCCCTTCGGAGGATCCGACTGTTCAGCTGATGTCGCTTTCAACAGGATAGACAATGAACCAAACAAGTTTTCGAAATTGGAAGCCCAAGGTAATGCTCTAATGAACAGCATCTTGGTCGTCCAAAGAAAAGGGGCAAATATAGCAGAGGGTCCAGAACTAGATTGGTACCCACATGACATAGACGAGGACAGGGAGATGCAATTCTCCATTGACGCCATTAGTGCCTTTGGGAGAGCAGACATTTCCAGAGTTGACATCCTCCTCAGGGGGCCGGATGGGAACTACGAGATAGATGAGAGGATTTCGGGTGATTCTGAGGAAATTGAGGACTCAAGTACTGGGATATTTGGCAAGTACTTCCATACTTACGACAGCGGACTCCCTCCTGGGGAATATACTGCGATAATGAAGATCCTCGACATAGGGGGGAACATCATCGAGATCGAGCATGAACCAATAGAGATGCACCAATTTGGCGTCTCACTAAAGCACTATTGGGACAGGGGGGTCGAGTACTTCGCTCCGGGGAAGGTCACCTCCATCCCCTTGATTCTTGTTCACAGAGGGGACTCTACAAAGTCCATGAATGTCGAACTGGAGGTGCTTACCGATCTTGGCAGCTCATGGCTAGTGGAGTTCGACTCCCCAGGGGGTTACGAGATGAGCTCCGGGGGGACTCGTCTGAACCCTGTGGTTTCACTTTACGCCCCCGAGGATCTTACTGGAATGCCAAGAAAGATTGAGATCCGGGCCATCGGGGAAGCAGACGTCGAGGGCGTAATCTCCGTCGTTCACCAAGACACACTTACCTTGAACGTCGAGAAGATTGACGTCTACCAGCCACCAGTGGTTTCTGTTTGGTCTGATGATCACAAGGTGCCCATTGCTAATTCTTCTAGGGGGGATTTCTTCGACTCAACTATTCCAAGATTCGCCGAATATGGCGAGTTTAACCCATTCATACTAGAGATCTTCAACACAGGTTTCGACTCCGACTATTTCAGAATAGACATACTGAAGAGATCAAAATCAATTTTTCAGCTTCACGACAACTTATCCGGTCAACGCATACTTGAGGACGAGGGGGATGGGACGTTCCATACGTCTCTAATGGCGAGGCACAACACATTGGTTCTTATTCTCGGGGTTAAGCCTAGCCTCGACAGGGATGACGAGGATATTGGAGAGATAGAGATTGAGGTTATTAGCGGAAATAAAGCCAACGTAAGCACAACCGTTTCATTCACCGTTCAAAGGACATATGGTATTAGGGGAGAAATTTCACAAGACTGTGATGGAACCCCACTAGGGCACATGAAGGTCTCAAGGTGCTGGGATGGGCCCGATTCCGAAAGCCCCTACTTGGAGTTCAGAGCTAGAATAACTAACAGTCAAACTGAGTTGGACTCAGCATCGTGGTGGATTCTGCAGAACCCAGCAGCTCTCGATGAGAATACAGAAAGAGACCCTACATACGGCCAGTGGAAGTATGAGATTACTAATGTGGATGGAGAAACAGTTCCTAGGATTTCCCTAGGGCCCGGAGATTTCACAGAGGTCCAGATAGCAGTAACAATGACAGATCGGGTTGAAGTGGGGAATCATACGATATTCCTTAGGATCATTGAGGATTCCGAAGAAGATGAGCCTAGGTACTTCGACCTTCCAATGACGTTTGAGATCGAAGCAGACGAGCCAACTATCGAGATTCTGCAGGTTTCACAGAATACCAGGCTATCCCCTGGAAACGATTACTCCATCCAAATGAAGGTGAAGAACGAGGGGAATAGTCCGATCACGGTCTTGCTTGAGGCCGATGTCGATGCTAGTGGTTGGGAAGTTGGGATTGGAGGACTCTCCGGCTCTCCTCTGATAGTAGTCGAAGCCTTTGAAGAAGAGACCTTCACTGTCGAGATTTCAGTCTCAGATTCTGCAAATAACGGTGATAATGTTCCAATTACCATCACTGCCACACCCCTAGACACGGAGCAGAGTTTCTCTCAGAGATCGACCGCCGAGTTTACCCTGAATGCAGTAGTTGAGATAGGATCTTTCTCAAAGATAATAATGAACGAGATCACCCATCCTAGGCCAATATCTTTGGTTCTAGCTGTACTTAGCGTCCTGATGCTTTTTGCAGGCATCCAGAGCAGGATTAACAGGAGCAGATGGGCTAAACAAATGCAACTAATAGAATCACTATCAGTAGAAGAATCTACTAGTTCAGATAAATTTGAAGAAATTCCTGCTCCAGTAATGGCTCAGGAGGAAGTTCCTTCCACAGAGAACTATGACGATGACGATGTAGAACTAGTCTGAGTCCACCAATGTCCGAACTTCGCTCCATTCTTCTTAAGACCCGTGGATATCGCCATGGGATTGGGAATGTAGCAATGAGATTAGAAATCGGCATTTGCGAGCCAACCTCATATCATCCCAAGAAAAGGTCGGCAGCCTTGTTCTCAATGATCTTAGTTTTGTCCAGTACTGCGGGCCTTCAGATTGGAGCTTTCGAAGCATCCGCTACCACCGATCAAGATGCTGATGGGCTACCTTATGGAATAGAGTTCCTCATCAACACCCAACCTCAAGACTGGGATTCTGACAACGACGGTCTGCCAGATGGTTGGGAATGGCAGTACGGACTAGACCCTCTTTCGTCATCAGGTGAAAATGGGTCTTCCGGAGATCCGGACATGGACGGACTTTCTAACCTAAACGAGTATCGCTATGGGATCCCAGTAGCTTGGGATGATCCAGCCACAACTAACGTTCTTGAAAATGGAGTCTGGTGGAATGGCACGGTCCCAGTTTCCGATTGGGACGAGGAGAGTGCAATGCAAGTTCTACAGGGTTCTGGTTCAGATGGGTCCGATGAAGACCCCAGCGGCAATATTTGTGCTGACACTTTCGACAATGATCACGACGGAATGGTCGACTCTAACGATGATGACTTCGACGGAGACGCCGATTGCAATTCAAATGACGATGACGGTGATGGGATAGAGGACGAAGATCCGAACGGATGGGACACCGATGGCGATGGGATGCCAGATGGTTGGGAAGCTGCAAATGGTTTGGACCCAACTTCAAATTCCAATCAAGATGGAACATATGGTGACCCCGACTCTGATGGACTTGCCAATATATACGAGTACGTCAACCCAACTTGGGGTACAAGGAACGGATCAACATTCCCCCCTACCCCATACTTCCGAACCGGCCCAATAAATATGACAGCCACAGAATCCCCATGCAACCCAATATTGGGCCTAGGTCCCGGTGGATGCGAGATTTTCACTGCCGAAGTTGATGGCATTACTCAAACTGATCCATTCAATAATGACACCGATGGGGATGGACTGAATGATTCTCTAGAAAGCTTGGTAATTCTTACCGACCCCACTTCAGTTGATACGGACTCGGATGGGATCGAAGATGGCATTGAGTACAATGGATCATATGGGGATCCTGCACAAGGCTCAGACCCCAGAAGCAACAATACCGATGGAGACCATCTAGACGACGGCGAAGAGGATCTTAATGGGAATGGCGTCATAGACCCTGGGGAGACCGATCCAACAAGGATTAACGATGAGGGAGATTTCGACTCGGATGGAATTCAGAACTATCAGGAAAACAACTCTTGCACTCTTTGGAACGTTTCTGACTCTGATGGAGGGGGAATCAATGATGGGAATGAGGGATTCCCTGGAAACACGGACCCTTGCACTTCGATATTTGAGCTCCAATTCTCGATCATAGACTGGGATCCAATTTCCCAAGTTCTGTCTCTGAACTCTTCCGAAGGAATTAATCCAAATCCAGAGGACTGGAGGGGGAACCCCCCTCATGGCTACTATGTCTCAGAAAATGGCTCTAGAATTCCATTTCGATACTCATTCTTGCAATCAGACTCTCTTAGGGATGTAGACCCTGCACGTCCAGAGAACTCCAATTTTGTAGTTTTCAATAATGGCTCTTGGTGTTGGAATGCAACAGTTGGAGCTGTGAACGATCCATGGTGTGATGATGATTACGAGGATTCAGATGGTGATGGCCTAGCAGACTGGGAGGAGCTAACTGCAGCTTGGGGCTACCTCTCGGATCCAACCCTATCTGACACGGACGGGGACGGGGTAGATGACCTCTCAGAAATCCTCAACCTTACAGATCCTAGGGAACCATGTCACAATATCTTGGACACAGATGAAGACGGATTGAACAACTACTACGAGAATACCACTGGATGCGACATTATTTTCGGCTTGGGGGAAATCGGCATCGGAGGAAACTTCACCACCGATGTATGGTTCACACTCTGGAATGTCGCTGATACGGACAATGGGGGCGTGGATGATGGCCAGGAGTACATAGATGGAACAAACCCACAAGACAATCCAGATGATGATATCAATCCACTAGACACCGATGGAGACGGTATCCCAGATTCAATCGAGGAGTTGTTGGGAACCGACTGGAGAGACCCCGATTCTGATGGCGGAGGAGTCCCAGACGGAGAAGAATGCACTCCCGAATTCTGGGATTTGGATTGTCTGGGTTCTCCGGGCGATCCTTTTGATCCGGATGACGACATACTCGAAAACTCACTTATCTTCACCGCATCAAACACATCGCAGGGGATGGACCCCGGAATAACCCACTACTGGAGGTGGCACACATATGACTACTACACAGGGGTATCTTGGGGGGTGAATTCTAGTTTAATTGGGAATACTCCTATGTTGTCGGACTTCTCTACTGAACAGGGAGTTGCTGATCCTTCTTTCTGGAATCACTCATCCCCCCTATCTTGGGAGATTATTTTTGAAGAAGCCGGCTATATTTTCCCAGGCCAGGAGCTAATTCAACCATACAATACAGTCAACTACACCACTTGGTCAGATATCTCTGCCGGTCTAAATTTCTCCAATTTCACTAGAGACGTATTGGTTGATAGCGCTATAGTGGGCGAATTGTACGTAAATGCCCCCGAAGTAATCTTCTCAACAGAAATTAGGGAGAATACTACTGCTTTCGCAGGTTCTGAATATGGCAAGGATTTACCACAGCATTTCCACGATAACGGAGATTTCGTAAAGATCCTTACACAAGAAATTCTGAACGATTCTGGAGCTATCTCTGCTTGGGATAAAGTTACTGCAATACAGGACTTCCTGATCAACGGAAATGACACCATTACCTTCCTGAGGAATCACGAGGGTTCCGGTAGGGCAGATGGATTGGGAAATGATAGCGATATCAGCCATTGGATTCTGAACTCATCACATGAGGGCAGTTGTGACGAATTCACCACTGTCTTCGTTACAATGCTTAGGATTGCAGGAATACCCACTAGGAAAGTCACAGGATTTTCGGGCGGGTTATGGAATGGCGAAGGAATCGAGGTATTCGGAAAGGATTTCTCAAGGTGGGCCGAGGTACACCTCCAGACTAATCAGAACCAAGGCGAGCTTGATCTGGGCTGGATTCCATTCCAAGCATGTCCAGAGATGTCATTAGTTTCTGTAGAAGTCTCATCCTGGGGGCCGACCCAGATTGAAAGAGACACTTCTTCTTCTGAACAGATTTGGGTTGATGGCACATTGGAATTCTCGGAAAATCAGACTGCTGCAGGAAACATACCGATTTCCATGTACCTAGTAGATCCAAGTCTCTCTGCGCAAGTACCCGGAAGCGCCGCTCTTCCAGAGCACCTAGTAGCTAGCGCAGTCACAGAGATCGATGGCTCGTTCAACCTCTCCGGCCTCCCAAGCGAAGTTATCCAACCCGGGTTCGGATCATTGGTAATTCTTACTTCAGAGACTGGATATGTGGGAGACCAAGGAATCACAATGCCTTGGCAGTTGAACGTAACAGACAACGTGTCAATTTCAATAATCGAGCCCCTACCACTTTCCTCACCTATGCTGGGCATAGGAGTCAACTCAACACTTACCGGAGAATTGTCTTGGGCCAGCTCGCCTAATTTGGATCCCTCTTTGGTGGATGATCTCCAAGTCCTGCTGAACTACTCATCATCCGTAGACGGATTTGTCTCTATAGTTTCTAATGTCTCAGGAGGGGGTTACTTTGAGTTCATAGTGCCTATAGACGAGTTGGAGCCATTGGGCCCGATGAATGCCACAATTTCATTCTTAGGATGGCATTTCAACGATCTCAACAATCAGACCCCGCCCCAATACCATGCAAGGCCAGAGACTCTTTCCTTGGAGTTTAACATCACTCTGTCACCAAACCTCACAGTAACTCTGGAGTCACAGGGCCTAAACAACTCAGTACTTGAGATTGACAGCAACATCTTCCTGAATGGAACGGTACTCAGTAGGGGCCCATCACCCACTTCTCTAAATGGGACACTGATCCTTGAAATGAGGCGCGCTGAGGCTTCTGGCCCCTTCATCGAGATCTCCAGTTGGTACCTTAACTCCTCTTCATGGACTCCTTCGCCAGGTAACTTTTCCATCTCCTGGTCCCTTGAATCATCACAGGTTCCAATAGTGGCAGGTCCGATTGACGTCAGGCTGAAATTCGACTCCGACGACCTAAATGCCGACGATCAAGAGCAATTTATAGACACCTTTGGAATCAGAAGCTATGTCGTTTTCAACTACTCCCTCGATCCAGCAATTAGGGGGCGCCCTTACGAAGTCGACGTCTTCCTTAGCGACCACACCGGGACATCCTTCGCAACCTTCGATGGCAATTACTCACTCAACTTCGATGGAATAGAGGTTTGGAACCAGTCAGAAACAAATTCGGGAAGGCTCGAGGTAAGCTTCACTACGGATTCCGCCCTAGTTCCTGGCGACTATTCGTGGGAACTTTTCTATGGTGGATCTACATGGCTCAGCCCTAATTCGACTTCTGAGCTAGTTAGGGTTAGGGGCTTGGCAAATGCAACTGCTACTCTGGCCAATGAATGGAGTGTACGGGGATTCACAAATTCAGTCTCAGGGTTCGCCGAAGACTTGGCCCTCCAGAGTCAAGTTTCAGGAAACAACACTTCTGTAATTCTGAAACTGAAGGTACCCTCGTCCCTACCCGACACTCCCGGGGGATTGCCCTCTGCGCCTACCACGTACACTCTAGCTTCAGGATGGACGAACAACACGACCGGAATTTACAACCTCTCATTCGAAATACCTTCTGGAATCCCCTCTGGAGTTTATGAGCTAGAAATCTCCCTTAATTTCCTTGCTAATCCACCAGTAGGGGGGAGTTACTACAACCCAGCAGATCATACCGTAATCAAGATTGGAGTTCAGACAGAGTTCGTCTTGGAGTCGGAGCCAACCTCGGCCATAGTCGTAGCAGGGGACCAACTAATTGTCCAGTCAACGGTCACTGATGTGGAGGACAACTCTAGACAAATTTCCGACGCTAACCTAGAATTGTATTTTGATTGGGGCGGACCCCAACAGCAGCTGCTACAGAGCGCTTCTACAAATCAAGATGGAATCGCTTCATTCGATCCAGTAATACCCTCATCCGTGGCTCCAGGATTCTACGAAGTCAGGATACACGCTCCAGACGACATTACCGATTCTCTTTCGGATGCAAATGCAGGAAGGTGGCTTGCTAACGAAAGTTTCGTCAATCTAACTGTACAGGTCCAGAGCTCAGTAGAAATCACTTCAATACCTTCCCAAGTTACTGCTCTCCAGTACTTCTCAGTACAAGGCAATGTAACCGACTCTTCAGATTCAAACAGAACAGTTCAGGGACCAGTTGGACTCACTGTCTTCTTCCTTGATGAACCAGAAGAGATCCTGATCGAAAACTTCACCACTTCCAGTAATGGATCCTTCAATATATCAGTACCCACGGATACCCTGGGGAACGGCGTCTTGAGGGGGGACAGGACAGTAGTTGTTAGTGTGATAAACGGCTCCACACCATTCTATCTCACAGGAACGGGAACTTCATCGATTCTGGTGATGGGGGTTTCTCAATTCATCGACTCCACCCCATTCGTTAACACAATCGTCAACAGAGGCGATAACGTCACCCTAACTACAAGACTAGTGGAATTCAGTAACAACAATCAGCAACTTCCCGGCTTCTCGGTGCAAGCAAGATTCCATGATACATGGCTAAGCCCGCAATCATCTTCATTAGATGGAACTGCAGCCTTTGAATTCGAGATTCCTCATGATCACCCACTCGGAATGGTAAATGTCACCCTATGGTTCAACGGCTCTTCGGACCTTCATCCCGCAATGCATATTCTCAACACCATTACAGTCCGCTCAACAACCAATATGGCCATAGATACAATTTCTGCAAACCCCCTACCGGGCGAGTTTTTCAACATATCAGGGACACTTACTTCGAGCAACGGATCTTCATTGACCGACAGGTCCGGCAACCCCCTAAACCCAACTCTGATTTTCACTATCGATGGGCAATCAGACTCGTTCATTGTTTCACAGACCTCATTCCATGAAAATGGGACTTGGTCTGCAGAAATCAGACTCGACCTATCTTTTCCGCGAGGCCCACATGGTGTCGAAGTGGAATTCAACCCTCAGGTAACATACTTCTCTTCCGCTTCAGCATTTGCGACGTTTGAAAGCAGGGGGTACTCGTTGCTTTCAATTCTAAGCCCGTCCGACTTGGACCCTGAAAGCAGGACAGTTCGGGGATCAACCATCGATCTCAATATCTCCTTGATAGACAATTCAGGATCCCCAATTACATCTGCAACAATTGTTGTGACAGTCGACAACAGTACAGTTTGGGGCGGGCTGACAGATCCCGATGGCCTTGCTTCGGCATCTATACTGGCAAGGGAGGGCAGGGATCCCGGACCAATGCAGATTACAGCAACATTCTCTGGAATAAACGGCTCAACAGGGATAGAGGGGGACGAGTCCTGGACTAGGGTAATCGTCCTTGCACCGACTGTGATTTCCCTCAATCAACCTTCCTCTCCTTCACTCGCGGGTGAAACAGTCACATTTACCGGCTCACTCCTAGATGAGAGGGGCAAGCCACTGAAGGATGATGGCATTGTCTCGGGAGGCGTCATCCACTTATCCGTTAATGGCGTAGATATGGGTCCATTATTCGCAACAATTTCTAACTCCACAACCGGACTATGGGAGATTACATACCAGATCCCTTCGGACATGGACTTCGGTCCACACCAGGCCGAATTCGACTTCTTGGGAGGATTCTCCTGGGTCGACCCAATGGGCCAGGGTGACTCGCTAAATCCGGAGTACTACCTATCTGCCTCCTCATCCATCGGATTCAACGTCACTCAGACCTCACAGGTGGTAATATCTTCCCCACCAGGAGAAGTTGACAGGAATGGAGTAGCTTTAGTTGAAGGAGCCCTTACTGATGGGGTCGGAAGATCGCTCCCAGACAGGGAGATATCCATCACGGTAAACGGGCAGGTTCTAACCAACCTATCAGTGAGCAGTAACGGCACATTCTCCGGATTCATCCCGATAGCCCCAGATATGGAGCTAGGACCATTGCTAGTCGGAGTAAATTTCGACGGAGAGGAGTTCATCCTACCTTCCAACTCGTCAATTGTGTTCACCGTCTTCTCCCCCGTATTTTTATCAATAGACGAAGTTCCTCCATCCGCTGTTGGGGACCAAGTGGTAATTTCTGGAACAGCGAAGGATAACTTGGAAGATGGTTGGTTGGGGGGCCATACCGTGGAGATATTCGTAGACGGGTCTCTAGTTGGGATAACAAACACCATGGAAAATGGAACTTGGTCTTTACAGTGGACAATCCCCGAATCTCTGGAAATAGGCAATCACTCAGTTTCAGCAATCGCTCCAGAGCAGGGCTTCTACAGGATTGGGACCACAGAATCATCATTCACAGTTTCTTACCACACTTCAATTTCCTTCCAAGTGGACGATTTATATTCCACGAGAGGCGGACAATGGAACCTCTCAGGCCGTCTCTTCGAGTCCGATACCGGCTTCGAGCAGGGAATGGATGGAAGGGAGATTTCCATCTTGATGGATGGCGACCAAGTGGGAACTGTCATTACTGAAGTAGGAGGTATTTTCACCTTCTCAGAGTATGTGGATTACTCATTGGCAAGAGGTTCTCACAACTTCACTTTCTCCTACGGCGGGGAGTTCCTTTACCTTCCTTCCAAATCAACTTTCGAAGTTTTCGTACTTTCCGATGTAACCATCGAGATTCAACCCTATTCAAATACCATAATCAGGGGGGACCCCTCTCCTTCTAGCTCAATTATGGTTCAGGGCCTGATTCGCGAAGTAGGGGGAGACTCCGCAATAATTTCCAACCTCACAATTTCCCTACTATGGGGTGAATCTGACCTCCCATTAACATCAGGGCCCTGGGACAATCAGGCGACAATGAATTTCCAGATTATCGCAAAGGCACAGGAGTTCTTGGATCCCGGTAAGAACTCCTTGACATTGGAGGTAGAATCAGATCAGAGCAGATTCCTGAATGGTGGGTCGAGGGAAATTGAAGTGATGGTTATGGTCGAGGTCGATTTCCTGCTTTCAGGTATCGAGCTTTCAAATGGCCAGAGAGTCATCAGGGGGACAGTAAACGCAACTGCAAGAGACACAGGTGCACCATTGGAAGGACTCTCGCTAACTGCAATCCTTCTCAATGGCAGCATCAATCACTTCTCCATGTCGAAACTGACCGATGAAGAAGGCGTTTTCAATTACGAGTTCAAGTCAATTTCACCAATGCCCCCACTTTCGGACCGTTCCGCATGGGGCGATCTCAGTGTCATGATCTCTTCCGACTCCGATTTCTTGGATCCGGCTAGCTTGGCACTACTTCCCGCCTCGGGGGTACAGATTGAGTATGAACAGCAGAATTCTGACTCCTTGGGAGTAACTACCATTGCAATTGGAGCTATACTGGCTGCAGCAGTAGCTGTAGCCCTCGGATCAATGCTCCTAAATGTGAGGAGGAAGTCAGCAATTAAAGAGCTAGCTAGTGTATTCAATCAGACAGCCGAGATGCTTGCGTCTGGCGACGAGTATAGGAAGGCAATCTTCCTTTGCTACCAGAATCTATGCTCGGTTTTGACGCGCAGGGGATTCCTCAGAAGAAACTTCGAGACAGTTAGGGAGTTCGAATCGGCAATCAGGAAGGCCCTACCAATAAGTGAGGCATCCCTGGTGTCCCTAGACAGGATTTTCGAGGAAGCCAGGTACTCCAGCCACTTACTTGGAGACTCACACAGGGACAATGCCCAACTAGCACTATCTTCTGTTACGCAGGAGATTGAGGCTATAGAGGAGATTCCAACTAGAGGGCATCTACAATTAGAGCCCGAAGAGTGATTACCCTAAAGTCATAGAAAGATAGTCGCCTTCCCAGAAGGCCTCAACTAAATCTTTCCCGTGAGGGAGGTCAAACGTCTTTATACTCCCGCCGAACCTCTCTGGCGATATTAACCGAACTAGCTGCCTCCCACCTTCATTCTTTGTATGCACCATTATCTCGTCTCTCAACGAAGACGGTAATGGGACCCTAACGTCCGATCCCCCCCATTCCCCACCAAACTCTGAGACGAACTCGCCAAGAGTCGATACTGTGGCTTCTAGCGGTTTAGAAGATACATCCGAAACTATCCCTCTGTGCATTTCCTGAACCTCTGAGAGGTGATGCAAACTCCTCAGAAACTCTTGGTGCATTGACGCTGCATCGGTATCAAGATCCAATTTCTTAGCATCTAGGCCGAGATGTCCTTTAGTTGAATCATCGTCAGTTTTGATATGGACTCTAGTCCACTCCATTGTATACGTCCGGTCACTGGACCCGAATGAACCCATTGCTCATGACATCTCAAAGAACGACTTTACTCTCTCCCCCGTCCTTTGAGGGTTTGAGGACTGAATCTTATGCATAATTGGCATACAATT
>CEVZ01034034.1_pt1 | contig 59214 bp, 72 predicted proteins | sample 361371 | NCBI WGS metagenome assembly CEVZ01 (sample SAMEA2620217, study PRJEB7988) | marine metagenome | isolation source: saline water (ENVO:00002010), including
AGACCCTTCCACAAAACTACAAAACCAATAACAACTGCAACAAAAATAAGCAAAAATGCTCGTGGGGCGGCAGAAGCATTACTGGGAGTTATACCTTTCCCACTCAAAGGTGATTGCATACTCATGCTATACCTTTGATTCCAGTTGCTTGGATTGCAATTGCTGTATGTTGAAATGATTTAAAATCAGAATTACCTTCTCTCTTGAAACTAAACCTATACCAAATCATCCTCCGAGAAGTGATCATAATCAAGTACCCCATGATAGTTTGCTATCTTGGCTTAAAGAAAACGCCCGAGTAGCTCAGTTGGTCAGAGCAGCCGCCTTGTAAGCGGCAGGTCGTCGGTTCGAATCCGACCTCGGGCTCAAAACTTAACGATGTCGGGCTATTTCAAAAACAGTAATCGCTGCTGCTGTCGAGACATTAAGTGAAGCTAAAACTCCCTGAAGCGGGATGTGAACCAGATCATCGCAACGTTCTCTAGTTAATCTTGACAACCCACGACCTTCTGAACCTAAAACCAGTGCGATCGGCTGGTCGGCAATTGCAAGATCGTATAAGGAAGTAGCTCCTCCTGAATCCAATCCAACTAACCAAATTCCTGCTTCTCTTAGACGGCCTAGTGCTGCCGGTATGCCGCTAACTGTAGCAATTCTTAAGTGTTCAATCGCTCCTGCTGCAGTTTTGGTTACAGCTGGAGTTATTCTCGCCGAACGATGTCTTGGGAGTATTACACCTGTGATTCCAGCACATTCAGCTGAACGTAACATTGCACCCAAATTTCCCGGATCAGTTACTCCATCTACAATCAGCAGGAAAGGTTTGGCATCACCAGCTTCAGATTGTGTTAACTCTTGAATTTCATAATTCGGTAAAGGGGCAGCCATGGCTACAACCCCTTGAGATGACTCTGTTTTAGCAATCGATTCAAAACGTGTTCTTGGGATTTCTTTTATTGTTACTTTGGCTTCGTCAGCTAGATCAATAATGTCATCCAATATTGGGGCGTCATCAAGGTCTCCCGCTAAATAAATCTCACGGGTTTTGCGAGTTCCCGCTAAGAGCAATTCTCGAACAGCCTGTCGTCCTTCAACTTGATCTCCCGATAAGACATTTTGTTGAGACTTGTTATGACGTAGAGGTGTCGTGCCCCTCTGTCCTTTGTTTCCCCTCAAATTACCCTTATGGTTACGTTTCCTACTCATGCTTTAGAATTAGAGCGGCTGCAAAACAAGCAGCTCCTTCTCCCTTCCCTATGAATCCCAGACCTTCAGACCTTCGCCCTTTGACGGTTACAGGTGATTTTAAAATATCGGACATTCGTTTTTCTATATCTTTTTTGTAAGGCTGTATTTTGGGTTTTTCAATTATCACGTTGCAATCAACATTGCATATTTCCCAACCCTCTTTGTTTATCAACTCGACGACTGTTTTAAGTATCTCCATACTGTTTGCATTTAAAGTAGAAGATTCTGTATCAGGAAAATAGTGTCCAATGTCTTCCAAACCAGCAGCTCCCAATAAAGCATCAGCAGTCGCATGAGCTAAAAGATCAGCATCACTATGACCTTCCAAACCGGGGCCTGGTAGGATCTCTCCTCCGATAATTAAAGGGCGGGCTGGATCTTGTGAGAATGGATGAACATCAAACCCTTGACCTATTCTAAAAACAGACATATGAACCTCTCTAATAACTACCTTTGCAGTAAAAAATTTTCAGCAATTTGAAGATCCGAACTAACTGTGATTTTCAAATTTCGCACATCACCATCAACGAAATCAATTGTTCCGCCTGCTAATTCAACTAACGAAGCATCATCTGAAGCACTTTCAGACGTAGAGTGAGCTTTAAGCAACAACGTGGCTTTGAACGCCTGTGGAGTTTGAATTGCTACCACTTCACTCCGATCTATCTGTTCTCCGCTAATCGAACGTAACGAATCTGCTATTGGTACCACGGGAACCACTGCCTCAGATCCCTCTTGGATTTTCTCAACCACAGATTTGAACAATTTTTCTGATGCAAGAGGTCTTACCCCATCATGGACGATCAAAATGTCGCAATTTTGAGGAACTTGCTCCAGACCTTTTCTAACAGATTTACTTCTTGTCGAACCCCCTACAACGACTTCTTTAACTTTCTCTACGTTTTGAAGTGAAACTTTCGCATATTCGAGATCTTCATCCGTAGTTACAACAACTATCCCATCTGATACAGAAGAAGCTGCAAGAACAGAATGAAACAACACTGAGGCACCTGAAAGCTCAGCAAATTGTTTTTTGCTCCCAAAACGAAGGCCTTGTCCCGCGGCCACAACTATCGTCCAAATTTTCATGCATTAACCCTTTGTAGATGAAAAAAATCTAAAGAAGTACCTTTGCTTCGTCTAAATAGCTTCTACGTATTAGCATGACTTGTGAAATGATAGATCACACCCTTTTTACACAATCAATGCTTTTTGGCAAATTAAATGAAAAAGAGCTTGAACCTATTGTCGAAAAATCTGCAAAGAAACAACTACTTCGGGGTGATGTTTTGTTTCGAGAAAATGATAAGCCATTTTCTCTTTTTCTCGTAGAAACTGGGCGGATAGCCATAGTTAATAAATCATTTATTGGCAAAGAGTCTGTAATAGCCCTTATGGAGAACGGTGATCTTTTCGGTGAAATGGGATTATTCGACGAAAGGGGAAGATCAGCTGAAGCGCGAGCATTAGAAGAATCATGCGTAATAGAAGTGCCTTATGAACCAATAAATAAGCTCTATGAGGAAAACCCTTCACAACTGTGGGAAGTAGTAACGATGCTTGTCAACCGTTTGAGGAATATGGATGAAGTTTTAGCAGACTCCGTTTTTCTAGATGTCACTGGGAGAACAGCAAAAAGACTTCTTGAAATTTCTGATAATGAGGATGAATTTTCATTGCCTGTAACCCAGGAAGAATTAGCGGGCATGGTTGGAGCCTCGAGAGAAAGAGTAAATAAAGCTATAGCTTCTTTTATTAAACTTGGATGGATCGAACAGTTTGATCGCACCTACAGAATTCTTGACCGTGAGCAACTGACAATACGCTCACGTTAATTTGTATTCAATACCCAGTCTTTTGCTTTACTCCATGCGTCTTGAGCATCAGATGGCCTATGTGCAGGCCTTGATGGATCATGAACGAACCCGTGATCAGCGTCTTTATATGTGACTACCGAAACTCCAGCTGATTCCAAGAGACCTATATCTTCGTCAGGAGTCCAGCTGTCATTACTTCCAACGATGGCTAAAACGGAAGAAGCATCTCCTTCCTTTAAACAAGAAATCGGTTCTGATTGATTCGTCGATTTCCATGCTTCTGGCACTCGGATCATCCCATAGAAAGAGACGTATTTGGTGAATCGCTTGGAAGCAACAGACTTAAATGTGTACATACCTCCCATGCAAAATCCTAAAATTGCAACCTGATTGGACTGTGTCAATTCGGCGGCTGCTACGGCATCACCAATTACGCGCTTATCATCCAGCTCACTAGCAGCAGCGAGTCGTTCTTCTACGTTTAGATGTTCCAAATCGGGATAAAGCTCAAAAGAGCAGACAGGCATCTTCCATTCATTAGATAAATTCTTGACCATATCTTCAAACAAAGGACGCAAACCCATGACGTCTGGAATTACAACAAGTCCCAGTTGTGATGAACCTGAACTAGGTTTTTCTATTACTGCTTTGGTGCCCGATGGAAGTTTCGTATACATAATTAACCTGCTGATAACAATAATTGTTAGTTTTGACTTCCAAACAGTTCAGCAAAACCTTCAATTTTAGGATGTGAGAAACCACTAGGAATTGGTGATTGACTTTGCATTAAAACCGTAGACATTCCGATACCTCTCGCTGCCTCTAAAGTAGCAATTTCAGAATCCACTAAAAGCATATTAGAGAAGGAAACACCAGTTAGACGCCTAAGTGCTTCAAATATTGAATTACTGGGCTTTCTTACACCATATTCACCACTAACTATCCAGTATTCGATCTGTTCGTCTACACCTAGTCGCTCACGCAGCTGCTGCGACCACGACAGCACTGAATTTGTAATACAAGCAACCGGTATCCCTCTGTATTTCATCTGACTTAAAAATGGAACAGCGTCAGGCCTCAGACGCACACGACTTAAGTACTGGGCATCAATAAGGTCAGAGTTTCCTTGGACACCTACACTCTGCCAAAACTCTTGAGAATTCAATTGACCCAAACTCGCAGATCTGTAACGATCTGCGATCTCTTCAGCGTCTGTCAATCCCCCATTTTCTCTTACAAAAGGTACTAATAATCCTTCAGGATCAGCACCTCCATCCCAGATAACACCTTTCCCACCAACTACAACTAGTCTGATGCTCCTATCTACTTCCTCTTTTTCTTGCGTCGTTGTGTTTTCAATAATGTCTGGAGTTTTGCTAGTTTCTTTTGGATTTTCAGAAGGTTTGGAAGATTGACGAACCGAAGTCAAATGCTTAATACCTCTAATCGAAAGCAACAATAAAGTTGCTCCAAGAAAAACGTAGGAAACTGTTCTCCATGCTTTGGGTTTTGGATAATCAACTGTCGAAGAAACTATAAATGGTGTGGGAGTCTGATCGCCTAAGGGCACCGTCCATACTCTTTCAGTGGCATCATCAGCACTCGCACCCGGTAATGAAACAGAAAAATTCAAAAGAAAAGAATTAGCTGGGTCACAGATTTCATCACATCCAGACAAAAAAGACAGATCTTCCAAACTTCTACCAAAAAGAGTGCCTCCTAATGCCTCATCCAGGGCAGGATCAGAGAATAAGGAAAGGCCATCCGCAAGGTCAATCTTTCCTTCGAGGTTCCATATTTTTTTAGCAAATGATTTTTCACTTACTAGTTTGACTTCGGAAAAAACTGAGGGACCTGCAACCTCTTCTAAAACGCCGACCAGAGAATCTACACCGGTAAAACTTTTTGTTGCTAACACAACTGTTTTAGATTCTTCCTCTAAAGCGTTAAGGGTCGAAACTTCCCAACCTGCAGCAACTAAATCATCTGTTCTTAATTGCTTTTCTATATCTCCTATTATTCGACTAGCTTCATCATCAAGTTCTACGATTACCTCTACACTTCCAGAACCATTGTCTTCAACATTTACTGAAACCAGACTTTCAACCTGACAAGCAACTAAAAGAAAGAGAAGCGATGGGACAAGTAAAAAAATTTTCATATTGAATTCAAAAAGATTTATCAAATTTAAACATTAACAAATCAATCGAACAGAAGTGGTTGATGAATTCGAAAACCAAAATCTGCTATTCAACTATCTCAGCTGCCATCTCCATGGTTGGTACTTCAAATCCCGCAACTGAACTGAAAACAACTTTTTTACCTTCATGAGTAGAGTCATCTGCATCTTCTTCTGCAACTTCTTCAACGTCTACAACCACGATTTCACCGGCTTTAAACTCCTTGTGTAACAAACGTTCCGAAAGTGGATCTTCTATAAGCCTTTGAATAGCTCTTCTTAAAGGTCTCGCCCCTAAAGTTGGGTCGTAACCATGCTCGGCTAAATGTTGTTTAACCGCATCAGTTAATTCCAATCCCATTCCTTGTCCGGCTAATTGATCAGACAAACGACCTATCATCAAATCAACAATTCTTGTCACTTCTTCCATCGTCAATTCATGGAAAACTATTGTTTCGTCGATTCGATTGAGGAACTCTGGTCTAAAGTGCATTTTCAATGCATCTTGGACTTTCTCTTTCATCCTCTCGTAACTCACAGCTTCATCCGCTTTGGTGAAACCCAAATTAGCTTTACGTAAATCTGCCGTTCCTAGATTGGAAGTCATTATTAGAACTGTGTTTCTAAAATCTACTGACCTTCCTTGGGAATCTGTCAATCTGCCTTCTTCAAGTATTTGTAACAGTGTGTTGAATACATCAGGATGAGCTTTTTCTACTTCGTCGAAAAGAACCACTGAAAATGGCTTTCTTCTTACAGCTTCGGTTAGTTGTCCCCCTTCGTCATAACCCACATAGCCTGGAGGGGAACCTAGGAGCCTACTTACTGTGTGTTTCTCCATATATTCAGACATATCGAGAGAAATCAAAGCCTGTTCATCGCCAAAAAGAAACTCTGCGAGTGTTTTAGCTAGTTCTGTTTTACCTACTCCTGAAGGGCCGAGGAAAACAAATGATCCTGATGGTCTTTTTGGATCTTTTAGCCCAGCCCTAGTCCGTCTAATCGCTTGACTGACTGCATGGATTGCATCCTCTTGGCCGATTACGCGCTTGTGTAGATCATCTTCCATGTGAAGAAGTTTTTGAGTTTCTTCTTCAGTAAGTTTGTAAACAGGTATGCCTGTCCAAACAGAAAGAACTTCGGCTATGCACTCTTCATCTACTTCATCAAAGAGATCTACTCCTGTAGATTTAATTTCCTCTTCTCTTTCAGTCTTCTTTGCAATTAATTCTTTTTCACGATCACGCAAATTTCCCGCTTCTTCAAAGTCTTGAGATTCCACAGCTGCTTTTTTGCGTTGGACTACTTCAGCTAATTCGACTTCAAGTTCCCTCAAATCATCCGGAGTATTCATTCGTCTTAATCTAAGACGAGAACCAGCTTCATCAATCAGATCAATTGCTTTGTCTGGAAGATGCCGGTCAGAAATATAACGATCTGCCAAATTAGCAGCAGCGATGAGAGCCTGATCAGTAATTGTTACTCGATGATGTGTTTCATAGCGCTCTCGTAAACCTTTTAAAATTTCAATAGTGTGAGCAACGTCAGGCTCATCAACGGTTATTGGTTGGAACCTTCTTTCTAGAGCAGCATCTTTTTCTATATGTTTTCTATATTCTTCTAAAGTGGTGGCTCCAATTGTCTGCAATTCACCTCTGGCCAACATAGGTTTCAAAATAGAGGCTGCATCTATTGCTCCTTCTGCTGCACCTGCTCCAACCAAGGTATGAATTTCGTCAATAAATAGGACAATGTCACCTCTTGTTTTAATTTCTTTCAAAACTTTCTTTAGACGTTCTTCAAAATCACCTCGATAACGGCTACCAGCAACCAAAGCACCTAAATCTAAAGTGTAAATTTGTTTACCCTGAATAGTTTCGGGAACATCACCACCAGCGACCATCTGAGCGAGACCTTCGACAATAGCTGTTTTACCAACGCCAGGTTCTCCTACTAGAACAGGATTATTTTTTGTTCTACGCGATAAGACTTGCATTACTCTTTCTAACTCGCGTTTTCTGCCAATTACAGGATCTAGCTTTTTCTCTACTGCAGCTTGTGTAAGATTTCTTCCAAATTGGTCCAAAACAAGAGAACCTGACTGTGATTCCGATCCTCTACTTCCGGTTGTTGCGCCAGCCTTCTCAGAAGCAGCCCCCATTGGACCACCTGATCCTGCATAACCAGACAGAAGTTGAATAACTTGTTGACGAACTCTAGATAAATCCGCGCCCAACTTAACTAATACTTGGGCAGCTACACCTTCTCCTTCACGTATCAAGCCCAAAAGTATGTGTTCCGTTCCAATGTAATTGTGACCTAATTGAAGAGCCTCTCTTAAAGACAGCTCCAAGACTTTTTTCGCGCGTGGTGTAAAAGGAATGTGGCCACTTGGAGAACTGCCTCCTTGACCAATTAGTTCCTCCACTTGACCACGAACTCCTTCAAGCGAAATACCCAGAGATTCAAGTGCTTTAGCGGCTACCCCTTCTCCCTCATGGATAAGTCCAAGTAAGATATGCTCGGTTCCTATGTAATTGTGGTTCAGTAGGCGCGCTTCCTCCTGAGCCAATACCACCACACGACGGGCTCTATCTGTAAACCTCTCAAACAACTGGTTTTCTCCCAAAAATAAAGTAACTGATAATCAAGTGTATCTATTCTGTAATGTACCACTATTAAGTAAAACAGCTATTTTGAATATCCTTTCTTTAGCAGTTTCAAGAGAAGGTAAAAATGTCGTATCCTCAGCAGGTGGATGAACCATACACACTCCTCACTTTGCCAGGTATTAAAAGTGCTTTGGAAAGAGTGGAAGACGAACTAAGAATAGCTGTCAAAGCTGAAGAACCCCTTCTTACAAAACTTTCACGTCATCTGATAGATGCAGGAGGCAAGCGGATAAGACCGAGTCTAACTATCGCCTCTTCCCAAATACTTGAAAATCAACCAACCGCTCCAACACAAGAAGTGATCCTGGGAGGAGTGGCCGTTGAGCTAGTCCATCAGGGCTCTCTCTATCACGATGATGTTATGGACGGGGCAAAAACTCGTCGAAATGTTACAAGTGTCAACGAAGAATGGGGGAATCGTGAAGCTATTCTCGGCGGAGACTACCTGCTAGCAAGGGCATCTGAAATCGCTGCTGAACTAGGAGCTGAGGTAGCTGCTCTACTTGCTTCGACAATTGCTTCTCTTTGCGAAGGCCAAATTCGTGAAGTCAACTCTGCTTATGACATCACAAGAAGTGAAGAAGCATACATGTCATCAATTTCTGGAAAAACTAGCGCCCTTCTTTCAGCTTCAGCGAAAGTGGGAGCAATTGTTTCTGATTACCCGTCTGAAGTAGTCGATGCGGTTACACAGTTTGGAAATCTATATGGAGTTGCCTTTCAAATTGTTGACGATTTATTAGATGTAATGGCAACCGAAAAAGAACTTGGAAAACCTTCGGGTAATGACTTACTGGAGGGTGTTTATACTCTGCCTGTTATTCGGGCCCTCAAAGGGACAAATTCTGAAGCTTTAAAAGATTTACTAACTAGTTCTATTGATGGTGATAAACGAGACAAAGCTTTGGAACTTATCAGGGCAGATGAAGCTATCGAATCAACAATAGAAACAGCTCTAGGATTCACGAAAAAAGCTCAGGAATCTTTAACAAGCCTTCCCAATAGCCCTACAGCGGAAATTCTCAAATCGACTTGTGATATCCTCACAAATCAAGTTAACCGTTTTAAATAATGATCATTCCTGCTCTGGTCTCAGAGTAGGGAAAAGTATTACATCACGAATTGCCTGAGTGTCAGTGAGTAGCATCACCAAGCGATCAATTCCTATTCCAAGTCCACCAGTAGGTGGCAATCCGTATTCCAAAGCTCTTAAATAATCTTCGTCAACTACCATGGCCTCTTCGTCTCCTGCGTCACGGCTTTTCTCTTGGGCATTAAAACGCGACCTTTGGTCATCTGGATCGATTACCTCCGAAAAAGCATTACATAATTCTCTACCTGCAACAATCGCTTCAAATCTCTCTACCATTCCCGGGATGCTCCTATGAGCTCTCGAAAGGGGCGACACTTCTTCAGGGTAATCTGTTACATAAATTGGACCCCATAACTCTGGTTCAGTTGTTTTTTCATAAAGTTCAAGAATTAATTTCCCTGGTCCATAGTGATCCTCAAATGGAACTGAATGTTCCTTACAAAGCTCTCTTAATTCTTCAATTGGAGTTTGTATATTGATTTCCTTATCAATTTTTTGACTTAAAAGATCCAACATGCTTGATCTTTCCCAAGGTGGTGAAAGATCTAATTCACGACCGTCATATTCAATTTTTGTTGAACCACAGACCTCCAAAGCAAGTTCCGAAACCATTTCCTCTACAAGTCGCATGATGTCCTCATAGTCTGCATAGGCTTCATAAAGTTCAAGCATCGTAAATTCTGGATTATGGCGCGTTGAAATACCTTCATTTCTGAAGACACGTGCCATTTCATAAACTTTTTCGAATCCTCCTACGACAAGCCTCTTTAAATAGAGTTCAGGTGCAATTCGTAAAAATAAATCAACATCAAGGGCATTGTGGTGCGTGTCAAAAGGACGAGCTGCGGCTCCTCCAGGAATTGGGTGAAAAACCGGTGTCTCAACTTCCATAAACCCCTTACTATCAAGCCAACTTCGGATAAACGACAGGATTCTACTTCTCGTTATAAAGGTTTTACGCGACTCTTCTGTTACCCAAAGATCTACATAACGCTGTCTATAACGAATATCGGTATCGGAGATGCCATGCCATTTATCAGGAAAAGATCTTTTCGCTTCCGCCAGACATACCCAAGAATCAACTCGAACAGAAATTTCACCTCTTTTTGTTCTGATTACCTCTCCGGTTACACCTAACCAGTCACCTAAGTGCAGGTTGGAAAAAAATTCATAGTCTGGAGTATTTTTCTCCGAAGCGAATAACTGAATGCGAGCAGTCGAATCCTGCAAAACACCAAAAACTATTTTTCCCTGATCACGCCGTAACATTAATCTTCCTGCTACTGAAACAGTCACTCCACTACTCTCGCCTTCTGACAAGCCTGAGTGTTCAGACAGAAGTTCGGAAGCAGAATTTGTTACTTCAAACCGAAAAGGAATTTCTCTATCCATCATTTTCTCTATTTAAATCGTATACGAGTCGTAGCCCGTGCAAGGTTAAAAATGGTTCGACGTGATCTATAGATTTAGATACCGGTGCAATCAAATGCGCTAGACCACCTGTGGCTATAACTGTGCAATCACCAAGCTCTTGTTTAAAACGCTCGACCATTCCATCAATTTGGGATGCGAATCCATAAACAGCTCCTGACTGGAGTGACTCGACGGTACTTTTACCAATCACACTTCGGGGTTCGGTTAATTCGATAGCTCTTAAAGCAGAAGCTCTTTCAAAAAGTGCATCTAAGCTAATCTCGATTCCTGGTGCTATAGCACCTCCAAGAAATTCACCTTTTGAGGAAATCACATCAAAATTATTTCCTGTTCCAAAATCTACGACTACAGAAGGCCCACCATACAAATCAAAAGCTGCGACTCCATTTGCTATACGATCTGCTCCAACTTCACGTGGGTTGTCATAAAGAATTGACATACCAGTTCTTACACCAGGCTCAATAACCACTGGCTCTAATTCCATATATCTGCCTACCATTTCACGGAGACTTGCTAGAACTCTCGGCACTCCTGAACAAATCGCAACTCCCTCATATTCAGCACTGTGACCTGATGATTTAACTAGATCCCTGATAATGACAGCATGTTCATCTGAAGTCCGATCATCATCAGTAGCAATACGCCAAAAATCCAAAAGTCCGGAGTCAGCTTGAGCTACGGATGCAGAACTCTCATACAGCCCTATAACCGTCTGTGTGTTTCCCACATCAATGGTTAGGAGCATTTTTTCCTTTCATAATTTGTTTTCTAATTTGAAATTTAGTCCTACAGAAAGTGAAATCAACTGACTCACAACATGCATCAGAACCTTTAACCCTAAATAAGATCAAATAACTAGCCACTTCAAGGCTAGTCCCTCAAAAAGCTTCTAGTAGTACTTTTTTTCTCAGGGAACAACTACACCAATATTGTCGATTAAACGAGTGCTACCGAAACAACATGCAATCAATATCCTCACGTGCTTTCCGGAAAAATCTAACGAATTAAGTGGATTGAAAGTTTCAGAATCAACTATTCCCACGTAATCCAACTCGCCTTCTGATTTATCTGCTACTACACCCTTTATGAAATCTATTAGATTTTCAGATTCTTTTTCTCCGTTGCTAATAAGATCTGCCCCTGCACATAAAGCGTTATAAAGAACCGAAGCGTCAATTAGTTGTTCACCACTCAAGTAAACATTCCGACTTGAAAGCGCTAATCCATTATCATCACGCACAGTTGGGCAATGAATTACTTTTACCGGAAATTGGTGCCTTTTAACTAAATCGTCTACAACTACTAGTTGCTGAAAGTCTTTTTCTCCGAAATAGGCGCTGACTTCACCAACAATTTCAAACAGCCTAGAAACGACTGTAGCAACTCCTTGAAAATGAGAAGGCCTGCTTTTACCCTCAAATATTTTCCCTATCGGTCCAATTTCCATAGGTTCCGGAAGCCCATAAGGAAAAATGTCTTTCTGTGTGGGAGAAAAAAGAACATCGACTCCATGACCTTTACAGATCTCCACATCTTGTTCGAAACTTTTCGGGTATTTTTCAAAATCTTCATCTGGAGCAAATTGAAGTGGGTTAATAAAAATTGATACTGCAGTAATTTTCTGTTGTTTAACTGAAGCATCAATCAATGAAGTGTGGCCATCATGTAAAGCCCCCATAGTGGGTACAAAGCCAATTGTGTTGTCAGAAGTTCTTTTCGAATGTAAATATTTTTGAAAATCTCTAGTGGATGAAAATATCTCCATGGAAATTATTTATTGCCCTTACTTTCATTCTCTATAAGTTCAACGATCTCACGTCCATCGCTACCAATTTGCCTTTCGAGAAGTTGCTCTACAACTTCAATGGAACGTGGTCCTGTCGGAACCAGCTCACGCCATAAAAGGTAAGCGGCTATCAAACCGCAAATTTGATCACCTAACTCTTCACGATGCAACAAAACTCTAGGGTTGTCTTCTAACAAAGAACTCAAACGAGTAAAGAGCGCTTTTAACCTTTCAATGCCTTCTTCAGCTCCTCCGAATGGCATTTGTACCCAACGAACTCCTTGGCTTTCATAAGCTTTAATGTTGTCATCATTCGCCAAAAGTGAAACGACCACATCAAAGTTATTTTGTCGAATCCAAATCACTTCTTCCTGACGCCTAACGCTTCTGTGACTTTCACCAAACCCGCCTGGTCTTTCACAAATTGCAAGCGAGTCTTTGATCACCCAAAAGAATTTTCTTGGCTCTATCCCCTGAGCCCACTTACCTCTCATCGACACTCCTAAATTTAATCAGAATTAACTACCCATATATCGGGCAGATTTCTATAACGTTCAGCCACATCTAAGCCATAGCCTACTAACCAGTCAGCTGGAACTTGAAAACCCGTATATCGAATAGTATCTTCTTCGAATTGGAAATCTTCCCTCACAAGAAGTGCGCAAATCTCTAAACTGGCTGGATTTCTAGCGAGAAGATTCTTTCGCAAAAAATTAAGAGTCAGTCCACTGTCAACAATGTCTTCCACTAAAAGAACATGTCGATCTGCTAAATCAAGATCAAGATCCTTTACTATTCGTACTACTCCAGAAGATGTAGTCGAATGCCCATATGATGAAACGGCCATAAAGTCGAACTCAATTGGTAGGTCTATGGCGCGAGATAAATCACTCATAAAAACAAAAGCTCCTTTCAGAACTCCTACCAAAAGAGGTGCTTCGTCTGGATAATCTTGAGTTATTTGTTTCCCCAATTCAGCTACCTTTGAGGCAACTTGATCCGCAGTTATCAAAACATGCTGGGGAGTCGGGATGTTATCCTTATTTTCTTCGCTCATAAGTGCGACCTTTCTTTGAGTTGTTCGATAAAAAACTAATCTGAATCTTGAGAAATTTTAGTGTTGACTGAAAATCTAACTTTTCCTTCTGATCTATCCACTCTAAATCCACCAGGAATTTCTGTTCCTCTAATTTCTCCACGAACAATCTGAAATACTCTGTTAACTGAAGCAGAATCAGCTGGAAAACCTAAATTGCCTGTTAGCCAATCTTGAATAGCTAGTCTGACAACAGGGTCAGGAACTTTTTTCACCGATTTAACTTGAGTTATGTCTAAACCCTCGATCAAATCGCTCAAAATACCAGTTGCTTCATGAGCCAAGTATGCATGTCTAGCTAGAAGCGGAACTGGATCACGACCGGCGACTTCAGCAAGTAAAGGAATAACCTCGTTACGAAGTCTGTTTCGGGTAAACCTAGGGTCTAAATTCATAGGATCATCTACAGGTTCTAATTTTTCTAAAGCGCAAAGTTTTTTTGTCTCACTACGACGCAAATTCAGCAGTGGCCTCCTACTTGGTTCACCTATACCAGAACTTCCTTGCACGCCTGAACCTCTGAGTAAATTTAGGAGCACAGTTTCTGCCTGATCATCAGCTGTATGGCCTGTGAGTATTTGTGGAGGCAATACAGATCTTCTCGCATCACGAGCTCTGGCTTCAAGATTTGGACCATCTTCTACAAACGCTTGCAAACAATGCGATTTGACTCCCATACTTTTAGCCACCTCAGAAACCATTTCCCCTTCATGAGCAGAGTCAGGCCTAAGACCGTGATCCACATGCCATACGGTTACCTCCAAACCAGCATCTATAGCTAACAAAAGTAAAGCTAGTGAATCGGCTCCACCTGAAACTGCACAATCAACTTCAGTTTTAGGTGGAGGAAAAGCACACTTAGCTTGAAGTTCGGAGATTAAGTTATTGTTCATTTTTCAACTTTTTGATCCGAGATATCCAGAGGCTTGGATTTTCAATCTCTTCCAACTCTGGCAAATTACTGGGGTCTTCCCAAACTGTATTCAAAAAATTAATTCCCTCAGACTCTTCGACGGTTGAAATAAATTTCTCCCCTTTTTCATATTGTGCCAATTTTGCTTCTATACCAATGAGTTTCTGAAAGATTTTTGTAACGCCGGTGGCGGATTTTCTTCGCTGACTAACCACCTTTTCAAATCTTTCTTGATTCCTTACATGTCCTTTTCCTGCTCGACTCATTATTACGTCCCCATGACCTTCAAGAAGAGTCATTAAAGCTGCTATTTCGTTAATTGAATTATTCGTATCAACAGTTGCAAATAAATTAGAAACTTTCAATGAAGAAAAACTGGAAGATTCAATTTCTTCTGAACGTTGTTTTTGCAAAGCAAAGTTTTTTTCTGTTTCACCCGAATCTGTTTTTACCTCTTTCAAAAGATTTTCCACTAGTGACAAATAGTGTTCTCGCATCCATAGCACACCAGTAAATTGCGCTCGGTGAGTTAGCTCGTGGATTGCTAGCCATAAACGGAAACCATCTGGATCAAAAGCATAACGACGCTCTATTGAGCGGATATTAGGTCCTACAAAATAAACTAAATCTTGCTCATTAGAAGTTTCATTATCCAAAACCAATAAATCGTATTGTCCTAAAACTCGAGTTGACATCCAGCCTAAAACTCCGCCTATTTCCATGGCAGCGACGCGTGAAGAAAGCAAGGATTTTTTGACCTCAGACTCCTCCGCCAAAATGGGTTTTAACAGACGTCTCAAAGAAGCTACATTGGCTCGGATCCAGCCACTTCTATCGACCACTTTAGCTTTTGCTTTACCTGAAAAAGATTTTAATCCTGTTGTAGTTTCAACTAATTCTTCTGCATAAGAAGTGAGGTCGCTAAATGATTCATTCAAGCCTTTCAGGTGACTGACATCATTAAAAGACGCTCTTTGAGCTATCCGGTTTGCAAATTTTTCAGCAAAAGACCAGTCAACTCTCATACCTCCTATAGAGCTATTTTCACTACGCTCCACAGAATTCCTGAAAAGTTATCGTTTGGGATAACGCGTGGAGGAAACTTTCCCCAAATAACCAACCAAAGCAGCAATCAAAGAAACTACACCCACCACTACTAATGGAACTGCAAGCCAGTAATGCCAAATCACTCCACCAAAAATACTCATAAACAAATCTTACGTCGTTTAACAATAAAGATGACACTTTTTCGGAGCCCGCGCGGGGAATTGAACCCCGGACCTGTTCATTACGAATGAACCGCTCTGCCAACTGAGCTACACGGGCGCAAATGCAATATTAGTATCGACATTTAAACATGAGACAAAAAAGTGCTTCTAAGCTCTTTCTAACGGCGCCCATGCAAGTAAAAGCCTTTTTTCTCCTACAGAAGAAAAAGAAATTACAGCTTCAGCTCTGTCACCTGAACCATTAACAGATAAAACCACACCCGCACCCCAAGCTTTATGCTTAACATCATCACCCGGTGAAAGAGCTAACAAATGGGCGTCTGAAAAATTGGTTTTGCTTTCAAATGCATTTCCCCTTTGACCGAAGACCCTTCCCTCAGGTTCTTCTGAAGCAAACTGATAGTTAGAGACAAAATCTGAATCATTCGCACCAACAAAACTATCCTCAAAAATTTGTGAAGTCTGCCTAGTTTTTTGAGAACCTTCTCGCTTTATTAAAGACTCCGGAATATCATCCAAAAATCGACTTGGCGGGTTGTATTGAGTTTGACCATGCAGCATCCGACTCCAAGCATTGCAAAGATGAAGAATTTTTCTCGCCCTTGTGATTCCTACATAAGCCAATCTTCGTTCTTCTTCCATTTGATCAGGGTCTCCCAAAGATCTGACATGTGGGAAAATCCCTTCTTCCATGCCAAGTAGGAAAACAACTGGAAATTCAAGCCCCTTAGCAGCATGAAGCGTCATCAATAAGATTTCTCCATCTTCTAAATCAGAAATTTCATTCGGTATCTCATCAGTGTCTGCTACCAATCCAACTCTTTCTAAAAATTCTGAGATTTCCGTAAATTCAGAGGCAGCACCGACCAGTTCAGACAAATTTTCTAAACGGCCCTCAGCCTCGATTGTTCTTTCTTCTTCTAATTCACTTATGTAGCCTGACTTTTCTAAAAAAAACTCAATTATGTCTGCAGGTCCAAGATCTAGCCGAGATTGTGACTCTTCAATTAAATTTAAGAAGAACTCAATTCCTTTCAATGCTTTACCAGATACTCCAGCTTTAGAAGCATCGAAGAGTGCGAGAAACAAATCAATTTGATTTTCACCTGCCCAAGCTTCTATTTTTGCTAAGGAAGTATCCCCCACTCCACGTTTAGGGACATTAATCACACGTCTGAGCGCAACTTCATCCAAAGGGTTCACCGCTAACCGTAAATATGCAAGTGCATCACGTACTTCACGTCGGTCATAAAATCGCGTACCTCCAACTACACGGTAAGGAAGCCCAAGACGGTTTAGCTGCTCTTCGACAGCTCGACTTTGGGCATTTGTTCGATAAAAAATTGCCACATCCGACAGTCCTGCAAGCCCTGCTCTTTTATAAGAAACGATTCTTTCTGCAACCCAGTTTGCCTCATCGTCCTCATTGCTGGCCTGAAATAAAACTATCGGTTCACCATCACCTTCTTCTGTCCATAGTTCCTTTGGTTGACGACCCGAATTTCTGCTTATAACTTCATTTGCCGCATCAAGTATTGTTTGAGTCGATCTGTAATTTTGGTCTAAAACGATTACTGTCGCATCAGGAAAAGCTTTTTCAAAATTAAGAATATTTCTTACATCTGCTCCTCTGAACTGATATATCGATTGATCACTATCACCTACTACACAAATATTTCTATGTTCAGCTGCCAGAAGGGAAACAAGTTCATTTTGTATCAAATTTGTATCTTGATACTCATCTACAAGTACATGTTTGAAACGATTTTGCCACTGCACCAAGATCGAATTATTTTTCTTTAAAAGAGTCACAGTATTGAGTAGCAAGTCATCAAAATCCATTGCACTTGCTCTCTTAAGTCTTAATTGATACTCAACGAAAATTTCGCTGACCTTCTGGTCATAAGGGTTCTCTGTGCTGTCTAAAAAATCATGAGGATTGATTCCCTCATTTTTCAAGCTCGAAATTTTTGATAACAAAGCTCTAGGAGGAAATCTTTTTAAGTCAAAATTAAGATCTTTTATTACATGTCCCATTAAACGGGCTGCATCACCTTGATCGTAAATTGTGAAATTTGGCGAAAATCCAATTTCATCCGATGACTGTCGCAAAATTCGAACACATGCAGAGTGAAAAGTTGAAACCCACATCTTGTTAGCTACAGGCCCTACAAGCTCCATAACTCTATGTCGCATCTCTTCTGCAGCTTTGTTCGTGAAAGTAATAGCGAGAATTTCAAAAGGTGAAATCCCTTTTTCATTAATCAAATAAGCAATTCTGCTTGTCAATACTCGTGTTTTTCCCGAGCCGGCACCAGCAACTACAAGAAGAGGACCATTCCCATGAGTTACAGCTTCGTTCTGCGCAGGGTTTAATTTCAGATTAAATTCTGCATTCTCTTCTGTACTTGAAAAAAGTTCAGTCACAGGATCACCCTACTTGGGGTATGAGACTTACTCGGTCAAGACAAATAATTAAGTTTGACTCTCAATCACCAAAGCTGATCTGCATACCGATCGGTTCCAACTACTGTCGCAAAAAATGGAGCAGCAAAAAGTATTTTGGCCTTATCTGATGAATCAACTGCTTTCCCATATTCAATAAAATCATCCCAGACTTCGCGAGGATCCTTCTCTATGAAGAAAAGCTGTACATATCGGTTTTCGCCTCCCGGTGAGGTACCAAGGTCCATTGGTGCTTTGCCAGTCATTTCATCCTGACCGGGAACTGGTTTCCATATAGAACAAGACTCTGCAGCCCCAGATTTAAAAACTGTTGATGAAGCAAGGGTCTCAATCCAGTCTTCAAATTCAGAAGTTTTCATTTCAGAATTTTTCTCAATCGAAACTGAAACAAGACCTTCATATCCATGGTCTAAAGCCAACTCCATGGGTACTGGATCGTCATCGCGATAATAATTTTTCACATGATCATACAAAGCCGTGTGTGCATGCTTGCGTTCACTGAACCCACGGCCTCCGGCATATAAATGTTGTACTTGTTGAGCTCCCCAGTTGAAATGGTCATCATGATGACCATCTTCAACCCAGTAAATGGCTAAGTAGGAACCACTATCCCACGGGTTGGCGAGGGCGTTGGTTTCATCTGCAGGAAACCTGAGATCTTTCAATTCACGTGTAGATACCCATCTGCCTCCTGCGAAACAGTAGGGACCGGTCATGCAACCGCCATAAAAATGGTCGCGTTCGTACCATCTGTTATATGCAACCTCATGGCCAGGGTTTGGGTCCACCAGTGTGAACAGCATGCTCCCGACTTTTAACGGGTAATCATCAACCATATTCATAATTTACAGATGGTACATTCTCTTGTCGCGACATACTAAAAACTTCTATGTCTTCGCCTCGTTTGAATCCATTTTTTTCTAATACTTTCGCAGAAGCAACATTTTCTTTATACACGTTGGCTTTAAATTTTTCATATGGAGTATTGGTTTTAACATAACCAAGCAACCCTCTAACAGATTCTGTCGCGTAACCTTGTCCCCAATATTCGACGCCTAACCAATATCCCAACTCATAAAAATCATCTTCTGCAAGTGTTAAACCAACTCCACCAATCAAACCATCATTTAAGAAGATGTTTAAGTTAAATTCCTCGTTATCAACTATCTTTAACCATTCATCAGCGTCGTTAAGAGTGTAAGGGTATGGCACATTGCTTAAAGTTTTCGAAACCATAAAATCCCCTATTAAAGAAACCAATCGTTCTCTATCTGTATCAACTAATTTCTTTAACACCAGTCTTTCTGTTTCAATTTTCATCATTCTCATTTATCTACAAAAAGATTTTGTAGAGTTTCCATTTCGGAAGAACTAAGCTTGCCCTTATTTTCTGCATCAATACATTCTTGTAATTCTTTTCTGTTTTTAATTCCTAGAATCACAGAGCTAACTTTTTCAGCACTAAGAGCATATCTGTGCGCTAAAGATGCAGGAGATTCCTCCCAATCTTTGGCAAGCTCTCTAAAAGGTAAAGCCCTTTCAAAATCAGTGAAATCAGCTTTATCCATTCCTGAAGGATGTGGTTCTCTATCCATACTTGAAGTAAGAGCCCCTGCTTGAACAGCTCTAATAGCCAGAATGGGTACATCTTTTTTTTGGCATTCTGAAAGCACCCTATTGGGATCAGGTTTCTTACTGATATATCCAATGGCTCCGATTGAATTTAAGACATTTATTGCGCACTGCATAGCTTCAGGAGGATGTTCATGATTTATAGCTTTTATTAGTGCTTCTTCTTGCCCTAAACCAATGCCCCAATGATCAATTTTTCCTTCTTTTTTTAACATTTCAAAAGCTGGAATTACCGCACTGTAATAACACGAGAGAGTAGTAGCATTCGTAGCCCTATATTCATTTAGTACAGGCAGCTGGTAATCATCCTCTATGAGTTGAGAGTGAAGAAGAAACAAATTAACTTTTTCGACTCCCATGGTCTCTAAACTTCTACAAAGAGAACTATTAAGTCTCGTATAAACCTCTGCGTCTGGAACTGTTCCCAGACTACATTTGGTAGTTAGATTTATTGCTGAATGATCCTTTCCTTTCAAAGCCTCACCAACGACTCTCTCAGCTTCTCCTTTCCCATACATAGGCGCTACATCAAGGTGATTGATTCCGGATTCAATCGCTAAGTCCACAGTGGAAACGCTTTCTGATCTGGTGGTTTCTCCCCAAACGTTCCCTATCCCACCACCTCCTAGACTAAGCGCACTTACAGTTCCAAAAGGTTTAAATTCTCTTTGTTCCACTATTCCCACTCAATGGTTCCTGGTGGTTTGGAAGTCACGTCGTAAACAACTCTGTTAACACCTTCCACCTCATTTATGATTCGGCTGGAAATTCGTTCCAACAGATCATGTGGTAAACGTGCCCAATCAGCTGTCATAGCATCTTCGCTAGTTACTGCTCTTATGATCACTGGACGTGCATAAGTTCTTTCATCACCCATAACTCCTACTGAACGGATATCCGCTAAAACAGCGAATGCTTGCCACACTTCTTCTTCTAAATCGGCTTTATCAATTTCTTCTCTGACTATGAGATCTGCAGCACGGACGGTTTCTACCGTTTCACTATTTATCTCACCAATAATTCTTACCGCCAACCCAGGTCCTGGGAAAGGTTGCCGTTTCACTATCCCGTCCGGTAGACCTAATTCTCTCCCAACTTCTCTTACTTCGTCTTTGAACAGATTCCTTAATGGTTCAATTAACTCAAAGTCCATGTCTTCAGGTAACCCACCGACGTTGTGATGGCTTTTTATTCGTGCGGCTTCGCTTGTCCCAGATTCAATAACGTCCGGATACAGAGTGCCTTGCACGAGGAAGTGTGTTTCTTCGATTCCTGCTGCTGCTTCTTCGAATAAACGAATGAATAGTTCTCCTATGATTTTTCTTTTTTGCTCAGGATCCACTACCCCTTTTAACTGTTCAAAAAATCTTTCCGCTGCTTGAATGTGAATGAGTTCAATCCCTTGTGAACTTTCGAAAGTGTCAACAACCTGCTGGGCTTCACCTGCTCTCATTAACCCTGTATCAACGAAAACGCAAGTCAACTGGTCACCGATTGCTTTGTGCACTAGAGCCGCTGCTACGGCAGAGTCAACTCCGCCTGATAGTCCACATATAGCCTTTTTTTCTCCAACAATTTCTTTTATTCCCGCAACTGACGATTCAACCACTGAAGCCATGTTCCAATCATTCGGACAGCCACAAACGTCGTGGATAAAACGTCTCAACAAATCCTGACCACAAGGAGTGTGGTGGACTTCTGGATGGAACTGAACTCCAAAAAGACCCTTTTCAGGCTTTTCAAACACTGCTACAGGTGACCCATCTGATGAAGCAGTTACCGCAGCCCCTTCTGGTGGACTGGTTATCGAGTCAAAATGGCTCATCCACACCTGTTGTGTAGAAGTTTCTAAATCTGACAGGAGAATTCCTGACTCATTTACGTTTACTACCGTTCTTCCGTATTCTCCTTTTTCGTTACCCTCAACTGAACCGCCGTTTTGTTGAGCTATTAGTTGTGCTCCATAGCAGATACCCAAAATCGGCACTCCAAGGTCGTAGATGGCTGGATCAATTTTTGGGGCTCCTTCTACGTTTACAGAAGTGGGTCCGCCAGAAAAAATGATTCCCGAAGGTTTAAGATCAGCGAAACTTTCTGCATCTAAATCATGTGAAACTATTTCACTATAAACATTTGCTTCTCTAACTCGACGAGCTATAAGTTGCGCGTATTGTGCTCCAAAGTCAACAACGAGAATCCGTTTATTTGACTCAGCAGTACCAAAAAGATTACTACTCATCGTTATCCAAGAATTTCCTCAATTAAATCTGAAACTCTTTCGACATGAGTAGATGTAGTCCACGTTCCACCAACTGCCAGCCGCAAAACATGCTTGCCGTCCAACACTGTATGCGTGAGTAAAACTTCACCTGTTGAGTTCAAAGCTTCTTGTAGTGATTTTGTCGCATCATCACCATCTACATGACTAAAACAAACAAGTGAAAGTGAAACTGGCGCGGCTAAAGCTAATTTCGGATGCCCCTCTACGCGTTCAGCAAAACTTTCAGCCGCCTCCACATGATGCCTTATATGTGACCTTAATCCTTCGGCCCCGTAGCTTCGTAAAACAAACCAGAGCTTCAAAGACCTAAACCTTCGACCTAACGGAACCTGCCAATCCCTATAATCAATAACTTCACCCGCTTCACTTGCAGGATTTCTTAAATACTCCGGCACTATCGAAAGAGAATCAACCAGTGGTTTTGAATCAGCTACATAAAAAGCAGTGCAATCAAAATTGGTTAGAAGCCACTTGTGAGGATTGAAAGCATAACTATCTGCTTTCTCTACCCCCTCTAACAAGCCTCGATATTCGGGACACACTGCAGCAGACCCAGCCCATGCAGCGTCCACATGAAGCCAAGCACCTTCCTTGTTAGCAATTTCCGCTATGGAAGTTAGCGGATCAACTGCCCCTGATGAAGTAGTGCCAATAGTTGCTGATATGAAACAAGGGGTTAGACCATTTTCTTTATCTTCATTTATCAGCCGTTGTAATTCTTCTGGATCCATCGCAAAGTTTTCATCAACTTCTACTTTTCTTAGTTGCTCAGAAGTGAAGCCAGCAACTTTCACATCTTTCTCAATCGATGAATGAGCCTGAGTTGACGTATAGGTAACAAGTTTTGGAAGTTCTGAAGCTCCTCCTGAACGATCACGTGCCGCTAAAATGGCACACAACGAAGCAGACGAAGCAGAGTCTTGAATTACGCCACCGCCTTTTCCATCTGATCTGAAACAGTCAGGCAAACCGCATAGGTCTAAAAGCCAATCAAGCATGTGGGTTTCCAGTTCTGTAGCAGCTGGGCTAGTAGACCAAAGCATGCCGTTGATACCGAATCCGGCTGAAAGCAACTCTCCTAAAATTGCTGGGGCTGATGAATTAGCAGAAAAATAACCAAAGAACCCTGGATGCTGCCAATGAGTTATAGCCGGCGCAATGAGGCTATTTACATCATCAAGTATGTCTACAAACGATTCAGGTGATTCTGGAGCTCTTTCTGGTAGAGATGACCGGACATCGCCAGGTTCGACATCAGGCGAGACTGAACGTTCTTCTAGATTCTCTATGTAGTCGGCAATCCAGTCAATTGTCGCTCGACCCATCTCACGAAACTCATCTGAAGTGAAATGTTTTGGTGATTTTGACGTCATTAAATTTCCCTCTCATCTTGAAATTCTTCTTTAGGAAACCTTCCGAGATCGTCAGATACACCCAGAGAAAGAGTTAAAAGTTGTCGAATCATTAAGGCTGTAGCTCCCCAAACAGTATCACCCTCAAGTTCAAAAAAGGTAATAGAAACCCAGCCATTGGGAAGTTGCCACTCTTCTTCACGCCAGACTTCATCGAGAAGCAACTCTCTTAAAGACACGTATAAGATCTTCTCCACTTCTGAATGATTAAGTTCTAAATCGGGTCTTTCAGGAAGAATCGTTACAAAAGGGTGTATAAGGCTTTTGCTGCCAACCGTTACTATCGGATCTAAACGACCTAGAGGACTCAATTCATCTGTTCGAATTCCGATTTCCTCATTAGATTCACGACATGCAGTTGTCCATAAATCAATATCTTCATCCTCGACTCGACCACCGGGAAAAGACACTTCGTGGCGATGTGACGTAAGATTCGGTGAACGTCTGGTAAGTATCAAATGTGGATCGTTATCGTCGTAAATACCAACAAGAACTGCAGCATCTCTTTCTTCACCTGTTGGAGTCCTCCCTCTTATTCCAGAAGGTGAACGCTCACTTAAAGCTTTGACTATATGTTTTATCTCAATTTTTTTTTCTGTTAAAGCAGACCATGGAGACGGATTTCCCAAACGCCACGAATTTGGTCGTGGAATTACTTGAACTCCTCCACGTTGACTTCTTTTGTGGTCCATTAGTCAAGACTACCCTTAGCTATAAAAAGTTCTGGCCGGGCAAATGCCCGGCCAGAAAAAACAGAAACAAAAACTGCTACATCATGCCGCCCATGCCGCCCATGCCGCCCATTGGGTCCATTCCCCCGCCAGGCATTGCAGGCTCAGGCTCAGGTTTGTCAGCTACTAATGCTTCAGTTGTCAAAAGAAGAGCTGCAATCGAAGCTGCGTTCTGCAAAGCAGCTCGGGTAACTTTAGCTGGGTCTATTACTCCAGCTTCAACCAAATCAACCAACTCTCCAGTTGCAGCATTCAGGCCTGTTGAACCCGAAGCCATCTCAACTTCTCTGACTTTGACAGCACCTTCAAAGCCGGCGTTATCAGCTATGAGTCTTGCTGGGGCTTCAAGAGATACATGGACTATTCTCGCCCCTGTTTCTTCATCTCCATCAAGACCATCAATCACCGACTCAATAGCTGAACGCGCTCGCAGTAAAGCAGTTCCGCCCCCGGCGACAACTCCTTCTTCTATAGCTGCACGCGTAGCTGAAAGAGCGTCTTCTATCCTGTGCTTTTTTTCTTTAAGTTCAACTTCAGTGGCAGCTCCAACCTGAACTACAGCAACACCACCAGCTAATTTTGCTAGTCTTTCTTGAAGTTTCTCTTTATCCCAGTCCGAATCTGTCTCTTCAATTTCACGTTTAATCTGAGAAATTCTTCCTTCTACAGCAGCTGAGTCTCCAGCACCTTCAACAATTGTTGTGTCATCTTTCGTGATTACAACTTTTCTAGCAGTACCTAGCATGTCAAGACTTACGCCTTCAATCTTTAGGCCAACTTCTTCACTTACTACCTGCCCTCCAGTAAGAACGGCCATATCTTCTAACATGGCTTTACGTCTTTCACCAAAACCTGGTGCCTTAACTGCTACAGAATTGAAAGTGCCACGAATCTTATTGACTACTAAAGTCGCCAAGGCTTCTCCTTCGACGTCTTCAGCAATTATCAACAAGGTTTTTCCGCTTTGCATAACTTTTTCAAGCAGTGGCAGAAGATCTTGAACGGAGGCAATTTTGCCTTGATTGAAAAGCAAATAAGGATCTTCTAAAACAGCTTCCTGTCTTTCTGGATCGGTTACGAAATAAGGCGAAAGGTAGCCTTTGTCAAACTGCATGCCCTCTACAAAATCTAGATCCATACCGAAGGTGTTTGATTCTTCAACAGTTACAACACCATCTTTACCTACCTTGTCAATTGCTTCCGCAATAACTTCTCCGATCGCAGCATCTGCAGCTGAAATTGCTGCAACGTTTGCGATCTGATCTTTTGAATCATCGACTCTGACTGATTGGTCAGCTATCGCCTCAACAGCTGCAGCTACGGCCTTCTCTATACCCTTTTTCAAACTCATAGGGTTAGCTCCCGCTGCTACGTTACGTAAACCTTCGCGAACGAGAGCCTGTGCGAGAACAGTAGCGGTGGTAGTGCCATCTCCCGCAATGTCATTCGTTTTAGTTGCAACTTCTTTTACTAATTGAGCACCCATGTTTTCAAAGCTGTCTTCAAGTTCAACTTCTCGGGCTATGGAAACGCCATCATTTGTAATTGTTGGTGCACCAAATTTTTTATCGAGAACTACATTTCGTCCACGTGGTCCCAATGTTACTTTCACGGCGTCAGCTAACTTATTGACACCTGCTTCGAGGCCTCGTCGGGCCTCTTCATCAAATTTTAAAATTTTCGACATTTGGACCTACTTCACAACCGCGAGAACATCACGAGCATTAAGAATCAAAAGATCCTCACCCTCTACAGTTATTTCAGTTCCGCCGTATTTGCTGTAAACAACCGTGTCACCAACACCAACTTCCATTGGTATTAATTCTCCGCCCTGTTCACTGCGTCTACCAGGTCCTATTGCTAATACTTCACCAGTTTGTGGTTTTTCCTTTGCTGTATCAGGTATAACAAGACCACTTGCAGTGGTCTCTTCTGATTCGCTAGGTCGGACCACAATACGATCCTCAAGAGGCTGAAGGTTCATAGAAAACTCCGATTCTAATTCTTTCTTAAACTGCCAAAATTTATGAATTGAACAACAACTCTTTTGGCAGTCTCATTATCCGACTGCTAACGATACGTCTGAAATGTGTGTAATTCCAACATTTTTCGACCGTTTTAAAACAAATTTCCCCTGAGGTATCGCAAAATTCACTTGATTTAGGGAAAAACAAAATAATTGCCCTAAAGCAAGCCCAAATTAGGGTTTACTCCAACGTTTAAAGGGCTTGGACCCATTTTTTTGAGCCTCCAGTATCCAGCGGCGGCAACCATTGCAGCATTATCTGTACACATCGCCCTAGAAGGTAGGCACCCTTTAACACCGACTGAAGCGCATGTTTCCAAAAATCTCTCACGTAATCTTGAGTTTGCGGCTACACCGCCACCTAAACAAGCTGTTTCAACTCCTGTGTATTCAAGTGCCCACTTGAGTTTTGTTAATAATGCATCCACTACAGCTTCCTGAAAAGATGCCACAACATCTTCTGTAGCGACATCAGGATTTGAACGCACATGGTTAACTACAGCTGTTTTTAGACCGCTAAAAGAAAAAGCAAACCGTTTATCTTCAGGCAACGTTTCAGGATTTTCCTGCACAAGTGAACGTGGATATTTAAATGCGGTTCTATCTCCCTCTAAAGCTAACTTGTCGATAGCTGGTCCACCGGGATATCCGAGTCCCAAATATCGAGCTACTTTGTCATAAGCTTCTCCGGCAGCATCATCAAGTGTCGAGCCTAGTAATCGGTATTTGCCTTGTTCTTCCATCAAGACAAGTAAAGTGTGACCTCCGGAAACAAGCAGAAAGATGAGTGGTAATTGCAGATCTGGATCTTCAAGAAAAGATGCATAAAGGTGCGCTTCAAGGTGATTGACTTCTACAAATGGAACACCCCAAACGGTTGCTAAAGCTTTTGCCGCGCTAACTCCTACCAGCAAGGAACCCACAAGACCTGGGCCTGTAGTTGCAGCAACTGCTTCTATCTCATCTGCCTCCATTCCTGAAGAAACTAAAGCTTCTGCAACTACGGGAACTATCAAATCAACGTGTGCTCTACTTGCTATTTCAGGTACAACGCCGCCAAATCTTTCATGCAAGTGAACCTGGCTACTGACTATTGAAGAGTGTATTAATTTTGACGATTCGACTACTGCCGCTGCAGTCTCATCGCATGAAGTTTCTATACCTAAAATTAAGTTAGCCAATTTCACACCTTTTGAACATCTAAACGATTTATGGTTGATTCAACGATTTCTATAACCTTCTGATCAGATAAGTCACTAAGCCACATAATCAAAGCATCTTCTCCTGTATCACTGTAATAATTTGGCCTGACTCCTGCAGGTGCAAATCCAAACTTTCTATACAAAGCCTGGGCTTTCGAATTACCCACTCTCACTTCCAGAGTGATCCCCTTAAGATTTAAATCGATAGCGGAACAACAAAGATCTGCCAACATTAAACTACCTAATCCAGAGTTTTGATTTTCAGGCTTTATAGCCATTGTAGTTATATGACCTTCATCATGAAGTCTCATAAGACCTGAATGTCCTATTGCCTTTCCGCTTTTGTCTAGCACCCGATGAAAGCATTTTTCCGAGCGCAACTGTTGGCGCAAAAAATTCGGAGACCAAATAGTTGAAAAAACCATTTCATCAATCGCTAGAATTTGTCCAACATCATCTTCTGTTGCGTTTCTAATCGTGACTTGCCTAAAATCAGTTTTCATTTTGATTCATTCCGTGTAGACCAATTAATTTCTGCATCAGGTTTGCGTAAATATATGGGTTCGAGGTCCCAGGGTTGCACAAAATCTTCACGCATTGCACGAGCATGTGCCAACTGAACCATTGCCCGTGCACTCGGATGTGCCAATCCTTGCTCCGCAAGTTCTATTCTTCCGAGACTTTCAAAGACTTCAGAGTAACGAAGAGCCCCATCGCCCACTAGCAAACTTGGCTCATCAAATGTCTGAATTTCAGCAGCTAAGTCTTCTGGCGTACAAACGTTTACTTCGCGCACTCTTTGAATCCCTCCTGGAACTCTGCGGAAAAGAGCGGTAAACAACTCCCCTCTTCTGGCATCCAATGCAGAAACAATTAAGCGACTCGTCCATCGCGCTGGGAATGCAAGTAAATCTAAACTTGAAATACCAATTACTGGCAAAGTAAGTGCGTGTGCAATGGAAACTGCCGTTGCAATACCAACCCTCAGTCCAGTAAACAGACCTGGCCCAATATCAACTGCAATTGCACCAAGTTCAGAAAACTCAACACCAGCCTGCTCTCTTACAAATGCTATTTGAGGAGAAATATTCTCTGCATGCTTTCCATTTATACCTGTGTGTGCTGATGCCAAAACTCCTTCATGGCCGCCAATAGCACAACCTGCTTGTGAGCTAGCAGTCTCAATCGCAAGAATTAACATATCTATTCACTCTCCTCTGTCGAAAAAGAAGATACAAGACCAACTAAATCAATTTCTCTCTCTGTCCATTTTTGCCCTGTAAGAATAAAATCTAAGACACGGCTGTCTTGATTTTCTCCTATCCTCAAACGAATCTCCAAAAAACCTTCTGACAAGACTGAAGAAATAACATCTCCCCATTCAATTACTGTCAAAGAATTACTGTCTATTAATTCTGACAAACCTAATTCTTCAACTTCCTGAAAACGATCGAGCCGATATACATCTAAGTGATTTAAAACAAGTTCTCCTTCATACCTGTTAGCAAGAGTAAAAGTTGGAGATGTGATCGGAGTTTCAATTCCCATGGCTAAGCCTAAACCTTGTGTAAAAGAAGTTTTCCCAGCACCTAAATCTCCGGATAAAACAACTACATCACCTGGTCGGAAAATACCAACCAATAATGCTGCTAATTTATGTGTTTCTTCAACTGAAGAAGTCTTTGCAGTGGCTACAGGTGTAAAACTTGCATCTTCTTTAACCATAGATTATTTCCTTGGCTTTGCGAAAATCTGTTCTCATATCTTCGAGCACCCCCTTCCTGCCCCTAAGGGCAGCTGCAGGATGAAAAGTGGGAATCAAAGAACTGCCTGAATATTCGTAGATTCTTCCTCTCACTTTAGTTATTCCAGTTTTTGTTTCAAGAAGAAGTCTGGTTGAAAAGTTTCCGAGAGTAATAATTACTTTCGGTTTAATGAGCTCTAATTGTTTTTTTAGATATGGACGACAGGAATCAATCTCTTCCTGTTTTGGGTCTCGATTTTCAGGTGGTCTGCATTTCACAATATTTGAGATATAACACATTGAACGATCCATATTTAATTCTTCAAGTAAAAGAACGTCTAAAAGTTTCCCAGAACGGCCAATAAAAGGAATCCCTGTTCTGTCTTCTTCAGCACCTGGTGCCTCACCTATAAACATCAAATCGGCGTTAATCGAACCTGCCCCAAAAACAGGCTGTGTTCTTTTTTTAGAAAGAGAGCATTTGGTGCATTCCAATACCTCTTGTGCAATACCACCTAAAGTTTCCATCACAACAAAAGACTAATCGATTTAAACCAATACAAGAATGTGTTATGTGCACGCTTGACGAATAGATTTTTCGGTTACAAGCACGCTTAAAAATCTTGCTAAATTTAATTTACGGGGATCAGATTCTACTTCCTTTGTGGATACTGCTACTACAGCATCTCCATCCATTCTTGTGTGAGCTGGAAATAAAGAGCGTGCAATCCCGTCGTGACTTGACTGCGAAAGAAGAAAACATTCTGTTTTAGTAAGAGAAAGATTTGTTATTACTACTCCCAAAGTCGTATTCATCAATTCGGTGGGTTCCGGTTTTTCTTCGTGCAAAGAAGTCTGAAAATTTTCTTCAATAAAAGATTCAGAGATGTGTTCTTCACTTAAACTGCCCATTGCATTAACAGCAAACAAAGAACAGACAATAACGTCCTCAATTTCGGCATGGGCAATACCTATGCCTCCAGAGGTCACTTTATCTTTCCCAAGCCAATTCCCTATTGTGGCTCCTGTTCCAGCCCCTACTTGTCCAGTTTGTACCACACCATCATTTTGTTCACCATCTAAACATGCAGCTCTGCCTTCATTTGGCCCAGGATAAGTTGAAGAACTTCCTACTCCAAGATCATATAAAGACATACCCACAACAATGGGAATCGCACCTGCAGTAGTTGGAAAACCAATATCTGACTCTGACAAGAAGTCAACAACACCATTAGACGCAGAGAGCCCGAATGCTGAACCGCCTGAGATAGTTACTGCATTTATATTCTCAACTGTCCGTTCAGGCGACAGTAATTCAAACTCTCTGGTAGCAGGCGCCCCACCTCTAACTTCACCCGAAGCAACCACACTGTTTGGAAATCTAATTACCGTGCAACCCGTTTTAGCCTCTGCATCAGTCCAGTGACCAATTTTTACTTCTTTAAACGGAAACTTCATTAAGTCGACGGTACATGTCTTTTGATTTTGTCAGCTAATTCACTTGTGTATTTTTAAAAATGATTAGAGAGACCTTAAGGTGAATTTTCAAAAGCCTGTTCCAAGCTCTCATCATAATGATCGATTACAGTGGCCCAATCGAAACGTTTCATCGACCCGTCTAATCCTGAAACGTTTTTCTTCCAGCTCTTGACATCTTTTAAAACCTCTCGTAAACGACCTGTCATCCCTTGATCTGGGTAAAAAGCAAAATCATGCCAACGCTTCGGAACGATTTCTGGGTAGCTAAGACGCTTTGGTAAAACTGGAATCGCCCCAGCTGATAGTGCTTCAACTATGGAAATTCCAAAAAATTCATGAATTGCTGTGCTTACTACAATGTCTGTTTTAGACAAAAGTTCAACATATTCAGTTCTAGGCAAAAACCCAGAACTAACTAAATGTTTACTCAATTTTCCAAAGGTCCTATCTATTTCTCTGGGTTCTTTAGGCGTATTTTCTCCGGTTACTACAAAAGTAAATTGGCAACCTTCTTCATCAAGCTGTTTTAGAGAAGCAATGAAATCTTCAGGCGCCTTATCGTACTCCCATCGATGGTTCCACAAGATTAAAGGAAGATTTTGTGAGTCTCCAGAAGATTTTATTTCTGATAACTCAACACCAACTGGCAGAACACAGGTTTTCTCTATTACCTCCTCCAAGCGGTGAGAGTGAGGCATATCTGGCACATTTTTTAGTAGCTCTGGTAAAGCATCTAAAAGGTTTATCTTGTGGAAATTGGAATTGAACCAGACTTGATCAGCTACAACCATATTTTTCCAATTCACAAACTTCATCGAACTATCTGGTGACTGACCTTCGGGCATCGGATATGTCAACTGATTCTCATGCTGGTATAAAATTACCGGAGGGTTACCGAGAAAACGTTTCGTGAAACCTAGCCATGCTGCTAGATCAATCATTCCGCTTACCAAAATAATATCTGGTTCTCCGTTCTCAATAACTATCTCTTGAGTTTCCTCTGCCAAAGTTAAGGCTGAACCTCTTACTCGCCATCTCCAAAAAGAACCTGGGTGAGAAACAATGGAAACATCATGACTGCTATGTTTTTTTAAACCTTCAGCCCACGCCTTGTGGGAACCACTATGAAATGGTTCAAGAAGTAAAACTTTTAATTTTCTCTCCATCAAGGCCTAATACCTTCGAGGAACTCTAGCCCCTAAAGAAGTTAGAACTTCATAACCTATTGTTCCCAATAATTCTGCGACATCAGAGACTGTAAGAAAGCTTTCACCTTGGGAACCTAATAAAACAACTTCATCACCAACTTTTACAGATGGACTTACCTCTGCAATTAGTGAGTCCATCGTTACTACACCTCTTATCGGACAATGAGATCCCCCAATCAATACCTCACCACCATCCCACCAACCTCTGAAAATCCCATCTGCATATCCAATTGGAATTGTTGCAATCTGGGTTCTCTTATCTGCTTTCCAACGATGCCCATAACCAACCCCTTCTCCGCTTTCCACGGTTTGCAAATGACTCACTTCGCTTCTCAGCCAAACAGCAGGCTTCAATCCAAGATTATTAAACCTCTCCGAAAAGAATTTCGACGGTTCAGTTCCATATAGGCCTATCCCTACTCGAACCATTGAACGATGCGTTTCGGGCCACTCTAAGGTCGCTGCAGTATTTGCTTGGTGAACTATTTTAGGATTGTGTCCTTCTTCAGCAAGACTTTCCAAAACTTGATCAAATAGCTCTATCTGTTTCCTATTAAATGGATCTGAAGGAATGCTGGCTACTGCGAAATGTGTAAACACACCCTCTAATTGAAGTCCCGATTCAGATATATAATTAGCCAAATCAACAATTTTGTTTGGTCTTACTCCGACTCTATGCATACCGGTATCCACCTTTAGATGCACAGGGATTCCTTCTTCAGCTACTTCAGAAAATGCATCTACTCCAACTTTGGTATATATAGCGGGCCGAACTCCACCAAGTCTCACAACTTCTTCCATTTCATTTGGTCGAGGCTCTGAAAGTATGAGAATCGGAGCTTCTACACCTTCATCTCTTAAAGCAGCTGCTTCTTCTACAAAAGCAACGGCAAGCCATGTGGCACCTGATTTCAAAACTTGTTTGGCGACTTCAACAGCTCCATGTCCATAACCATCAGCTTTTACCACAGCACAAAGTTCGACAGACTCGTCTAATAGATCACAAAAAATAGAAGTATTTTTTGAAATTACTTCTAGATCAATTTCAGCCCAGGTCGGTCTCATCAGTAACTCCAAGGTCTTTGTCTAACCCTAATTCAACAAGAGCTTGTATTAAACAACTAACTAGATCAGTTGCAACAACACCTGTTGAATTCAAGCGACTCAAAATCTGACCATGAACATAAGCACCTGAAGCTGCAGCTTCGAGAGGGCACGCTCCCCTCGCCAAAAAAGCTCCGATAATTCCCGCCAAAACATCGCCAGAACCTGCTGTAGCCAAACGTTGATCTCCAGAATTTATAACACGAGTCTTACCTTCGGGATCAGAAACAACCGTGGTGGGTCCCTTTAAAAGAACAACCGCCCCAGTTTTCTCTGCACATTCTCTAACCGAATTAATACGATCCGGAGATGGCAATTCGCCCATGATTTTTTCAAATTCACCTTCATGGGGTGTAAGAATAATTTGTCTATTTTTTGGAAATTCATTTTTCGTAAAAGCGTGAAGAGCATCACCATCAAGCACTACAGGACATTTGATCTCTCCAATTAAACGTTTTAACCCGTTAAGCACTTCTTGGTTTCTACCTAAACCAGGGCCAACCACAAATGACTTAAAACGCTTAATTTCGTTTTCATCTATAGAAAAACTCCTTTGCAAAGGAAAAGAAACAGCCTCTAACGGCAATTCTGAAATCTCGACTTCGGGGGATGAAAAACGAACATAACCTGCCCCGGCTCTCTGTGCGGCAGTAACAGCTAGAACCGCTGCCCCTTCCATGCCATTCGAACCAGCAATAACCCAACAGGCTGATTTCCATTTATGCGAATCCTGTGGTCGTGACGGAATCCACTTTTGTATATCAGCGCTAGTTACTAAACCACAAGACAAGGAAGAAGTTTCTAAACCAATATCAACAATTTCTAACTCCCCACTTAGACAAGCTCCTTCCGAAAGAAGATGTCCGGGTTTAAGTGCATTAAAGGTCAAAGTTCTTTTTGCCTCGAAAGGCCTACCCAAAGCCTTACCGGTATCGCCGTCAACTCCTGATGGGAGATCTACGGACAGTACAGTCGAGTTTGTTTTAGGAGCTTCATAGGGCCTCTTCAATCCAGTCCCATATGCGGCATCAATAACCAAATCAACTTCAGGCAGTTCTTCTGGAGATTCATCTGCGTCAAATAAATGAACGCGAACCCCTCTCCTCTGAAGCCTCCTTGCTGCTACTCTCCCGTCTTCTCCATTGGAACCTTTTCCTGCAACCACGACCACTCTTCTACCATAAGCGCCACCAAGTTCTCTGAGTGCTGAACGCGCCACTGCTGCTCCAGCTCTTTCAATTAGAACTTCCGGAGAGTATTGAGACGATCGATCAATCTCTCTAATCTCTTCTATATCTGCAATTGGAATCACAATAAAACTACTTTCAGAAAATCACTCACAATGCAACAACCGTTGCAAGAGCTAAGTGATCAGTGTGAGTAATAGAAAGTTCCCAACGAGTCACTCCCGCTTCTTCTGATCTTGTGAATGCTTTACCATGCAAGCACAAGGTTGGTTGGCCAGAGGATTCACGTACAACTTCAATGTCATACATAGGCATCGACCCTAAACCCAATCCTAAAGACTTAAGTGTTGCTTCTTTGACAGCAAATCTACCTGCATAACGTTCTGCGGGATCTTTAGCTTTTTCCGCATACTCACGTTCTAAAGGTCTAAAAAGTCTAGACACTATATTAGGTGTTCTTAAGAGAACATTCCTAAACCTCTCGACATCAACCAAATCGACTCCAATACCTATCACTTTAGAAGTCCCCCATCAAACATCAGTTAAACCTCTTAAACTCTCAGCAATCGAATCAATCGAATCAATTAATAGACATTCAATACTCTGCTCTAAAAGAAAATCATCTCTAAAAGATGGCTCAGTTTCTCGAACAGCGTCCTGAATGCCCCCGTAACGATTGTGATAACCCTGTAAAACTTTCTTTATTTCCTGAACATTCAAATTTTTACGTAAAACGATATGAAGAAGATTTATCCCAATAGTCTCACCGTCTTTTACTTCGGGAATCAACAAAATCGTTCTCTGGTCTCTTAACCCTTTGGTGAGTAGAACTTTTTTACTAGCCGCTACTCGGTGTTTAGTACCTCTGAGCTCTAAATCTCTTTCAGTTCTCGATTTAATTCCTAAAGAAACACCACCCCGGTCGATGATAGACAAAGTGGGATTCTCCTGATCCAAACTACTTATCCGGTAACGAGTGTGTCCTATTACTTCATCAATTGCTATATCTAAACTGACCAAAAGTTTTAAAGTCTCATAACTAAGAGCGTCACGTGAAGTTCCTGCACCAAGGACCTCCTTAACTAAGGCAACTTCCAAAAGATTCTCATCACTTCTTGAAATCCCAACGGTAACGGTCTTGGCCTGATGTTTTATTGCATCAACTGGTCTTGTCAATTCTTCAATAGCCAACACAAGAGTTTTAGCCAGCTCATCTATGACCAAAGATGGTGTACCGACTCTTCCGAACTCAACTTGATAAACATCAAGTGGTACTTCACCAAGAGAGTAACGCAAGAGCGAAGCTAAGCGAACCGAGGTTGATGCCTCTAAGTGGCCATTTAACCGGCCATTTCTCAACTCATCAAAAAAGAAGTTTGCAACTTTCAAAATATCTTCATGTAAACAGTCAAATAATTCGTCGTTTGAAAAATCACTCTGTTCAGTAATTCGGTCATTCGTTAGTTTTTCAATTGCTGAATGAGCAATCCGTAAAGGTTGAGCTTGACTATCAATAGAGCAGGCAGCCTCATATCCAAAAAGATGCCCTGCCATAGTAGAGAGTATGAAGGCCAAATCATGATATGTGCTTGGAACAGAAATTACATCAAGCGCCTCTGGGAATTTACTTGGTGAAGCATCTGTTATCACGATAGGTGAAGCTTTATGTGCTCGAAATATAGCCACCTCCTTGGCTATATCATCGACTATCGAACTTCTGATTCCATTAGCACAAACAAGAATCATCGGTTCTGAAGAAAGATCTATATGTTTTTTATCTTCAATAACATCTGAAGCAATTGACTTATAGCAAAGCTCAGAAAGTTTTATTCTTATTTCTTCTGCTGCCACAACATTTCCACCACTTCCTACCACGGCCCAATGACGGTGTGGTGGTGCAAGACGATTTGCTAAAATCGAAATGTGCTGGCGAAGTTTTAGCAACTCTTCCATAGCTTCAGGTAAAGAATTAAGCGCATCAAGAATTTCTTCTTGTTCTGAACTTGTATTCACAGAAACAACTTCAGATAGCGAGAAGGCTAAAAGATAACCTGCAACCACTTGACTATAAAACGCCTTAGTGGAAGCGACACTCATCTCAATATCACGTCCATCAGATGTATATAGGACACCATCTGCACGATCAGTCAAATCACTATTACGACGATTCACTATCGCAATCACTTTTGCACCTCTAGCTTTGACTAATTCAACTGTCCTATTAGTGTCCGTAGTGGTTCCTGACTGGCTGATGGCAACTACCAGTGTGTCCGACATATCAGATGATAAATCAAATGCAGAAAGTTCAGTGGCAGGTTTAGCTTTAACGTTTATACCCGTTTCGATCAATCGCTTTGAGATTGCATTTGCTACCGCTTTCCCAGCTACAGCAGCAGTTCCTTGTCCTATTACAACGATTTTTTTTGTTTTTCCGGATTTCAAATCAAGTTTTAATTCTTCTGAAAGAGTCTCATTGCCTAATTTGACAGTGAACTTCCCGCTTTCCAAATCCTTAACTAAACGGCCCCTAAGAGTTGACCTCACAGAGGAAGGTGACTCCTCAATTTCCTTCAATAAGTAATGTTTGTATGAACCTCTGTCTATATCTCGTGTACATATTTCAGTTTGTGAAAGATCCTGTTCACATAGATCAATTTTTTCAGAGGCATACGATTTTCTGACTACACCTTCAAGAGTTCCTGCTGAATGAAAATCCAATTGCACAACCTGACCTTTTTCACTGGATCCACTTATCAGTTCCTCTCCGTCAACTCTGATATAAGTATTTGTCGTTTCCACTAAACCATAAGGTTCACTTGCTACTAAATATGCATCTTCAGATAAACCAACATAAAGTGCCTGACCGCTGCCCTTGACTGCTAGAAAAATGTTTTCAGGTTGAGAGGCATCTACTCCAGCAATAGCCACTGACCCCTCAAAATCTCTTACTGCTCTAATAAAAGACTCATCTGGCTTGATTCCAGCACTCTTATTTTTATTCCAAATTTCAGGTACCACTCTGGCATCTGAAGTGATCCCAGAAGGAATCTCTAACTCCATACTTGCGATTAGATCTGCATAATTATCAATGTCACCGTTTTGCACAATAGTGACAACTGAATCGTCTGTAGAACTTGATTCAACTGGGTGAGCATTCGGTTCAGAAATTATGCCAACACTAGCCCATCGGGTATGACCGATAATATTTGCTTTAACTTTTTGTCCAGTCAAACACTTGCTTAATAGATCATCTCGACGTATCGATTCTCTTAATGACTTCGTATTATCGCCTAGATCCCCAATTTCGGAAGCAACTTTATAAACAAAGAGCAAAGAGCCATTTTTGAGTTTTCGAATTGCACCCGAGCGAAATAGCGGATCGTTTAAACGGTCTCTTGGTATTTCATCATCGTGTAGATCATGATCCCAAACCAAAATCTGTAGACCAGCAGAGTCTCTGCCACGCACTTCTAATCGATCTAACCCTGAAAGAGCCTGTTGTATAGATAATAAAATAGAAAAACCGTGACTACTGGTGTCAAACTTTTTTGAAACCAAATCAACTACTCCTTTATATGAGCCAATTCGGTCGTTATTAATTGACCACACGAGATCGCGCATCATGGTTAACGAACTATTTAAAGCTTCAACGTCATCAGAAGAAAAAGAGATTAGGTCAGTAGGATTTGTCAAAAATTCCGAAATGTCTTCTAAATTTCTTTCAATTTGGCTTATTAGGCCTTCGTTATGGAAAAGAGCTAAAAAACCTGGAAGTCCTTTTAGTTGGGAATTAACAAAATCCAAAGAGTCAACCTGTTTTTTAAGAGTGTTTAGATCTTCCATCGAAAGAGAGCTGGTAATTGAATCTAAAAGATTGTTAAGCCCTACTAAATCAGGAACTTCGCGACTAGAAGGCCGCCTCAATACAGCGATTATGCCGCACATTTAACACCCTTCCTTTCTCTAACAAATTAGACCTTAAATAAAAAGCAACTCGTCTTAATATTCTACGATCTCTTTTTCAAGTGTTGTTCGCGGCTGCAGAAAGCAAGTCATCTTTCCGCTTAATGATCTCTGAAAGATGCTCAGCAATACTGCTAGCCAAAGCAGAATCCCGGGTTTCAACCATTACCCTTACCAAGGGCTCTGTGCCGGAAGGTCTTACTAAGACTCGCCCACCCTTTCCAAGTTCCATGGATGCAACATTTACTTCATCTTTTATCTCTTCAACAATCTTTTCAGCGTCATTTTCCACAAAAACATTTATCAAAACTTGAGGCACTTTAGAGAAAACTGTCGATGCTTCAACTGACGACCTGTGTTTTCTCAGCAAAGCTAATAGTGTCTGAACACTCGTTAATACACCATCACCAGTCGTTGACAAATCCCTGAAAATTATATGTCCTGATTGCTCTCCGCCTATTAACCAATTGTTTTCTTCAAGAGCTTGCAAAATATTTCGATCGCCTACAGAAACCTCATGAAGTGGAATCCCCAAATTATAAAACGCTTCCCGCATACCCAAATTAGCCATTGGTGTAATTACTACTGATGAATTTTTTAGTAGCCCACGATCAAACCTGTCTTCCGAGCAGATAAACAATAAATAATCACCATCTAGTATGGAACCATCAGATGATGCTGCAATAACTCGATCACCATCTCCGTCGAATGCAAAACCTATATGCGCACTACTAGATAATACTTTTTCTCTTAAATTTTCTGGATTGTTGCTACCACAATTATCATTAATGTTTCTGCCATCTGGATTCGAACCAACTTCGACAACTGTTGCTCCAAGCTCTTGAAATATCACCGATGCCTTATTTACGGTTGCTCCGTTTGCACAATCCAAGACAATTTTAAGACCAGAAAAACAACCAGGTTCAGCCGAAGAAATTACTGATTTAATCCAACGTTCATCATTTTCATCTTCTAGATCTAACTCTCCAACCACATGTTTTTTTTGTTGTTCATTTTCCCAATCGATTTGAATTAAATCTTGAACTGAATCAGAGATTTTCAAACCACCTGATCCAAAAAGTTTCACACCATTATCTACCCAGGAATTGTGAGAAGCTGAAATCACCGCTCCACCTGCATTTTCTACCCTAGCTATGTGTGCAATCTCTGGAGTTGGGGCTATACCGAGAGAAACAACTTCAAGACCACCACGAGTAAGACCCTCTTTTAAAGCTTTAGCTAAACCAAGACTTGATTCTCTAGTGTCACGTCCTAAAAATATTTTTTTGGTATTCAAATATTTAGATGATGCAATACCTAACGACAAAACCTTGATTTCATCAATGTCGCGACCTACACGACCACGTATCCCGTCCGTACCAAAAATCAGATTCATTACCTAATCGTACGAGAAAAATAAGTCCCTATGTTGTCGCTATCGCTTTGAATACTGAGGAGCTTTTCGAGCTTTTTTCAAACCGTACTTCTTTGACTCTTTCTTTCTAGAGTCTCTTGTTAAAAGACCAGCCTGTTTCAATGACTTACGCCTCTCGGGGTCTAGTTCTTCTAATGCACGTGCAATACCCAAACGAAGTGCGCCAGCTTGACCACTGATTCCTCCACCATTAAGAGTCGCATCAATATCGTAAACACCCTCGCTGCCCGTAACTCTTAAGGGCTCCATAAAAATCAAGCGATGAGTTTCGGAAGGAAAATACTCATCTGCAGTCCTGCCATTGATCAAAATTCGACCGGATCCTTCACGAAGGCGAACTCTGGCAACAGACTCTTTGCGTCTACCAGTCGATTGGATCAAAAGCTCTGACATAGTATTCTCCCCTAAACTTCCTTGAGTGAAAGACCGTTATCTTTTAGGCAAGAAATTATCTGCTCAAGAGCTTTGGGGCCTATTTTTGGTATTCCCAAAACGTCTTCACTTGTTTTATTTGTAAGTTCTTGTGTTGTTGAAATTCCATTTGCAACGAGATTGCTTAGAAGTGCACCAGTTAAACCCAAACTCTCCAGAGAGCCACTTTCTGAAATTTCATCACTCTTTACCTCAGAATGTTCTTGTTCTACTTTTTCTTTGGAAGACTCAACATGTTCCGAATCATCCAACTTGGCTTCAATTGATTTCTTCTCCTGCGGTCCCCTCAATCTTGTGTGTTCTAATTCCAATGGTTGGGGCTTTTGAGCTTCATGAGGGTGATCTCCACCACTATAAATTTTCAACTTCGTTAGCATCTGGCGGCCTAAACGATTCTTGGGCAACATCCCCCCAATAGTTATTCTCAAGGCTTCTTCAGGTTTTTCTGCCAACAAGTCTCCATAAGCTTTAGTCTTCAAACCACCGGGATAACCAGAATGACTGTAAATATTTTTGTCAGCCCTCTTCGAACCAGACAGAACAACCTTGTCTGCATTAACAATTACAACATGATCTCCTGTGTCTTGATGCGGAGTAAAGATGGGTTTATGCTTTCCTCTTAATATTTTTGCAACTTCAGAAGCAAGACGACCCAAAATGAGTCCATCAGCATCTACAACATGCCACGATCTCTGAATGTCACCTTTTTTTGGTGTATATGTAGACACAAAAGTACCTCTTGTTTTGAAATTAAATAAAACGATAAAACTTTTTGGGTATATCAAAACTCATAACCCAGCTATTTAACGATACGGTGCGTCTCACTGGCCAGCAACCCAAATCGAAGGAGAGCTAGAAATATCTTTTAGTACTTCACTGATAAAAGGGTCAAACCATGTGGAGGAGCTATTCTACCTGCGGCTTGTCTATCAGAAAGAGTAATTATTCTAGGCATGTCATCGCAAGGAATCTTACCTAGTCCCACATCTACCAGTGTCCCAACAATTGATCTAACCATTTGATGACAAAAAGAAGAGGCACAAATCTCAAAAAATAAATCGGTTTCACTAATTGAATTCCACTCTGCAGAATTAACATGACGTACTAACGAAACTGTGTCTCCTGATTTAAGTTTAGGTTTTTTACAAAAAGAGCTGAAATCATGTTCTCCAATTAAATAACTAGATGCTTTCTGCATCGAATCAACATCCAACTCATCAGAAATATGCCATGCACGGTCTGAAAGAAACGGATCCAAATCTCTACCATTTAAAATCCTGTAAGAATAAGTTCTGGAAACAGCACTAAATCTTGCATCAAAATTTTTGTCCACAATTTCTAAATCAGTAAATAAAACTGATGGTCCACATTGACTATTGACAGATAAAGCCAGTCTCTCCAATGAGATATGGTCAGGAATATCAAAACTAACTACTTGCCCTACCGCATGAACACCTTTGTCTGTTCGCCCAGCACATGTAACACTTACGGGCTCACCAGCTACAAGAGTAATTGCCTTATTTATCTCTCCGGCGACACTTGTTACACCAGGATTTTCTGCAAAACCATGGAAATCAACTCCAAGATAAGCAACTCTGGCCTTTACTCGCATTTAACTAAAAATGAACTGATTGAAACAAAAAAGAATTAAACAAGTTCGATACGGGCCATAGGAGCATTGTCACCATGACGCGGACCAATTTTTATGACTCTCGTATAACCGCCAGCTCTATCTTGGTACCTAGGTCCTATCTCATCAAAAAGTTTCCTTGCCATTTCACGATCCCGAAGAAATGACACCACTTGTCTGTGGTTATGGAGACCACCTTTTTTCGCCTTAGTTATGATTTTTTCAGCTACTGGTCTCAATGCTTTAGCTTTAGCTTCAGTAGTGGTTATGGCCTCAGCTGCAATAAGAGAAGCAACCAAATTCGCCATCATCGATTTTTGATGCGAAGAACTACCTCCAAAACGTCGGCCCTTCTTCGGTGTCGCAGGCATTACTAACCCCTAACCCTCAATGACAAACCTCTAGCATTTAGCTTCTCATAAATTTCATCCAAAGACTTTTGACCAAAATTAGTAATTGTCATTAAATCTTCTGCAGATTTTTCTAGCAACTGTCCCACAGTGTCAATTTGCGCTCTCTTTAGACAATTACGTGGTCTTTCAGATAACTCAAGTTCTTCGATCTGTAGATCAATATCTGGTGAGATTGTCTCAGGAGATTCAGCCTCGGTGAGTTCTAGACTTTGTACCTCTTCCTCAGCAAGACTCTCAACTAGGCCTATCAAGGATCCTAAAGTCTTCCCTGCGGAAGCTAAGGCATCTCTTGGTGTTAAAGAACCGTCAGTCTCAATTTTCAAAATTAGCTCGTCATAGTCAGTTGATTGATCAACACGAGTATTCCCTACTTCAAAAGAAACCCTACGTACGGGTGAGAAAAGTGCATCTACAGGTATAACACCAATAACACCATCTCCAATAGTCCGATCAGAAGATAGATATCCAACACCCTTCTCTACTGTTACTTCAAAACTTAAATTGGCTTTTGAATTAACGGTAGCAATATGCAAATCAGGGTTAATAACATCAACTTCTGAATTTGTAGCAAAAGATTCGCCTGTAACCTGTTGTGGTCCTACTACATTTACCGTTATCGCGATTGGCTCATCACTTTCGGTTTGAAAAACCAAGTCTTTCAAGTTCAAAACTATGTCTGTTACGTCTTCAACCACTCCTTCGATTGTTCCAAACTCATGCAATGCATCATCAAAGCGGATCTGAGTAACTGCCGAACCAGGAATTGATGACAAAAGAGTTCTCCTTAGAGAATTCCCCAGTGTTTGTCCAAAACCTGGTTCTAATGGGCCTATAGAAAACTGAAGACAATTGTCACCTAACTCTGATGAATCTAATTCTTCTACCTTAGGTCGTTGCATCACCAACATTTTTTCTCTCCCTATCTTTACTTTAATTTGGGTTTAAAACCCAGAAACTCTACTTGCTATAAAGCTCAACAATGAGCTGTTCTCGTATTGGAATATCTATCTGGTCGCGTGATGGTAAATCTATGACAGTGAATTCATGATTATCATCAGCGACTTGAAGCCAAGCTGGTGCTTGTCTGTCGAGTACATCGACATTCCATTGAACTAAAACCATTTTTTTAGCCTTAGCCCGAAGACTAACCACATCGCCTTTACGAAGTCGATAACTAGGAATATCAACTCTCTTACCATTTACATCAAAGTGGCCATGATTGACTAGCTGCCTGGCTTGTGGTCTGGTTGCAGCTATTCCTGCTCGATAAACGGCATTATCTAAACGAAGTTCCAAAAATTTGAGCATATTTTCACCTGTCACGCCTTCGCGTCTACTGGCTTCTGCATAAATGCTACGAAACTGCTTTTCAGACAAACCATAAGAGAGTCTCGCTTTTTGCTTCTCCTGCAACTGAAGTAAATACTCCGAAGGGTTACCTCGACGCCGGGATCTTCCATGGTCACCTGGCGGATAAGGTCTCTTATCAAGAGCAATTACTTCACCTTTTGTACCAAAAATATTTGTTCCTAAGCGCCGAGAAATTCGAGCTCTAGGTCCCGTATACCTAGACATCAGACCCTCCTTCGTTTCGGTGGTCTACATCCATTGTGTGGAACAGGCGTCACATCTTTAATCCCTGTTACCTCTATACCGGTGTTTTGAATAGTTCTTATAGCAGTTTCACGACCTGATCCAGGGCCCTTAACAACAACATCGACTTTTCTTACTCCGTGTTCCATTGCTCTAAGTGCAGCCTGTTCTGCTGCCATCTGTGCAGCAAAAGGAGTTGATTTACGTGAACCTTTAAACCCAACATTTCCTGATGACGCCCAAGCAAGAGTATTTCCAGCTCGATCTGTGAAAGTAACGATTGTGTTATTGAATGAACTTTTTATATGTGCGACCCCATGCGGCACATTTTTACGCTCTCTTCGACGAGAACTGGAAGTAGCCATTACTTCATCACCTTTTTCTTATTAGCAATTATCTTTTTTGGCCCTTTACGAGTTCGTGCATTCGTATGAGTGCGCTGCCCTCTTACTGGCAATCCACGACGATGACGAATTCCTTCATAACAACCAATATCCATTTTTCTCTTGATATTCTGAGAAACTTCACGTCGAAGGTCACCCTCTACTGTTAGTTGCTCGTCAATAAAAGTACGAATTCTTACAACTTCATCATCGCTAAGATCTTTTACTCGAGTAGAAAAATCGACTCCTGCAGCTTCACAAATATTTTCTGCAACAGTCCGACCTATACCATGCAGATAGGTAAGGGAAACTACAACACGCTTCTCCCTTGGAATGTCAACACCTGAAATACGAGCCATAATTATTCCTTAACCCTGTCTCTGCTTGTGACGTGGATTTGAACAAATCACACGCACACGACCATGACGTCTAATAACTCGACACTTTTCACACATTCTCTTAACACTTGTTCTTACTTTCATAATTTCTGCTACTTATACCTGTAAGTAATTCGACCTCGGGTCAAATCATAAGGAGTCAATTCAACCTGGACACGATCACCAGGAAGTATGCGAATGTAATGCATTCTCATCTTTCCAGAGATATGGGCCAAAACCTTGTGCCCATTTTCTTCCAGTTCAACGCGAAACATAGCATTAGGCAACGGTTCTAGAACCGTTCCTTCCATTACAATTGCATCTTCTTTAGATTTAGTCAGGGTTAAACTCCTTAAAAAATATTCCTAATCAAAACTCAAAAAGCTCTCTACCACCCAAACAACACAGTAAAGAGCCGACTAATAACGCTACCGGCGAGCTAGGAAGCGTCCAACCCCTAAATGGTACTGAATTTAATTCAATTTTCACGAATTACTCCGTCAATAACATCTGTTAAACGAGAAAAAACCTCATCTTCAGGGCCTAATCCATCAACAACAAGCAAATTATTTCGATCCTCAAACCATTTTAGAAGTGGAGTGGTCTCATTTTCGTAAATCTCAAGTCGGCGTTTTATAGCCTCTTCTGTGTCGTCTGCTCTAGACCTGTCCAACATCCTTTGAGTTACTTCCTCAACTGGTACTTCTAGATTTAGAGCAAGATCTAATTTCAAACCCTTAGCAAGCAGCTCTCCTTCCAGAGCTTGGGCTTGAGATGCAGTTCGAGGATACCCATCTAAAACAAATCCATTTTCTGAAACATCCTTCTTTTCAATACGCTCAGAAACAATTGCATTAATTATTTCGTCAGATACAAGATCACCTGCATCCATAATCTCTTTCGCTTTCTTGCCTAATTCACTCTGAGATTCAACAGCTGAACGCAACATATCTCCTGTGGAAATATGAATTACCCCATACAACTCAGCTAGTCTTAAACACTGAGTTCCTTTACCAGATCCTTGTCGACCAAGAATTACTATACGCAATTTTTTCATTTTCTATTCCTGAAGCAATCTCTACTTCAAGAAACCCTCATAATTTCTCATTGTCAATTGAGAATCAACTTGCTTCATTGTTTCTAAAGCAACACCCGAAGCAATCAATATAGAGATACCGACAAAGCCGAAACCACTCGCTCCAGAAGAAGAAGAGCCAACGCCTGAAGTCGTATCCAGAAATACATTTATTAGTATTGATGGAATAAGAGCTACCGCTGCCAAAAATAAAGCTCCTGGAAGAGTGATGCGCGACAAAATTTTTGCCAAATATCTTTCAGTTTGGTATCCCGGTCGAATACCAGGCACGAAACCACCTTGCTTTCTAATCGTGTCTGCCTGACGAACAGGATCAAAAGTTATAGCCGTATAGAAGTATGCAAAACCAACTACTAGTAGACCTGTTATCGCAAAATAGAAAACATTATCAGGCTGGGCAAGATTATTATCCACCCAACTTCTAAAACCATCCCAAGGTAAAGCTGCAGCTATGAGCACAGGCAAGTAGAGAATTGATGACGCAAAGATTATCGGTATAACTCCTGATTGGTTGACCTTAAGCGGTATATAAGTATTTTGTCCTCCATACATTCGACGTCCTACAACTCGTTTCGCAAACTGAACTGGTATACGGCGTTGACCCTGTTCAACAAATACCACTACCGTGATAATCGCTATTAATACAGCAAGGACAACAATTAGAGCAACTGTGCCATTTTCTGCATGTATAAGAGATCCTTGAGCCGGGAAGCTACTAATAATTGAAATCATTATCAGCAGAGACATCCCATTACCAATGCCTTTTTGCGTAATGAGCTCTCCCATCCACATGAGAAGAGCTGTACCTGCAGTTAATGTTAAAACCACGACACTTACTGTCCCTATATGAAAATTAGGTAAAAGATTCGCACCAGAAGACCCGCTTATTGAGTTACCACTGTCGTTAAACAAGAAGGCGAAACTTGTAGCTTGGATGACTGCAATCATTACTGTCATGTATCTTGTCCATTGGGTAATTTTTCTTTGACCAACCGCACCTTGCTGCTGCCACTGCTCTATTCGAGGTACGACAACACCTAGAACCTGCATGATGATGGAGGCAGTGATATACGGCATCACTCCTAGAGCAAAAACAGCAAAGCTAGTTAATGACCCTCCTGAAAAAAGTTGCAAAAAAGCTAAAACTCCACCTTGATTTGCCCTATCTCTCAAAAGTTGCACCTGTTCAACGTCAATACCTGGCGCTGGAACAAAGGCACCAATCCTATATAAGAGAATCATCAAAAGAGTGAATAATATCCTCTTCCTTAAATCTCCTACACGGAACATATTTAACATGCTCTTAAGCAAGGACTTCTCCGTTCATTACTAATTTATTTTCCGAAGTAAACATCATCGATTTGTTAAGGCATTTCCCTTTGCGGCTGGTCTTATAGAGAATGGTAGATCTAATTTCTCCACAGAGCCACCCGCACTGGTTATAGCTGACTCTGCTGAAGCAGAAATTGCATGTGTACGAACGTTCACAGCACGTTTAATTTCTCCCCTGCCAAGCACTTTAACTAAAGCTTTTTTAGAAATTAGTCCTCGATCATACAAAGTCTCAGGTGTAATTTCCGTAAGTCCAGATTCTTCAATAGTGTCCAAGTTGACAGCCTGATACTCAACTCTAAAAGGATTATTGAAACCTTTTAATTTAGGAATTCTTTGAGCGAAAGGCATCTGACCACCTTCAAATCCTGCAGGAACTTTATTACGAGCTTTTTGACCTTTCATACCGCGACCTGCGGTTTTGCCTCCTTTACCAGCAATACCTCTAGCCACTCGTTTTGCACGACGTCGCGATCCAGGCGCTGGAGACAGATCATGGACTTTCATATCAATTAACCTCCTGTACCTCTACTAAATGAGGCACTCGAGCTATCATTCCTCTTATTTCAGGTCTATCCGGAAGAGTATTAACTCTACCTATACGACCTAATCCCAAAGCCCTTAAAGTTCCACGTTGCTTAGGTTTTATTCCTATACAAGATCTCGTTTGTTTTACACTTAACTGAGAGCCACCATTATCGTTCATCATTGTTCTCCAAAGTATCCGTGTCTGAAATTTCAGGTTTTCCTATTCCTGCCTCAGATCTTTGATACGAATCTAAAAGAGCTTTTGGAACAAAATCTTCAGCAGAGATTCCTCTCATAGCTGCAATTTCATCTGGTCGCCGAAGACCTTTAAGACCTTCAATAGTAGCTCTAGCAACATTAATATGATTCGCTGAACCTAAAGACTTACACAAAACATCTTGTATACCAGCTTCTTCCAAAACAGCACGAGCTGCTCCTCCTGCTATTACACCAGTTCCAGGAGCTGCCGGCTGCAATAGAACGCGGCCTGCACCCATAACTCCCTCAATAGTGTGAATAATGGTAGTTCCCGCCATCGGAACGGAAAAAACATTTCTTTTAGCTTCCTCCGTGCCTTTTTGAATCGCTAAGGGCACCTCTTTTGCTTTTCCATATCCAAGACCAACTCGACCAGCTCCGTCTCCAATAACAACAAGTGCTGTAAATGAGAAACGTCTACCACCCTTTACGACCTTAGCAACACGATTAATATGAACTACTCGCGACTCTCTCAAAGGAATCGTTTCGTTTGATGTTTCAACACTCATCAGAACTCCAATCCTTCTTTTCTAGCGGCATCTGCTAAAGCGGCTACACGACCGTGATAACGATAACCAGCGCGATCAAAAACTACCTTTTTAATACCAGCTTGGGTTGCTCGATTTGCAATTTGACGCCCAACTTCTGCTGCTGCATCAATACCTCGAATTCCACTTGCAACGCCGTCTTGTTGTGTAGAAGCAGAAACCAAGGTCACACCATCCTCATCATTAACCAATTGTACGGATATATGTTTACTTGACCTGAACACAACCAACCTAGGACGGTTTTCCGTTCCAAAAACTGATTTACGTATTCGTCTATGTCGTCGATGGCGACCAGCACGTCTGTCAGATTGAATACTCACTTCGCCGCCTTTCCGGCTTTACGGGCGACATGCTCACCCGCATATCTAATACCTTTTCCTTTATATGGTTCAGGTTTTCTGTAGCTTCTAATATCCGCAGCTACCTGACCTACAACTTCTTTATTGATTCCTGAGACAATTATCCGAGTAGGTTCAGGAACCTCAAAAGTTATTCCTTCAGGAGCTTTCACTTCAACAGGGTGGCTGAAACCAAGCTGCAATTCAAGGCCATTGCTGCCTTTTTCTGCTGCACGATAACCAACTCCCACGATCTCAAGTTCCTTTTTGAACCCTTCAGAAACACCTATTACCATGTTGTTAACCAAAGATCTAGTGAGCCCATGTAAAGCCTTGTTCTTTCGATCATCATTAGGCCTCTCGACTAAAATCATGTCATCCTCTTGACGAACTTCTATTTCACCTGGTACATCTAAATCCAAAGATCCTTTTGGACCTGAAACTCCAACATTTCTACCTTCAATAGAAACCTGTACATCACTTGGGACAGAAATTGGCTCTTTTCCGATTCTCGACATAGCCCCTCCTCTTCTACCAGACGTAACAGAGAACTTCGCCACCCATACGACGGCGACGAGCCTCTCTATCACTCATGAGCCCTTTACTGGTACTCACTACGGCCACACCCAATCCTCCAAGGACACGGGGTATTTTATCTGATTTGGTGTAAACCCTTAATCCTGGTTTAGACACTCTTCTTAACCCGCTTATAACGCGTTCTCGTGAATCGGTGTATTTCATTGTTATGGACAAAACATCACCGGTTGACTTCTCCGATGCACTTACATCAAAATCTGCAATATATCCTTCTTCTTTTAAGAGGTCAGCAAGAGCAATTTTTTGTTTTGATGAAGGCATAACAACTCCTTCATGCATTGCTTGATTGGCGTTACGTATACGAGTAAGCATGTCCGCTACTGGATCTGTCATTGTCATTGTTGCCCTCCTCTCACCAACTCGATTTTGTTAAACCAGGTATCTCACCTGCTAATGCCATTTCGCGTAGACATACGCGACAAAGACCAAAATCTCGATATACAGAACGCGGCCTTCCGCATCGCCCACACCTTGTATAAGCCCGAACTTTAAATTTCGGTGTTTTCTTTTGTTTGTTCACTAAAGCTTTTTTAGCCACTAGGAAGCCTCCACTCGGAATGGGAAACCAAGAGCTGTAAGTAAAGCTCTCCCATCCTTATCATCAGATGCTGAGGTAACGATAGTTATATCCATACCTCGCACTCGGTCAATTTTGTCATAATCGATTTCTGGGAAAATAAGTTGTTCAGTTACGCCCAATGTGTAATTGCCTTTGCCATCAAAAGACTTCAAACTGCAACCTCTAAAATCACGGACTCTTGGTATAGCGAGATTCATAAGTCGATCTAAAAACTCATACATCCTATTTCCTCTAAGTGTTGCCTTGGCTCCGATAGCTTGCCCTTCACGAAGACGAAAATTTGAAATAGAAGTTTTTGCTTTTGTGACTATAGGTTTTTGGCCTGTAATTAGTTCCAGATCAGCCAATGCTCCATCAATCAACTTTGACTGTTGAGCTGCTTCTCCTACACCCATGTTGACAACAATTTTTACCAACTTTGGAACTTGCATTATGTTCGACAATCCAAGTTCCTCTTTAAGTGCAGCACGCACTTCAGTGTCATATCGTTGACGAAGACCTAAAGGAGTTTTACTTTCAACCATCTAGATCAACTCCCGTTCGTTTACAAACTCTTATTTTTTCACCTGAATCACTAAATCGATAACCAACTCGGGTCGGTTTTCCATCAGATGGACTTAAAATCGCCACATTTGAAACATCTATAGGCATAGTCTTGTCAATGATCCCACCCTGCATCGTTTCAGATGTAGCTTTTTGATGTCTTTTGACCTCATTTACTCCCTCAATGATGACTGCATTGCGTTGAGGTATCACACGACTAATTTCACCTTCGCGACCTTTGTCTTTACCAGCTAAAACTCTTACTTGATCACCTTTTTTTATTCGCACTTAAATCACCTCCGGAGCTAAAGAAACTATTCTCATGAATTTTTTCTCTCTTAATTCCCTACCTACCGGACCAAAAATACGTGTTCCTCTTGGCTGATTTTGATCATCTATTAGAACCGCGGCATTTTCATCAAAACGTATGTATGAACCATCTGAACGTCGACATTCCTTTGAAGTTCGTACAACCACGCACTTAACAACTTCACCTTTCTTAACTGCAGCACCGGGATTTGCATCTTTAACAGTTGCTGTAAAAACATCTCCAACAGAGGCATACCTACGCCTAGTTCCACCTAGGACCTTTATGCACAAAACCTCGCGTGCTCCCGAATTATCAGCAACCCTCAGTCGAGTTTCCTGTTGTATCATTACTTGGCCCTCTCTAAGATTTCGACGAGCCTCCAGCGCTTTGTCTTTGATAGGGGTCTGGTTTCTTGAATTCTTACGCGGTCTCCAATATTTAACTGATTCTCTTCATCATGTGTTTGGAGCTTTTTGGTGCGCTGAACTGTTTTCCCATATCTGCGATGACGAACTCTGTCAACTGTTTCAACAACAGCAGTTTTTTCTTGAGCTACAGAAACAACCAAACCTTCGCGTACTTTACGTCTATTTGGTCGCGTCGAAACTACTTGTTCATTGGTTACTTGTTCATTGGTTACTTGTTCATTGGTTACTTGTTCATCACTCATCAGAAAGCTCCTCGTCTTGATTTAAAGAAAAATCTTCAGCAGCGGAAATTTCTCTCTCTCTAAGTTCAGTTAAAACTCTTGCAACTTCGCGCTTCACTTGGCTTACGCGTGCATGATTCTCTAGTTGTCCAGTTGCGAGTTGAAACCTAAGATTAAACAATTCTTCTTTTGTTTCATTAAAACGCTCTAACAAATCGGTGTCAGCAAGATCTCTCAAGGTTTTCTTAGCCATTTAAAAACCCTCCTCTCGTTGAACAAAACGAGCCTTTATAGGAAGTTTTTGTATAGCTCTTTCAATTGCTTCACGTGCAATTTGAGTATCACTATAAGACAATTCAAAAAGAATGCGCCCAGGGCGAACTACAGCAACCCATTTCTCAGGATTTCCTTTACCTGAACCCATCCTTGTTTCAGCAGGCTTTTCGGTAACAGGTTTATCTGGGAAAACATTGATCCAAACTTTTCCACCGCGCTTAATATGTCGTGTCATAGCAATTCGAGCTGCCTCTATTTGTCTTGACGTTATCCACCCAGGTTCTAGAGCTTGTAGCCCATATTCGCCAAAATTGACCCAAGTATGTCCTTTAGACATTCCTCGACTTCTCCCGCGCTGGTGTTTACGATGACGAACTTTTTTTGGCATAAGCATTTTTAATCACCATCCCCAGAACGAAAATGAGGTGTCTCATGATGTTCTCTAGTTGAAGCCTCTATTGCTTCTTCTTCAGCTAATAAACGCTCAAACTCAGCATCACCCTCTTTAACAAGAGGTGCTATTTCCTCTGTTTCTTCCTCTTCACCGACTTCTGAGATGTCGACCTCAACCACAGAATCAGCTGACCTTTTTCTTCCTGCAGCGGAAGAAATCACTCCGCGAGACTTGCTCTGACCCGATGTCTCCCCTGCAGCCATAGCTGCTTCACGGGTTATTTTTTCTTCTAGTCGAGATTTATAAGGCAAAATGTCTCCTTTATAAATCCAAACTTTCACGCCAAGGATTCCATAAGTAGTATCAGCTTCGCGAAATCCGTAATCAATATCAGCTCTTAAGGTGTGAAGTGGCACTCTACCCTCTCGGTACCATTCTGTTCTTGACATTTCAGCTCCACCCAAACGACCTGAACACTGGACTCTTATTCCTAAAGCTCCAGCTTTTTGTGCATTTTGAACAGCCCTTTTCATCGCGCGTCGAAAAGCAACTCTGCCTGTAAGTTGATCGGCAACTCCCTGAGCAATTAAGGCGGCATCTAATTCTGGTTCTTTAATTTCTTGAATGTTTAACTGAACTTGAAGATTTCCTGAAATCTTCCCTAAACCTTTCCTTAATCGATCAGCCTCCGCTCCTTTTCTACCAATCACTATTCCGGGCCTAGCGGTGTGTACATCAACCCTTAGTCGGTCACGAGTTCGTTCAACTTCAACTCGACTGATCGCTGCATGAGGCAACTCTGTCATTAGAAAATCTCTGATTTTCCAATCTTCTAGAAGATTGTCTGCATATTCCTGACGTGTTGCAAACCAACGCGATTTCCAATCAGTTGTCACTCCAAGTCTAAATCCGTATGGATTAACTTTTTGACCCATTAGTTTGCCTCTTTTTCATTTTGTTCTTCATTTTGTTCTTCAAGCACTTCTTCTTCAGGGACCTCTTCTTCTTCAACAGCCTCTTCTTCAAGCACTTCTTCTTCAATAGCCTCTTCAGCCTCTTCTTCAAGCACTTCTTCTTCAAGGACCTCTTCTTTTGAAGATCTTGACTTCTTCTTTTTAGATTTTGCTTCTTTAGATTGATCTTCTTCTACCAGCTCTTCGCCTGCTTCAAAATTATTTCTATGACCTTTTAATTCGGCATGCGCTTGTAAACTTTCTATTTCCTCTTCGGTGTAACGCGAAACAACTACAGTCAAATGACAAGTTCTTTTAAAAATTGAAGTTGCACGTCCACGTGCCCTAGGTCTAAATCTTTTTAAGGTTGGCCCCTCATCAGCAAAACACTCCGAAACAAAAAGTTCTTCCCTGGGAATTCCGTTGTTGTTTCCAGCATTAGCAATCGCTGAATTTAAACAATTAGAAATCACCTCTGAAACAGACCTTTCACTGAAAGCCAAAATCTCTTCAGCTCTTGCAACAGACAAATTTCGAATCTGATTTAATACAGGCCGAGCTTTATGAGCAGAAACACGAACATAACGAACGACTGACTTCGTGCTTTCACGATCAACATTTCTAGATAAAGAAGCACCTACAGAAGCCATCAGCTTGTACCTCTCTCTTGCCCACTATGGGAACGGAAAGTCCTAGTAGGTGCAAACTCTCCTAATTTGTGTCCAACCATTGACTCAGTTATGAACACAGGAACGTGCTTTCTACCATCATGAACCGCAATAGTGTGGCCCAACATGTCAGGCACAATCGTTGAACGACGAGACCATGTTCTGATCACCTTCTTATCGCCAGAACCATTCATGTCATCTACCTTTTTCAAAAGGTGATCATCAACAAAAGGACCTTTTTTCAAACTGCGTGGCATGACTTTCTACCTCCGTCCTCTTCCGCGGCGACGTCTGACAATCATCTTGTCGGAATGCTTGCCTTTTTTCCGAGTTCGACCTTCAGGTTTACCCCAAGGCGAAACTGGGTGGCGACCACCAGAAGATTTTCCTTCCCCACCACCTAAGGGGTGGTCTACTGGATTCATAGCTACTCCACGTGATTGAGGTCTTACACCTTTCCATCTATTACGTCCAGCTTTACCAATACTTATAAGTTCATGCTCTTGATTACCAACTTCTCCTACAGTTGCACGACAGTCAATTCTGACTCTTCGCATCTCACTGCTTGGCAAACGTAAAGTAGCGAAATCTCCCTCTTTCGCCACTAGTTGAATACTAGAACCAGCACTTCGAGCCAATTGGCCCCCACCTTCAGGATGTAATTCAACATTGTGGATAACCGTTCCCACAGGTATATATCGAAGTGGCAAGGAGTTCCCAGGCCTTATTTCGCTGCCTTGACCTGATCTGAGGACGTCACCTACCTCAACACCTCGAGGTGCCAAAATGTAACGTTTTTCACCATCGTGATAGTGGAGTAACAGTATTCGGCAACTTCTATTTGGGTCGTACTCAATTGCAGCTACAGTCGCAGGAACACCGTCTTTATTACGACGAAAATCAATGATCCTGTACTTTTGTTTGTGCCCACCTCCGCGATGTCGTGCCGTCTTACGCCCGTAGTTATTACGACCACCTGTAGAAACTTTTTTCTCAACTAAAGTTCTTTCAGGAGAAGTTTTAGTTATCTCAGAAAAATCTGCAACAGTTTGGAATCGTCTTCCTGGACTCGTTGGTTTGCGTTGTCTTTGGGGCATAATCAGACCTCAAACAATTCGATCGAGTCACCTTCAGCGAGGGTCACATAAGCCCTTTTCACATCAGGTCGTTTGGTCATAGTTGGTTTGCGACGATTTCTCTTTAATTTTCCCTTACGATTCAAAGTATTTACCTTCAAAACACTCACATCAAAAATTGTTTCCACAGCATCTCTAATTTCAGGTTTTGAAGCAGATTTATGAACTTCAAAAGCAAAAACATTCTGTTCCAAAAGGGTAAAAGATTTCTCCGAAACAATCGGTCTAATTATCACGTCTCTAAGATCTTTCATGACTGCTCACTCTCGGCCTTACTTTCTGATTCTTTACCCGAAACAGCGTCAGGTAGAGTGCTCTTCGTAAATACAACCCAATCATTTACTAAAACATCATAAGCATTTAGTTCATTAGGTGATATGACGTGTACTTGATTCAGATTTGAAAAACTTCTCCAGGTATTTAGATCATTCTGATTGACAACCACCAATACTCTGCCGTCTACCCCTAATGCCTCAAGAGCATTCACTGCTTCTTTTGTTTTTGGCAACTCGAAATTCCACTCATCTACTACGACCACACGTTCTGAAGCAGCTCTATCTGATAGAGCTGACCTTAATGCCAAACGCACCATCTTTTTAGGTGTCTTTTGTGAGTAATCACGTGGTTTAGGTCCCAACGCCACTCCACCGCCACGCCATTGTGGTGAACGAATTGAACCGTGTCGAGCACGACCAGTCCCCTTTTGACGCCAAGGCTTAGCTCCCCCACCTCGGACTTCTGCTCTTGTCTTTGTGCTCTGGGTTCCACTACGCCTAGCTGCTAGTTGAGCAGTAACTACTTGATGCATGACAGCAACATTTGGCTCAAGTCCAAAAGTTTGCGGATCTAAATCTACTGTGCCTTTCTTGGAGCCAGTTAAGTCTTTAACATCTACTGCAACCATCAAACTGCTCCCTTTACAGCATCTCTGATCAACACAGTTGAACCATTAGGACCTGGCACAGAACCCTTGATTAACAAAAGTTCTTTTTCTGCATCTGCTTGTACAACTTGAAGATTAAGAATCGTTGTCTTCTGATTTCCCATTCTTCCAGGAAGTTTTTTTCCTTTAAAGATTCTTGATGGTGTTGCACATTGACCCACCGCTCCAGGTTTACGATGAACTTTATGAGCGCCATGAGAAGCTCTTTGACCTTTAAAGCCATGTCTCTTCATAGCTCCTGCGAAACCCTTACCTTTACTGACTGAAGTCACATCAACTCTCAAATCCTCTGCGAGAGTCTCGACAGTCAATTCTTGACCCACTTCATATCCTTCTACATCATCTAAACGAAGCTCCACTAACTGCACTCCCGGATTAACACCATTGGAAGCAAAATGCCCAGCTTCTGGTCTTGTTAATTTCTGATCGTCTTTTTCTCCAAAAGTGACTTGGAGCGCACTATAACCATCACGTTCTGTAGTTTTAATCCGCACAACACGATTCGGCCTAATTCGTAAAACTGTTACAGGGATCACGGAATTATTTTCATCCCACACCTGGGTCATTCCGACCTTTTCTCCCACTATCGCTTTATTAGCCATATCGCTTTCCTACGCGCACTAAACGAACTCTCATTAACTTGCATTTATATAAACCCATGCAAACGCTCCGCTCGGGAACCCCCGGCGGAGCGCTGATTACGGTTTTGCCATTCGGTTCCCAACTATTTTTGGGCCTTAATGGACGTCAGCTTTGGTGCAAATTTATAACACACCGACTGATAACGATACGGCGCATAATCACTATGCACAACCGAAAATCACTCTAATAAAGATAACTTTGCGCTAAATATCCCATTCCAGTGACTCTTTTGGAAGTACCTTTTTATTAGTTCCACAATAAAAATACAACTGGGATCATAATCCTTGGAAAATCAAGTAAAAACCAACGAAAAACTGCCTAAATGGGTAATTAAATCGATAGGAGCTCTTTTAGGTGGATTTATCCTACTTTGGTATCTTCGCGGTGTTGTATCTGCTTTACGACCTCTCTTAATTATTCTTTTAGTCTCTTTATTTCTCTCTTTCGCTCTAGAACCTGCAGTGAACAGACTTGAAAAATTAGGAGTAAGAAGAGGGTTGGGCACAGCAATAACTTTTCTAGTTTGTTTTGCTGCAATTGGAGGATTTGGTTTTCAAGTGGGGTCTCTACTAGCTGACCAAGTCACCGAATTTAACAACAATATTCCAACTTACTTATCTGACATAGATGATTTTCTTGATGACAATTTTGGAATTGAAAATGCCACTTCTGATCTTCAAGCGAAATACGACTCAGGAGCTCTAGCTAAGTGGCTAGGAGACGTGGCCGATGATCTTGCACGCTTCGGCACCACCGTAGCAAATGTTTTGTTCCAACTCTTCACAGTTGCCCTTTTCTCTTTCTATTTAGTAGCTGAGGGCCCAAAAGTTAGGAAACTAGTCTGTTCTTTTCTAGCTCCTAAACGTCAAGGGCAAATACTAGAAGTTTGGGACCTTGCAGTATCTAAGACTGGAGGATACATACTTTCGAGAAGTGTCCTAGCTGTACTTTCAGGTGCAATACATTGGGTGGTCTTTGAAATAATAGGACTGCCTTCCTCTCTGGCACTTGCTTTATGGGTTGGGGTTATTTCTCAGTTTGTGCCTGTTGTAGGCACCTATATTGCAGGTGTTTTGCCATTGATCGTAGGACTTTTAGGAGAACCCGTTGATGGGTTATGGGTTATTGTAACAATCGCTATATACCAACAAATAGAGAATTATCTCATCTCTCCCCGCATTACATCTCACACCATGCAAATCCATCCAGCCGTGGCATTTGGTTCAGTAATTGCCGGATCCGCAATACTGGGAGTCGTAGGTGCTTTGTTAGCTCTCCCTGCTGCCGCAACTATCCAATCAGTAATCGCGTCAGTAGCTCAAAGACACGAAGTTTCGGAAGAACTACTATCTACAAAAACCGAAAGAGAGGGATCTCTAAATAGAAATAAAACCGCAGAAATGCCTAGTGAAGAAATAACTGACGACAACTAGGTCTGTTGGATTTTAATTTCTATATCTATACCAGCAGGCAAATCTAGTCTTTGAAGAGAATCAACCGTCTTAGGTGAAGGATTAAGAATATCGAGAAGTCGCTTATGGATCCTCATCTCAAAATGTTCACGTGAATCTTTATCCTTAAATGGACCACGAATCACCGTGTAACGGTGCTTTTCCGTAGGTAAGGGTACCGGCCCGCGAAGATCTGCCTGAGTTCTCTTAACAGTCTCAACAATTTTTTTTGCTGATTGGTCAATAACCTCATGATCGTAGGCTTTAAGCCTGATTCTTATTTTCTGACTAGCTGCCATAGATTTGTCCGTGTACTACTTAATTACTTTCGTCACAGCACCAGCACCAACAGTCCTGCCACCTTCACGAATAGCAAATCGAAGACCTTCGTCCATGGCAATCGGGGCGATTAATTCAACAGTCATGGTTGTATTATCACCTGGTATGCACATTTCAGTTCCTTCTGGTAGAGCAATACTTCCGGTTACGTCAGTTGTTCTGAAGTAAAACTGAGGTCTGTAATTAGAGAAGAATGGTTTGTGACGTCCGCCTTCTTCTTTAGTTAGAACATAAACCTCTGCCTCAAACTGAGTATGTGGTGTTATTGACCCAGGAGCTGCCAAAACCTGACCTCTCTGGACATCTTCTTTATCAACTCCACGAAGCAAAGCGCCGATGTTGTCTCCAGCTATACCCTCATCAAGAAGCTTCCTGAACATCTCAACACCGGTACAAGTTGTTTCAGTTGTATCTTTGATACCAACTATTTCAATAGTGTCGCCAGTATTAACTTTGCCCTGTTCTACACGGCCTGTTACCACTGTTCCACGACCGGTGATAGAGAAAACATCCTCGATAGGCATAAGGAATGGCTTATCAACATCACGCTCAGGCTGTGGAATATATTCGTCTACCTGACTCATCAAATCAAGAATTTGAGCTGCGGAATCACCATCACCTTCCAAGGCTTTAAGTGCAGAAACTCTAACTATTGGAGTGTCGTCACCAGGGAATTCATATTCATTCAAAAGATCCCTAACTTCCATTTCTACGAGTTCCAAAAGTTCCTCATCATCTACGACGTCACACTTGTTCAATGCAACAATGATCTTCGGAACTCCAACTTGTCGGGCAAGCAAAACGTGCTCCCTAGTTTGAGGCATTGGCCCATCTGCTGCTGAAACTACCAAAATAGCTCCATCAACTTGAGCCGCACCTGTGATCATATTTTTGATGTAATCAGCGTGTCCGGGCATGTCGACATGGGCATAGTGCCTATTGCCGGTTTCATACTCGACATGTGAAACGTTGATAGTAATACCTCGTTCACGCTCTTCTGGTGCATTATCAATATTCTCAAATGCTGTAAACGCTGTATTGTCTGGATCTGAATCCGACAATACCTTGGTTATCGCCGCAGTAAGAGTTGTCTTACCGTGATCGATATGTCCCATTGTTCCCACATTTACGTGGGGCTTATTTCTTTCGAACTGGGCCTTAGCCATGACTCTCCCTCGAGTTTCTCTATTGTTTTATTTTACCTTCTCAGTAAGTTTAAGTTTATTCACCGCGGATTCGAGTGACAATCTCTTCCTGAACTGAAGAAGGAGTTTGTTGATACGAATCGAACTGCATTGTATACGTTGCACGCCCTTGAGTACGTGAACGCAAGTCTGTAGCATAGCCGAACATCTCAGATAGTGGTACCTGTGCGGTAACTACTTGATTATTTCCTCTTGCCTCCATTTGTCCGACTTTCCCTCTTCTAGAGTTCAAATCACCGACCACATCGCCCATATAATCCTCA
>CEVZ01220483.1_pt1 | contig 54917 bp, 45 predicted proteins | sample 361371 | NCBI WGS metagenome assembly CEVZ01 (sample SAMEA2620217, study PRJEB7988) | marine metagenome | isolation source: saline water (ENVO:00002010), including
TAGATACAGTGTAGTAAGAAAGTGGTGTCTTACCTACATTGACGGTAATAGTCTTAGCGGTCGAATGGATGATATCCATTGGTTGACCATATGCTCTGTCAATCTTCTGTGTAATTCCATCTGTAGTAGCAGATACGAATGTATGTGTTGTGGTATTTGTAGATGGAATATCAGTTAATACCTGAACATCAAATGTATTTGCAGTTACATTAAAGATTGGTAGATATGTGTCGTATGCAGGGTCGGTTGTACGAGGATAACTATGGTTACCACCACCTTGAGTACAAGTAAAGGTTAATGAGTTAGCACCAAACTTAATCCAGTCACCCTCATCCATACCGTGACTTCCAACAGTCACAGTCATTACACCAGTATTAGGATCATAATCTGCATCAGTAGCAGTATGACTAATAGTGCTTGTTCTTGGATAAGTGTGTGTAGTAGCATAGTCATCCATTGCACACTTAAACTGCAATGAATTACTTGCAAGCATTACTGTCTCACCTACTCTTCTTACACCATCAGTATGAGCACGAACGAATGTATGAGCAGTAGTATTAGTAGGAGATGTACCACGTAATATCTGTACCTCAAATGAATCAGTAGATACATTAGAGATCTCCATCCAAGTACCACTAGCAGGATCAGTTGTTCTTGGATAAGTATGTTCTGTCTGATCACTATCCTGAGCACATGTGAATACTAAAGAGTTATCAGCGATCTTAACTTTATCACCATTAGCAAATCCATGATCTACAATGGTTAGTTTCATTACACCCGAAGATGGGTTGTAAGTAGCATCAGTTACGGTGTGGTCAGAATGTCCACGAAGATGATGTGGTCCAACAGTAGTAATGACCATTTCACCTGTAGTTGCATCATAATCAGCATGAGCAACATCGTACTGAACTTTAGGTGATTCACCAATAACTACTTCAAATGTATTAGTAGTAGTTGAAGTAATAGTTAACCACTTGTTAGCAACAGGATCAGTAGATCTTGGATAGGTATGCTTGGTAGCATTACCATCCTTATCACATGTGAATGTTAATGAGTTAGGTTCGAACCTCATCTGCTGACCAGGTTGTAAACCATGGTTAGCAAGAGTCATCTTCATAATACCAGTTACAGCATTGTAACTAGCAGAAGTAACAGTATGCTGAGTAGAAGGTTTGAATCCATGACCAGCAACAGTCAATGTCATTTCACCTGTTGTAGGTGTATAAGCAGCATTAGTTGCAGTAAAGTTCTCTGAACCTACAGAAGCAACAGTAATTGCTTTATCGAAGAATGGATCAGGTGCACCATCACCAGCCTTTGCTCTTGGATAGTAGTGAGTAGATGTATAAGCATCCTTAGCACACTTAAATCCAAGTGAATTAGCAGCAAGTTTGATGCTGGTACCTTGTCTTAGTCCATGGTTACCAATGTTAAGTACCATGGTTCCATCATTATGGTTGTAATCAGCATAGCTGACATCGTAATCAACATGCTCTGTACGACCAACATTAATTGTAATATTACCATCTTGCTTCTCAAGACCATTTGTAGCAGCGGAAACAAATGTATGAGTAGATGTGTTAGGTGAAGGTCCAATATTAACTTGGAACTGATTTGTAGATACATTAGATACAACTAACCACTCATCTGAGAAAGGATCAGTTGGTCTTGGATATGCATGTCTTGTAGCATGTAAATCAGCAGCACAAGTGAATACTAAAGATCCATCTGAAATTCTTACCCTATTACCATTTGAGAATCCATGGCCAGGAATTGTAATTGCTAAATCACCAGTACCAGGATTGTAAGATGCACTAGTTGGAGTCCACTTACTTGCACCAACTTCCTTAATTGGGATAGCGGTATTTGCTACTGGATCTGTGGCACGTGGATAAGTATGCGTCGTCGCATTATTATCCATATTACAGGTGAATGTTAATGAATCATCTGCAAGTTTAATTGTTGTTCCTTCTGTAAGATTATGTAATCCAACATTAAGTTTAAGATCACCAGTTACAGGATCATATGTTGCAGCACTTGGTGTATAAGCAACAGTTCCAGTAGTACCAACATTTACAGTTACAGTACCGTCTTGCTTCTTAATTCCATCAGCAACACAAGAAACAAATGTATGTTGATATAAAGGATTAAACTGAACTGCACCAGTTAATGCAGACATAAATGTGTGAGTAGTTGTGTTGGAAGATATACCAACATCAACAGTAATTGTAGTAGTACCAACTGCTGTAACAGGTACATGCTGTTCAAATGCCTTATCTCTCTTCTGCTTAATTCCGTCAGTAGTACCACTCACAAATGTATGAGTAGTTACGTTTGTAGAAGGAATAGTTGTAAGAACTTGAACTGTGAATGTCTGAGAAGTAACGGCGGTAACTTCTATCCACTTACCACTTACAGGGTCAGTAGATCTTGGATAAGAATGGTTTCCACCACCTTGTGTGCAAGTGAATGTTACTGCACCATCATCAAACATTACCCAATCACCGACCTTGATACCATGTGTGGTACCTGTGTCAATAACCATAAGACCTGTATCAGGTGCATATGATGTACCAGCACCAGCAGTATGTGTATCAATTGTTGGTCTTGGATATGCATGTGCTTGACCAGCATTCTGTGTACATTCGAAGGTTATTCCACCTTCCTTAATCATAACCTTGGCATCTACAGAAAGGTCATGATCACCGATAGTCAATACCATCAATCCTGTAGTTGGATCATATGTGGCATTGGTAGGTGTGTACTCAATTACAGGAGCAACATGTACATCTACTGTAAATTCATCATCCCATGCTTGTGTTACTGGTAACCACTCATCACTAGCATAGTCTGTATATCTTGGATACGTATGTTGTGATTGATGATTGTCAGCATCACATGTAAATGTAAGAGCGTTGTCCTCAATTAAGATAGCATCATTTGCTTTCTCGAATGATGCTCTCTGTAGACCATTAGCACTAGCACTCTGGAATGTATGAACTGTGGTATTTGTAGAAGGTGCATTAGCAAGTACTTGTACATCAAATGTATCGTCAGAAACATTGAATACCTTCAAGTACTTCGCAGAACCAGGATCACCATGAGTAATACCATTAGAAGCACCACTTACAAAGTTATGTGTTGTCTCGTTAGTAGAAGGAACAATATCAAGAACTTGAACTTCAAATGTTGTTGAAGTTACATTACGTATTTGTAACCATCTACCGCTAACTGGGTCAGTAGAACGAGGATAAGTATGCTGTGTTGAACCACCATCCTTCTGACAAGTGAATGTTAATGCATTATCGTCAAACTTGATCCACTCACCATTAGCAAGGTTATGTGCACTGCTAGTAGTGATACTTAGAACACCTGTTGTTGGGTTGTAAGTAGTACCAGTGTCAGCAGTATGTTGACTTACTTGTGGTCTTGGATAGGTATGGTTGCCACCACCTTGTGTACAAGTAAATGTAAGTGAATTATCAGCAATCTTGACAAAATCACCATTGTCAAATCCGTGACCAACGGAGGTGATAGTCATAATACCCGTTGTTGGGTTGTAGTCAGCATCGGTTGCTGTCTTAGTACCAGCAGCGACAAATTTATGGATATAATCACCACCAGTTACAATGGCACCTTCGGTTGCTCTGACAAAGTTATGAGCAGTTGTGTCAGTAATAGCACCCTGTCCACCGTTAACATTAACAGTGATAGTTGTCTGTGAAGTAGCGGTAATTTCTACAGCAGTATCATAAACATAGTCCTCTCCATTACCTGTCGATGCACCTGATGCACGAGGATATGCTTTCTCTGTCTGGTTATTGTTACCGTTGTAATCACAAGTGAATACTAAAGATTCAGTCTTAATCTTAATGTGTGTACCTACTTCCAATGCATGATGACCAATGGTCAATTCCATGTCACCTGAAGTTGGATTGTAAGTAGCAGCAGTAGGAGTGAATGATACTAATGGTGACTTACCAACATTAACCTCAAAAGTATTTGCAGTTACATTGTTAATGGTTAACCAACGCTTACTTACTGGGTCAGTGGATCTAGGATAAGTCTTCTGAACTGTATTATCATCCATACCACAAGTCATGGTTAAGGAGTTATCAGAGAATAAAATCCTGTCTCCATTATAGAAACCATGATCCTGAACTGTAATAACCATAATTCCAGACTTAGGATCATACGTAGCACCAGTTATAAGGTGTGCAGTAGATGGTCTGAATCCATGATTATCAATAGCAAGAGTCATTATTCCTGACTCAGCATCATACTTAGTACCAGCACCAGCAGTATATGAATCAGTTCCAACTGCAGTAATTGCTAGTCTTTCGTTATAAGAAGGATCAGTTTCACGAGGATAACTGTGCTCTGTACCATGATTATCTTGATCACAAGTAAAGACTAATGAATGAGCATCAATAGAAATATGATCATTTGTAGTGAAATTATGTGTTGGGAATTTCAGTACAAGATCACCACTAGTAGCATTATATGATGCATCAGATGGAGTGAACTGTGCTGTAGGAGTTAAATCATTATCACGTGTATAACGATATACTGCTTCCTCAGCAACAAAACGTGAATTGTTGAGAATTAATTGATAAGCATCAGCAGACCTGTTGGCATTAATACCACCAGTCAATATAGCCTGCTCCATCGTGGGATTATCACGAGTACGAGTGCTATATGGATAGTAATCTAAATCAGCATAGTATTTCTGGAACTTGCCGTGTATATTCTGACCACGAGCAATTACAGGAATATTACGCATAACCTTAACTGCCAAATCTCTAGCCTCATTGAAGGCATAAATTGGCATTTGGTTAGTTAAATGATAAGTTGATGCACTTCTATAGAAATCAGCAGCATCCCAAACATGACTATTACCACCGTACTTCATATCGAAGACCATAGCACGTAGGTAATCTGCTATATCATCGACACATGATCTGTCACCATTTCTGATGTGAAGTTGTGGATATTGAATATTTGCACGATATACTGCTTCCTCAGCAAGGAAACGTATATTACGATCAATTAGATTTGCAGCATCAAGATACCTTGATACAATTGGGTTCTGATCATAACTCTCTAGAGAAGGATCATCTTCTTCACCAACACCGTATCCATAGATGTTATCTCTACCAAAAGCGTTTCTTATAGCAAGAGTTGTCATATCTCTTGCCAACTTCATTGTATAGATTGAAGCATCAGCTTCGTTAGTGATATGTTTTAGTGAATTATTTTCAGGTTCAATATAGTAATTTGCAGCATCCCAGACCTTACTGTTACCACCTAAACGCATGTCATGGACAACAGCAGTAAGGACGTCAATTACGTCATCTACACAATCTTCTGGACCTTGACCTTCTGGATAAGCATGATCTTGGAACTTAGCAATATCATTCATTGTATGAACTGCTTCCCAAGCAATCTGCTTCTTATTCTTCTCTATAAGATCAGCAGCATCCAATATACGGTTACCGTCTGAACGGTTTGGATCATATCCCTGAGGATCAGGTGGGTTAGTAACACCATCCCAATCTGCATCAGTATTGTGTACAGTGAATGGAGCAAGGTTTGTATACTGACAAATATAGTAATCGTCAATATTTACAGAACCCTGATTTGCATCAGGAGCAAATCCATTCTGAACTAATAGATGGTTAATTGCTTTAGTTGACAAGAACTTAGTGAACTCAATGGCATCCAACATAGGAAGAAGTTCTTCATCCACGTGGAGAATGTCTTGATCAGCATCAAGATAATTGTCAATTACATCATTAACAGCAGCATTACCACCAGTAATCAAATCGGCAATAATTGCAGGGATAATGAAGTCTTTAATATCACGCTGACATTTAACAGTATCAGGGATAGTTAATTTATCGTAAGTAGTACCACCTTCACCGCCAACTTGAACAGTCCACTTAGCTTCAATATATCCAACAACTTCCTCAGCAATCAAAGAACGGTTCTGCCATAGAGCATCACCACCATCACGGTAACGAGGACCAGTTGGTCCTAGGATAGTCAGAACTCCATCCATCAATGCTGTAATTTCATTCTGTACAGTAGCTGAAGCAGGACTTGAGAAGTTATTAGGAATTCTAAGTCTGGTTGTATATTCGTTTGTTAAGTCAGTACTTGTAGTTGTAATGACGAAGTTAATAAGTTCTGCTGCTTTCTGCCATGTATAGAGAGTTTGTAGCAGTTCTTTATTAACGAAGTCTAATCCACCAGTTGCAGTTAAGTATCCTTTAGCAGCAACAGTTGTATAGTAGTTACCACCATACTTAAGGTCTTTAATTAGAGCACCAATGATATACTCCTCAGTATCCCTTAAGCAGAAATAAGTACCAAGTGTAGATCCAGTTGCAGCATCATCTCCACGGATAACGAAGTCTGGGAACTTCGCTTTCATCATTCCTACAGCAACCTCAGAGATCCAAGTCTCATTTTGTTCAATGGAATCAGCACAACGACGATGCTCGTCACGACCAAGATCGACATCTTCTATAACTACACGCTTATCATTATAGTTAACCTTCTTAGCAGTAGCAGAAGATATGGTTTGACCAGTGAACTTAGCATATGTTTCTGTAGTAGAACATATAAATGGAGTCTCACCAGTTAATCCAAGAACAATCTCATCCTTCGTATAATCAGGAGCAACAGGAGGTGTAAATGCAGCAGTGTAATCTGCAACACCCTTCTTGACAACAATGTTGTCCATGTTACCAACGAATCCATTACTACCAGCTAGATCAGCACCAACATAACATGGAGCATAGGTGAAGTCATCACTGTTAGCAACGTTTGAACCTGCTTGTGTGCCATTGACATATGCCTGCATGACACCTTCATTTCTAATTACTGCAACATGATACCAAGTATTAGCTGTAGTAAATACGTTACCAGAAAGAATAAGAGTAGTACTTCCATTATATACGCGAAGGGTTTGATCCTGCATGTAGATCCGCAAACCTGAGCCAGCAGTACGACGAAGATCAAATAAATGTTGTGTACCAACTATACCAGTTGGATTAATCCATGCCTCAAATGTGAAGTTTCCTGTTGCAAAATCAAAATCATAAGAATCAACTGCCTTCAAATAAGAAGTTGATGGGAACTTAAGTGATTTTGTAGAATTTGCTAATTCAGGTTTAGTAATAACGACACTCTGTGTAACACCGTTAGTATTAACAAGAGTAGAATTAGTAATGTACTCACGATCTTGAAGAGTACCAGTAATACCAGCACTATCAGCAAACAACCAACCAAGACCAGAGTTGACACCCTCTAGAGTACAAGTAGCACCAGATGTAACACCTTTAAGGGAATCACCCATCTTGAATAGTCCACTGGACTTATCCTTATAGGCAAGTTTAATAACACGAATGGTCTCTCCATCACGGAATGAACCATCATCAATATTTGCTAATGCATTGATATTGGTTAGGTTACCATTGGTAAATGCAGTGGTAACAATACCTGTAATAGTATCAATTGTAGACTGTACGTCAGCACAGTTCGTTGCACTCTGATTATTACCAGATGCATAGTTGGCATCATAGTAATTAGCAGGAGCAACACCACCAGAATAAGTGGTAGGATCATTCAGGTTATATCCTACTGTGTTGAGATCTTTTACATACAGTAGATTATTGATTGCTTTCTTAGCAAGATCTTTAGCATGTCCAATAGATGTTAATCCTTGTGGAGCATGAAGACCTGATATTGCATTACCAGAAGCATCAAAGTAAGAGCGAACAAATTCGACACTCTTAAGATTACCACCACTCTTAACATCCTCTTCTAATGCATCAACGAATAATGCAAGGTCACGACGACATGTGGTCTCAACAGAGTTATATGCTGGTTCAGCAGCTTGTATATCTCCTATGTTCTGATTCTGTAGAAGAGTTTCGGTAACTGTATCTCTTAAAGTTGTTAGAGCAGACTGTACATCAGCACAAGCACCAACATCAGTATTACTAATGGTACTACCAGTACCACCGTAAGTAGCAAGTCCTTCTGTTAGAGTTGTATCGTTGTATAAGGTGTAAGTTACACTATCAACCACCTGTGTACCAGAGAACTGGTTGGTGACTGCAGAAAGCATGTATTCAACAGCCTTAGTATAATTCCAGACTGTCTCAGTTATCTGAGCATTAATATACTGAAGAGATGCACCACTAAAGTATTCTTCAATAAACTTACGTACATACTTGTTACCAGTAGCCATCATATCGTATGCAATTGCATCGACTAGATAAGCAGTGTCACGCTTACACTTATCTGCATCGGGAACTACAAGAGATGGGAACTGTAGCAACATCTGCTCGTAGGACTTAGCAACGATATAGTCCTTATTCTTAATGATTAATCTGTATGCATCACGGAAACGTGAACGTCCATCTGTCTGGGACATTCCTGGATAATAAAAATCAGGATGATCTACAGCAATCTGTGCTTCTGCAAAGTCAACAATCTCATCCTTAGCTCTCTCTATACTACGTGAACCGTCTCTATGTCTGTTAGCAGCAGTTCCATATGCAGCACCGAGTATTGGGTTATTATAGTTAACCTTGATATTACGTAGATTATCACCAGCACCAAATACACCACCAGTTAGATCAGTATAGGTAACTTCCGAAGATCTAACTTCTTCAAAGTCTAGGAAGTTAGCATTGATACGAGCATCACTATCAAGGAGTTCAGTTGGTGTAATAGTAGATTTAGAAATATTATCTAACAGAACATTAGGATAAGACTGACTAACCAAACGTTCAAATAATAGACCATAGAAAGTAGATCCAGTTGTCAATATCTGTGTATCAACAACATCACCTGTTACTGGGTCTCTATATGGTGCTAGGACTGTAACTCTTGCAGCAATATTTGAACGAGCAGAATAAATGATATCCTGAAGTCTGATATCAAATACTCCAGTCTCATACTTAGCAGTACCAGAAGTCTTAGATAGAACTATGTCATTACCAGCACTACCGTCTACTTCAATATTGATTGCATTAATTTGAGCAGTAGGATTGTTACGGCTACGATTTGTACAGATGACAGTTTCATCAAATTCGTAGATAGTATCCTGTGAAATAATTTCTTGTGAGCCAATTCTTGCACTGAATCCTAAAGCAGTAACGTTAATTACTTCATTATTATTGAATACAGGAGATCCACCAGTATTAGCAAGATCTACAACATCAATAGTCTGAGAACCAGAAGCAACAACTGTTGCATAGGTATCTGACTCAGCTCCCTGTACTTGATAACCAATCTCAGGATATATACCACCAACATCAGTTAGATTAAGTCTAGTGATTTGTAAGAATTGAACTGTTGCATCACGATATACAACCTTAGAAGGTGCCTTTGGTGCTTCTTTAAATACGATGTCAGCACCGACAATATCATAAGATTCAATAGGTGACTGAATAACACCATTAAGAGTAATCAATAACTGGTCATTTTTAACGATGGTTTGTTCCCCTTCAATTGTGATTGGGAATGCTTTCTTAATACCATCAAAGTCACCAGCAATATCATCTAACTTCTTAACAATAGAAGTTAAAATTTCCTCAGAGTTAGTTAAACGCTTTTTACGGAAGAGAACTTCAGTATTGTTAAAGTCTGTATATATTGGTTGTGCAGCAGCAAATGAGGTAACTTCATTGAAGTTAGAGTACTCATTAATATTGACCTGCTTAATAAACTCAGTACCAACCTTACGTCCAGATACGTCCTTACCACCAGTCAGTTGTAACTGACCAAACATATTGAAACCAGCAGGGTGGTTATTCTCAAGAATTTGTTCCTTCCACTGGTTGATAGGAATTTGAGACTTGATAACGTAAGAGAAGTTTTGATAGAAGAAGGAGTCCTGTATCTTCTGTACAATCTCAGAAGGTTTACCAACGTCATCAATAAACTTACCTGGTGTCTCAGTTAGAGAACCAATATTCAATACACCCTTAGCAAGAGATATATTATCGATAACACCAGATGCACGTGAAACTGTACCGTTTACTCGGAATCCTTTTACGAAGTTACCATTAGCATTAACTAGTTTTAAAATCTTAGGTCCAATTTGCCAACCATCGTTAATTGATACTTCAGCAAATACAGTAGCAAGTTCTTCGCTATCACCCATATAAACTTGCTCACCTTCTAGGAATCTAGAAGTTTCAACAACTGCGGTTGCTTGACCACCAAATACCTCAGTTAGAAGAACTTGACGACCTGAACCCTGTGTCAAGAAGGTAATGTAGTTACCAGACTCAGCATCAGCAGGTGTTAAAGCAAAACGTAATTGATCAGATTCAAGAGAATTCAATTCACCAGCAATAGCATAGTAAATCTGATTCTCAACCAAACTGGTTAAACCAGCAGAACTTGGTTTTGGTAGTTCACCTTCTGTGCTACCAATATCATCTGAACGGAATGTAACTTCTGCACCTTGTGTTATACCATGAGGGAAGTTGAACTGTAAGTAGTTCAAATCAAGGTTAACAACGTAGTTAAATTCTGACTTAAGTGTTACTTCTGGTTGTGAACTATATCCTGCACCTGGGTTCTTAATCTGTATTTCATTAAGACGATTGTTCTTAACTATAGCAATTGCTTCAGCACCAAATCCGCCACCACCAGTAATGATTACACTTGGTGCAGAAGTATATCCAGCACCAGGATCGGTAATTTTGATCTGTGAAAGTATTGAAGTATTGAATAGTTGTAGATTAATTGGGAATGTAATTTCTGGTTTCAGAGTATAGTCATGTGAGTATCCATAACCGAACTCATTGTTCTTCAACTTCTTAATCTTACCGATATTCTTACCAGTTAAGAATACAGAAGCACCAGATCCCTCATCAGGGATGATTACAGTTAATTCTGCACCAGAACCAGTCAACTGAGGACCGAGAATTCCTTGGATAGAATCAACATCAATTGAAGCAATAGTATATCCTTTACCAGGATCAGTAATAACAACGTTAGTGATAGTGCCAGAACCAATCTCTTCATCAACCGCGACGGTGATGCGACACAAACCACCTTCACCATCACCGTCGATGGTTACTTGGTCGTACGTACCAATTGCATATTCAGATCCACCAGATGTAATGTCAATACGTTCTATCTGACGGAAAGAAGCAATATCTGAAATGATAGGTAACTTCTTATAGAAACCACCAGCAGATATTAACTTAATTGAACTAATTGGACCAATTGCTCTTGTAGATGTAGTTGAATACTTAGAGTATGCAACATCTTGATCATCTTCACCAACATTAGCATTCGTAAATTCTGGTTCGAATGATAGTGGGAATTGGAAGTTGGTATCGTCAATGACCTTAGATACGGCATATGTGCCGTCAAATGGAGTCTTCTTAACATCAACGAATGACTGTGCTCCAACAGGAGAATTACTATCAACCCTAGATGGGTCAAAGTAGTAAGAAATATTTGTTACCTGACCATCAATCTTAAATTTAACGAATGGTGCATTAGTACCATCGAATACACCAGGTGTGCCAGATCTTTCAATATTATTGAATGAATATTCGAGTTTAAACTCGTTATCTTGAGAGAATGATAGGTAGTACCCTAAGTTGGTACTATCGCTCATATCAAAGATATAATTATGATTTCTTGTAAGCATCAAAGTAGGATGCTTAGTGTAGATATCTACATTAGCAATACTACCCTGAGTAAATGCTGGTTCAGCAGATGGAACAGCACGAGTAGTAAAGATGAAATCTCTAGAAGTGAATACTTCCTTAATAAAGAAGGAACCATTAAATTCATTAGTAGAGAATCCCTCAGTAAATAGGATATTTCCTTGTTCGTAATTGTGACGTGAATTAGCGACACAATATACATCCTTAGTTCTTGACTGACCACTAGTCTTCATTAAGATAGTCTTATCAAGAACTGCTTGAATAGTTACCCTCTTAATTGAATTGATATCATTAATCTGTAATACTGTAGTTTGTCCTTCTTTAGGATTAACAGTAACACTTCCACCAAGACTTAGACTGTCATTTACAATAAAGTTTGAATCGTGATAAACTTCTTCTACACGAATTGAATAATATGCCTCTCCAGCCTCATAATTCTTAAAGGTAGCAAAATCACTGAGAGGATCATAAGTTAATTGCCATTCCCATGTTGCAGTACCATCTACAGCAGTCCCAGTAGTATGGGAAGGTGGGGTCTTAGATGTTCGGCCAGCAACAGTACACTTGTATTTATTTCTACCATAATAAACAATATCACCTACATCATAGATGATCAATTGTTCCCAAAGAGGTTCAGCAGGTACAGGGAATGCAGTGTTAGCAAGATCTAATTCAAGAGGTAGAGATGAGACAATATCAAAATCCCATGAAACACCACCATCAGACTGGTTGCCAGCTAGATGAGAAGGTCTACCAGTTACAGGACCAGAAGTTCCATTAGTTGTTGCAGTATAGTGATTACCATTAGCATATACCTCATCTCCTGCTTGGTATACTGTTAGTGGTTTCCATTCCTCCATTGCACGTTGAGCAGTGAAGGTTAGATTACTAATTACATTACCAGCATTATCTGATGCTAAATCTGTTTGAAATTCCTCATTAGTACTAAAGGTAGCACCAGCAGGATATATCTTACCAATCCTATAGGTAGTACCAAGACCAGGAGTTTCAATCTCACCAACAGGTACCTCTACAATAGTTCCATAACGTTGAACTACTCCAGAATCATTATACTGTTGCAGGATTTGACCCTTAGTGAATTGAACATCCTGATTAAATATGAGTTCTTGGACACTATCAATCTTACTATAGGCAGCATCCTTGATATAGTATTTTGGAGTTACAATAGGAGTAATCTTTAACTTCTTACCACCTGGAGTAGGTACAGTAGATGTCTTAGATCCATAAGTGAAGTAATCATTATCAAAGGTAAATGTGCCTGGTATTAACTGACTGCTAACATCAGCATAGTCAAGAATTTGTAAACCACCTGGACCAATTAACCATGGTGTCATTGGTGGTTGAGAGAAGGAATTATAAGTCCAACCAGTTTCCTCAACATATGCCATCTGAGTATGCTCAGAAAGACCTGTTAGAGTATAGGTTCCACGCTTAAGGTGTTCTCTATCTGTCTTAGTAATAACAAGACTGCTATTTAATGTACGTACTGGTACTTCAGCATCAGGTGCAGTAAATGAAGATCCAGTGTATTGTGCATCATCATCGATAACGAAATCATCAACGTTACCAAGTAAGGATGTATAAGCAGTAGGAGTTACCAATCCACCAACATATACGTCATCAATTGGTATATTAGTTGTTGTGTTCCATTGACCAATTTGTGTACCATTACTGAATACAGTGTAATTAAATGTACCTAAAGTAGGTTCATCTTTAACTAATGCAATGTGTACCCAAGCATCAGCAGCAAAGTTAGTCCAAATGGTTGCACTAGCGGTCTCCATGACCTCTGTACCAGCAGAAACCAATTTAACCTTTCCATAATCACCACTGGTCTGATCACCATCAACATATAGTCTTAACTCATTAGCAGGGTTAGAACCATCATTAGGAACAGTAAAGAAGAAAGTTGGTTGACTATTAGCACTAGAATGGATACCAGTCTCAATACGGAACCATGCTTGTAATGTCCACTTATTAGTGTTTAGATTGATATCTATAATTCTGAAATGGTTCTCTGCTTGGAACTTAAGTGAATCACTACCAAACTTCTTAATTGCACTATCGATAATTGCATTTGTTGCATTACTGAGTTGTGCAGTACCATTATTCTGCTTAGTCTGATCAAATACGTTAATTACAGTCTGGATATTAAATGTGATATCAGCATATCCATATCCACCAAGTTGTGAGTCAGTAACGGTAAGAACTTCATTTGCAAGATAATTCAAACCAGTTTTATTCATGCTAACACTTACTGCACCATTAGCAGCAACATCAACATCAATAGTAGCACCAGTACCAGATCCACCAGCAGCAGATATATTCGAATAAACAATGGCATCTAGAGCACCAACATCAAATGTTAGATTAGCACCACCAAAGTTTCCTAACTGAGCATCAGTGATAGTAAATGTATTACCTACCTGATATTCTTGACCTTTATTATTAACAGTAACGTTACATGCACCAACACCATTGACTACAACATCAAACGTAGCATATTCTCCAGTTCCGTTATTTGTAGTAGAGACATTGGTATAAGTATATCCTTGAATAGAAGCAACACTCATATCGAGATTAGGTGCACCCTGTCCTCCAAGAGTTGCGTCAGTAATTGTAATCGTATCACTTAAAGCAAATCCTTGACCACGATTTGTTGGGGTTAAAGTCTGGAATGCTCCAAGATTATCAATTACAATATCAAATACTGCAGCACTACCACTACCATTTGTAGACCAAGTATTGACACCACTATATGTAATTCCTTGTGTAGCAGTAATATCGAATGTGAAGTCAGCAGCACCACGATTTCCTATATCAGCATCAGCAATAGTGATTGTCTCATTGACTGCAAATCCACGACCAGGTGTTGCTGTAACTAACGAAGTGATAGCACCAGCAGAATCAACAGTGATATTGAATGTGCCACCTGTACCTGCGCCAGTAGTGTTGCTTGGGGAGACCCCAGAATAAAGAGCACCACCAGATACAGAAGCAACATTGCAAGTAATATTTGCAGCACCGTTATTACCAACGTTAGCATCGAGAATAGTGATGGTATCACCAACAACATATCCGCTGCCTGGTTGGGTGATGTTCAAGAAGGCAACAGAACCATCAGTGTTAATGGTAACTTGTAATGTTAATCCTGTACCCTGATTATTTGTACTTGTTGGTACGTTACTGTATAGAGGTGGAGCTTTAAGAGTAGCAACATCAAATGTTATGTTTGCTGCACCACTATTTCCAAGAAGAGAATCAGGAATCTGTAATTGATCGTTTTCTGCATATCCCAAACCTGCTACAGAAGCAACAGCAAGGGTTGCAGTACCATTTGCACTAATAGTGACATCGAATGTAGCACCAGAACCACTACCACTTATGGTGGTTGCAGCGATGCTAGTATATGTATTCGGTGCAGTTATAGTAGCAACATCACAGGTAAGTGCAGGAGCACCGTTATTACCTAAGTTAGAGTCAGCAATAGTAATCGTGTCATCTAATGCATATGCAAGACCACCTGCCACAACTGTAATTGCTGTTGCAGCACCAGTTCCATCAATAGTAACGTCAACAGTTAATGCATTATTACCGTTACCAGAGTTAGTGGTCGGAATATTGTTATATTGGAATCCACCTAAACCTACAACATCAAAGGTAACGTTAGGAGCACCAGAGTTACCAATAGAAGCATCAGATATCTCTAAAGTCTCAGTGTTATAGTATCCAATACCACCATTACCAATGACTATAGAAACATCACCAGTAGATGATACGTTTACATCGAATGTGGAGTTAGCACCAGTCGAAGCAACGTCAGTACTAGTAGCAGTAACACCTGTATAAGAGAATCCACCAATAGATGCGACGTCAAAAGTAACGTTTGCAGCACCACCGCCACCTAATTGTGAGTCAGCAATAGTTATTGTCTCACCGATAGCGAAAGATATACCTCCACCTGTTACTGTTATGTTTGCAGTACCGTTTGCAGTAACGTCAACATCAAATGTTGCACCTTGACCGTTAGCACTGGCAGACCATGTAACGTTAGTATACTGACCTGCAGTACGAGATGGATCAGCAGCACTTACATTCTGGATGGAAAGAATTTTACCACCACGTAATGTGTTAGCAGCAGAAATACTACCAACAAGAGTAATTCTTCCACCTCTTCTTTGAGCAGCAGCACCAAATGTATCTACGGTGTCAACAACACCACCTCTTAGTGGATCAGCAGCAGAAATGTTATCTACAGTATTAACTGCACCACCTCTAAGGGGATCAGCACCAGAAATACTGTCTAATGTTGCAACAGTACCAGCACGACGTACATCTGCACCAGATTGGTTACCAGTAGTTTGAATAACACCACCACGACGTAGATCCGCACCAACAGCAGTTGTTAGTGTTCCGATGTTTGTTGCCCTTGCTTGGTCTGCAGCAGAGATATTAGTAACAGAAGCAACACCAGCACCACGAGCAGCAGTTGTACCAGTAATATTATTGATAGATGCGATAAATCCACCAGCACCAGTATCAGTACTTCCGTTGAACCTATATGAAGCAACCTGATCGGATATTTGCTTATTACTGATCGTAATTACGTCACCAGAGTTATCTACAACGTGTGTTACTGCTTGTAGACCAACTGTATTAACAGATTCAACAGTAGACTGCTCTATAACGGTACCGTCGAATTTAATGTAATTAACGCCAACTTTACGATCATTTTCGCTATATTTGACGTCAGTGACCAAAGAGATGTTTCCAAAGATGTCAATATTAATATCGGCATGATGGATTGCATCAAAGTCACCAGAAGGAGCAATTATTCTATAAAACTCATAAACTGGTTCATTTGCGTTAATTTGAGCTCTAGGGATCTTAGCAAGACCAACACCAGAGTTTTTCTGAATTGCGTTGTTATAAATGTCAAATACGAGATATAAGTCGTCATATTCGTCAATAGTGAACCTAGGTCTCTGAGGTCTTCCTCCAGATGGATTTACGTTCTTAACGTAAGTCAATTCTAGGTTATTTCCATCAAAGACGAATTCACCAAGTAAAATCTTGTAATCGGTCATATTAAGACCGACAAACTGATATGTTGCGTCTCCTAAGTACCAAATTTGGTACATACGCTCAGAATCGTCTTCAGAAGAGAATTTCCTCTTCTCTCTCATCTCACCATCTTCATTTACCTGAATAACCCACATATCATCGGGATCAGGTGAATTGGTGTCTGTATAACCGCAAATATAAACCCTTTCATCTTCACCCATCGTTATGCCTTGAGCATAGTCGCGACGAGTCGTTCCAGAGACACCAGCGATCTCTTTCTGGTACTGAATCTGTCCTTCTGGGTTATTAGCGTTATCGAAGGAAGATTCGTACTTAACTAAGAGAATATCGGGTGCATAGTTAGCACTTACGTTGTCATACTCTGTTTCACCAACAACGTAGATAATATCGTTCTCTGCACGTTCATCCAAGTACATTTGGTTGAAACGGGAGGTTTTTATGGTACCTGTAACGGGTTCTAAGGTACGATCCCATATAAGAGCACCCAAGTCGTCATATTTACCAATCCATGCTGCCTGGTTGCCATCTGCCTTAATTACAGATCCACAAACATAGGTATAACGTAATTCACTTTGAATCGAGTGATGTGCAACTATAGTTCCAGGAGTAGCACTTATTTCCTTATATTCATCGAAGAAATAACGAGTTTTCTTATAAACCTGAGGATGACTAACTCTAATCTGTGGAGGGTTAGTAGTACTGTATGCATTACCAGAGTTAGTGATTGTTACAGTTTCGGCCTGTCCAGTTTGGGTGACCGCAATATTAATTAAGGCATCCTGTCCAGAATCAGTAATTAACTCATATGTTGGTGGAATTTGATCATTATAACCAACACCATTTTGATCAATGACTATATCCTCAATACCAGATACAATTTTGGTATAGTAGGTCTTATTTGTGTTATCTGAGATTACACGAGAAGAAACGATAACTTCATCATTAACACGGAGGTCATGATTGGTAGTTGTCGTAATTTTACCGTAAACTACGTCATCTTCGATAACTTTACTGTAACCTAGAATAGTTACACCCTCAACAGCAGAAACCTCTGCAGATGCACCAAAACCATCGGTTCCAGTATTATCAAAGAAAATAACGTCTTCTACCTGATAAGAAGTACCAGGATTCTCAATAACGAATCCATCTATCTGTGCAGACTCGAATTTAGTCGTTGTTTCAACTTCAATATCGACTCTGGACTCAGCAGAGACAGTTGGGAAGTAATCATAGATTTGTAAGGTGGATTCTTCAGAAAGAGGGATCTGTTCTAATTGCTCTTGAGAGTCGATCAGTCCATCATTGTTTGTATCCTGAATTTCCAGAATAATTGGATATCCTTCAAGTTCAGTTGTAAATGTATCGGGTTCTTTATTGGGTTGACGATCAACATCAATATCAACCTCAGTGAAAGGATCGCGATAACGAACAACATCAGTAGGAATGTTATCTTGAGTAGCAGCCTGACTTAAGTTCCAAGCATCAGGTTGTGAGTAGTATTGTGGACCTAAAATGTATGGGAACTTAGCAATACCAGCATCAGACTCATCAATAGTGATAAAGTAAGCATATGTTCCATCAGGGAACTCAGGAGTCTTACAGAAACGTCCATTAAAGGTATCAAGGTCTCCTAATTGGAATGTATACTCATAATCATCAACAAATGTCCCTGAAGGGTATTCTGATAATGGAGGACCATCTCCACGAGTCGGATTTGGGTTAGAATCGACTTCATAGACCAATGCAGGTTTAAGTTGGTAAGAAGTACGTAATCTTCTTAAACCACTGTTCTGATCAGTAGGATCAATGTATCCATAAGGACCATAAATGGGGTTACCATCAAATGCCCATCCAAGAATAGGTGAGTGCTCATTATTTGCTGCAACTTCTTGGAATTGGTTAGTTTGTGGGTCTAAGAAGACGTTATCACCAACAACATACCTTAATTCTTTAGGATCAACTAGGTGAGCGTATTCACCACCATATTGGTTGTTAAATCCAGTAAATACGTAACCTCTAGCAAAGTCATAGTTTGCTTCTAGTCCATATTGTAAATTCTTAGTCCATTGGAAGACATTTGACTGGAATGAAGCAGATTGACCAACTGATTCCAAACGAATCGTTGTTAAACCTTGAGTATAGTTAATACCTTTGTTAGATATTTGAATACTGATAACTTTACCCTTATCTTCACCAATTGTTCCAATAATTGCTTTAGCAACAGCACCAAAACCATCTCCATTGATAATTACGTTAGGAGCAGTCGTATATCCGTCACCAGAGTTAATAATAGCAATAGATACGATTCTACCGTTAATAACAATGGGTTGTGCTAATGCACCTTCACCAGAGTTCAATTTAATGGTAGGAAGTGTAGTATATCCAGAACCACCTGCTGTGAGGACTACAGATTGAATAGGACCACGAACTTGTGCTGTAGCTTCAGCACCAACTCCTCCACCACCAGTAATAGAGATTAAAGGTTGTGAAATATATCCAGTACCAGGTTGATCTACTAAAACTCTACTAACACGTCCACCAGTTATAACTGCTTGTGCTGTAGCACCAATACCACCTCCACCAACAACAGAAACCAATGGTTGAGTGGTATATCCAGATCCACCAGCAGTTACCTCAATACTGAATAGAGATCCATTAACAATAACCTCTGCAGCACCACCAGTTCCACCACCACCTGTTATTTCAAGATTTGGTTTGCTTCCAGCGTCATATCCTGTACCACCACTAGTAATATCAATACCAGTAATAGGACCATAACGCACAAAGTCTTGTGACTTGTAAGACCAGATAGATACACCGTTTACCCATGATCCAATTGGTGTATTTGGAGCAATTGTCTCACGTTTGGAAACAGTAGTAACATTTCTTGGGAAACGTAGCAATTTACGCTGGTTTCCTGGAATTAATGCAGTTCCACTAAAAGGACCAATCTTATAGTTGGGTAAACCAGTAGCAGCAACGTAAACATACGTTGCATTGAAGAATGTATTCTGAATATTGGAAGTAAATGGTGTAACTGCAGTATTGATAGCATCAATATCAGATTTACCTCTGTTTAAGTCTACTGACAGCAGAATATTGCCCTGCGGTATAATATCCGTAGGAGCAAGCATTTGATAAGAGAATGTGTTATCATCTAGACGAGCAGTAACCTGGAAAGTACCGTTATATACAGTTGGGTTAGCACCATAGACAGTAACAAGATCTTCAACCAATAATCCATGAGGATTAGTAGTTACAATAGTTGCAGTCTGATTATTTTGTCCACCAGGAGTTGCACTTTCAACACGAATTAATTTTTTAACGTTATACAACCAAGAAGACAATCTTTCCTCAGTATCGGTCGATCCTAATGCAGCAACAGTTAATTTGTCCCCTTCAAGGTAATATGAACCCGTGTCATCAAGAGTTGTGCTTCCTGCTTCTGCAATACCCAAGATACGTAACTTACATTCCTGAGGAGTGTCCTTATTTACGTAAACATAGATATCTGAGTAAATTAAGGTACCTGGATCCCAATCCTCAACAATAGCATTCTTAGAACGAGTACATTCAATGAATTGGTTCAATGAACGTTCTTTATATTGAACTACCTCTTCATCATTGATCCTAATTAGACCATTTCTCTCTGGCCATCCAATTGTAGAGTCAACTGTAATGATTTGATCAGTCTGAGTGAGATATTCAACCAATTTGGTCTTATATGGAATTATAAATTGACCACTTAGTGTTTCTTCTGATATTGCAAGTTCATATATGACGTCTGTACCTTCAATGATTGAAATAACGTTTTCAATCAATGCAGATGCATCTTTTACACTGGTATCAACAGGATCAGCATACTGAACAACCTGACCATCAATAAGATCAAGTGGATTACCCTCAATAAGGGTTGCACGAAGAATAGTATCGACTACCCATGTTGCTCTTGAAGGAGAAATGACTTCATCCTTAGGATAGTAAACATCAATGTCTTCTCCGAAGAGAATTTTGAATAAAAACTGTGTAGCGGTCTTAGTACCCTTAGAAACATAGAAATCTCGGATACGTTTGATGACCTGTATTGGATTTACCTTCGTATAGTCAACATTAAGAGTTGGAAGGTATTGACGACGTAATTTATCAAACAATTGTCTGATAAACATCGTATCCAATGAATTAATTGTTGCTCCAGAGGCATGACTACTTAAACGTAATTGTTTCTCCGTTGCAAATATCTGATTACCAAAATTATCGTACGCTACCGTACCGCTGGTGCCTCGCACACAGCCCACAAGCGCAGAAGGTTTGTAATCTCTACCTTGTGTGGTTATATCAAATCCAGTAACCTCATCAAACCCAACATCAACAGATGCACGCGCTGCTTGAGGTTCCGCAATATAAATTTTTGGAGGATTATTAATATCATACCCAGAACCAAAGTTCGTGATACTAATATCAGTGATTTCTCCGTTAAAGATGGTTGCAACAGCAGTTGCGCCAGTACCACCTATAGGAATACCACCAGCATCCTTTCTATCGTCAACAATATAGACAGAAGGCGCATCAGTGTATCCAGCACCACCTGTTAATAGTTCAATATCAGTAACAGAACCAGATGCGACAGTTACACCAAGTACTTGAGCACCAATAGGTTGAATAATGCGTGCTCTAGGAGCAGTTGCGTATCCTCTACCCCTATTAGTGATCAAAACACTAGAAACCTGCCCTTCAGGAGTCAGGAGGGTTGTTGCTACTGCTTGAATGCCACCTACAGGAGGAGGATCAATATAAACTAATGGTGGATTGGAATATCTACTACCATTCTTACCTGGTACTACTGAAATTGAATCAATATTCAATCTACCTTCACTATCAATGGTAGGATTGGTGATTTCTGCTCCACCTGGGTTTCTGAAGATAACAGCAGGTATGAAATCATAACCAGAACCAGAATTGGTGATGGTTACAGAAGAAACCATACCAGTTGTATCATCAACTGTTAAAGAAGCAGTTGCCTGAGTACCATTAGCATTAGTTGGTGCTGTAATTTCGATAGAAGGTGGGTTGTATGTGGTATAACCTTGACCACCATCAATTAACTGAATATCCTTAATACCACCAACAAGAGTTCTAGCAGTTGCACCAACACCACCCAAGTCAGATGGAGTAACAGTTATCTTAGGTGCAAAATCAAGACGATATCCACTACCACCATCTTTAACAATAAGATCAACTAATTCTCCAGAATCATTTACACTAGATACAACCTTTGCGTTCTTACCAACTGACAGTGAAGTGTATTCAATTGCACGAACAGTGATGGTTTCCTGTGAGGAAAGTTCTGTACCACGAAATTCAATATACGAACCATCTAACTCAGTGTTATAAAGAACATAATCTTCATAAGCAGTTTGGAATTGTCCATTTCTATTGACAATTAGACCAATAGATGAGACAGGAGTATAGAACTGACTACCCTCACGTAGTTTATAGGTTTTAGATCCATCTATAGGAGTATTTGAATCTAAAGTGTCAATAGTAGTATCAGCAAAACCCACCATGTATACGATAGTGGATGAAGAAGCATTATCTGTACCTATCCTTGCCCTAGGAGGGGTTAAAAACCTAATATTTGTACCTTCTACAATATAATCAGTTTGTGGTACCTGAGCAACGTCATAGACCGTAACTACAAGGTGTTCTGCTGATATTGGTGCTACAGGTTCCCCAAGGAATTTCAGCGGGAATGTATCTTGAGCACCATCAAATAAAGGAAATGGTGATTCTAGTGTTTGTTCTTTCTTTTTAAATTCTTCTAGTGATATTCCAGGTGTAAGAATAGCATCAGGACCCCTAGTGATGCTTTCGTAGTAAATTACCTCATTATCGATTAAAACACTACCATCTCTCTCGACGAATCCGTCAATTGATTCGACTTCAATCGTATCTTCTACAAAACCAATATTTTTTAAAAGTGTCGTCCCTGCTGATAGTGTATCTGACTTATAAGAATCAACATCTAGGTAAAGATTGATATTGTTTAAAATATCAAGCGGCTTACCAGTCTTTTCCTGTGATTTATAATATTCAAACAGGAAATTGACAAACTGTTGGTCTTCCTCCCTGATAAAGTCGGGAACTTGATAAGCAACCCTATCAGAGACGTTTATGTTCTTACGCATCTATCTTAGAAACAGGAGTCGAACTCAGGATACGTGAACGTATCCACTGGATAATCAATGATATTTATGTCAGTCGGACCATAGTTCCAACCGTCAAAATTGTTAGGATCAAACGATGATGTCACCGCAGGATTTGTATTAAAGTCTATGGGGAACACATTAGGATTAAAGATCGCAGGATCAACTCCAGGTGGGATCACAATAGATACAGAATATGGATTTGCTGCTATAGGCAGTCTGTTAGTACCGTCAGGTGTACCTGCAATTGCGATTGGTCCTACACAGACCTCTCCAGTACCATAATTGACGGTTCCTACATCAGTATTCAAAATGAGTTCTTTCTCATCTCTTGTAGTGACCAATAGTAAGGTTCCACGTCCATTATCGCGAATATTTACTGGTACTAATGTTTCTGTGTCTGAAGATGTCAAAGTAGATGACAATTGAGATGTAGATACCCCTTCTGATAATACATCAACCAATCTGGCAGTATATCCAGTCGCATAGAACGTTCCAGACTTGACACTAGAATAAGAAGGTGCACAAGTTACACCAGTTGGATCTCCTCCACTAGGTGAACCAGAATGCTCATTAGGATCATGTAGTGGATTACCAAAATCTATACATTCAGTAAATACACTACCAAAAACAAAGTTTTCTAAGTTTTGACCAACTGTCATTTGAGTAACACTACCAGAAATTGAATCATCGGTGTTATCAAGCATTGATGTATACTTAGAACCCTCGATACGATCACCAAATCTATTGGTTTGACCTGCTTCATTGAATTTATCAATATTTCGAAGAAGATCTGTTTCAAGTTCGGAACTACCCTTATTGGTTTTGTTCCCATCATAGTAAACCCAAGATTTAGGAATGATGTAGTAGGAAACTGGGTCTGTAATGACTGGTTCGATGGATGCCATCGAATATTTCAGCAGATTGTTCTTTATTTGGGTTTTTGTTGTTGCATTAAGTTTCGTTCCCGCTTTAGAACGAATTGCAATGAATACTTTTCCGTAAATAGGTGGACTTAACTTCTCTCCACCGTACGCGGTTATAGATGCAGCTTGCGGATAGATGGTAGAAACGATATACTCATAATCCGCTTCTGTTACAGCACGGTTCTGAGTAGCATACGCTCTAGGAGCATTGAATTTAATGCTTAGGGGTGTTTCCCTTGATTCACCATCTTGTGCGGCGTCTATGGTCGTTACAATGATGTTCTGTGGAGGTATAGGACGTCCTTCTGAGTCAATAATCAATCCAGTGAACGCAAAGTCATTACATCCATTCGCATCTTCTCCAACAGTGCGGACATACTGTAAATCTACTACCTCACCATCAACTAATTTGCGTCCTAATACGCCATCACCGAATATAACCTTATAACGAAGATCGTCAACTTCTTCTAAGAAGAAAATACGACTACTTCCGTCTAAGTTAACCGCATTTCCTACTGGTGAGTATACGTCAACCTCATCAGACTGAACATTAGGTCTAACTTGGACTCTAAGGAGTTCAGTATCAACATTCTCTGATGGAATAATGAATTCTTGCTCTTTTGTGTCATCTACTGTATATTCGAAGTTAAGTAGATTACCCTGATTGAAAATAAGTTTACTAAATTCTGCTAAACCTGTTGTAGGATTGACTGAAACCTGTACATCGTTCCTTACACAGAAAACAAAGGTATCAACTAGGTTTCTAGACACAAAAACATCCCCTGCCTTTAGAGTAACAGTTGCGGGGAAGTTAGTACCACCACCAACAGCAGAGGTTTGTACATTTATTGCTACACATGCTCTTGCCGCTTTAATAGAGCGTGGTGTATAATTTAATTGCTTCGCAATACGAACAATATTATCTCTTACGGTAGCAGACTCAAGAAATGTTTCGTTCAACGCCATATTTGCGTTGAATGCGCTATAATATGTGTTATATGCTAAAACATCAATCAGGTACGCGGCACTCGATCCTTCGAAGTCGTAATCCGTAAATTCGGAGCGTGTTCTAAGATATGACTTGATAGATTCCTTAATTTCAAAGAAATCCAGTGAAGTAAGTTGTGACGGTACAGCAGGCATTTTAAGTCTTCTCTAAGAGAAAATCGATGGTTTGTTGTATTGTTTGACCAGTAATACGATAATCAATAGCAATATTTAATTCGTTGGTGTCTTCTTGAACATCAATACGAATATCATCGACTTCAACTCTTGGTTCAAGTCTGTCAATCACATTATAAATTTCAGTTCTCATTTCTTCTGACATGAACGGATCAAATGGTTCAAACAGAAGTCCTTTTATCCTTGATCCTATATTTGGTTGAAATGGTCGTTCACCAAACGTAGTCAACATCAAATTTTGAATTGATTGCTTTATAGCATTTTCATTTTTCACAATACCAAAATCTTTGGTGTTAGGATTTGAAGCAAACGAAATTGCCAGGTCTTTAAACCCTCGACTCAAGAATTTTTCTGATCGAAATCTGTAGGCTGGCATTTATTTCGCGCTTTATCATTTATTTATCACACTTCGTAGAAAGTATACTTAAGAAAGAGTTCTTCACCCTTATGGATGTGCTTAATTGTCTTGATAAAGTACTTATCGTCTTCAATCCACTTCACACAATTAGGATCATCACTATGATTGATAAATCCACCTAGAGGTGTTCTATATATGACCTCATCTACGATGAGATGGGACATACCTAGGTGCATTCCCTTTGGTATGTCCTCTCGCGCAAATAATCCTTGACCTGCTATAGGACTATCCTTTATATGCAGTAAAGAATGAAGTGCTTGGTATGTCACCCCTGACCTCTATACTGTTTTCTAGCATGATTCCGAGAAGTAGCAGCATATTTGGTATTTTTGCCATTTCCTTGTCGGGTTTTCTTCGGTTGAGAAGGAACGTACGATGTAGTACTCCATCCACCACCTTTTGCCTTTGCCATAATCTAATAATTGACTAATACTAATTATATCACGAAGCCAAGACTGTTGCAGAACCCCATGCGATCACAGAAGAGCATGGATACGACCATCCTGGAAATCCTAGACCCAAAGGATCGAGAATTCTGCCAATTGGCAGTTTAAGAGCAAATACTGTTAGAGTCGTTGTAAATAATGTCCTTGGATGACCAATTCCACCAGCATCCTCAATTGTCAAAAGGGAACAAACGATAGGAGTTGGTACTGGACACGTAGTTTTACCACATGGGCACCAATAAACAATAATATTAGTACAAGGACTAGGGTGTGGTATAAATGTATCACCCAAAAGCATGATTGGGATGAAATGAACCAACACAGTTGCCCTAAGTGGCGTTAATGGTGTCAATGGCACTGTTGGAAGAGGTGGCCACCAACATGTAAACTCCTTTACCTTGATAGTATAAGGAATAGGGGGTGTACCACAACTTTGATGACTATGGACAGTAGGAGGTAAGCATAATCCATGACCACTACAAGGTAATGCGTTATGCGCTGCTACTGGTTTTAAAAATCCATATGCCATTAGAAACCATTCCCAATAATGTCACCTATATCCGTCTCACATTCAGAGAAGTACGGATTACTTAGGTATTGAACCGCTTTTGCGTATGTTTGTGTCGCTCCTGTCAAATAATTACGGACTCTCATCTCACCTTTGTACGGTCCCATGACCATTTTGTTCGTTCCTGTTTGTCTTCCAGGTTGAACTGCGATGGCTGAGTCCAAAACTAAGTTCAAGGCTACGCAAGCATTGAATAATTCGCTTGTATCACCATAAGTTTGACCATCTAAAGGATTACCATCAATATCATATCCGCAATAAACGTTTAAAGGTCCGTCAGCAGCATTTACATCACGTACAAATGAATCCCAACAAAGATTAGGTGGCGCACCATTAACAAATGCTGCTACATTAATCTGAGTATAATCAAACGTATGTTCTGTACCCGATCCTGGAACTTCTGGATCAGCGTGTGCTGTCCATGTTGCTTGTCCGCTACTTGTAGTTATATTTTGACCAGCCCAATGTTGTAATTGTTCTAATTCTGTATAACCTGAGCGATTATAGTCAAAAGTGTTTTCATCTAAACCAACAGGAACAAAAACCATACCAGAACTGTTAGGATCCCTATAACAACGTCCATCAATCGGTCCTCTATGACAATGCCAAGTCTTTTCACCAGTAGGAACAGTCCTTGTAGGAGTTAATTTCGCTGCTGGCATATTATTGCGAAGGAAATCCATGAAATCTTGCCCTTGAGACCCCGTTGTATGCCCTTCTAAGGTCATCGAAACATTAAAGCTGGCATTATCCTCCTTTGAAGCACAATATTTGTGTATCATCCATCCAAAGGCAGTTGGTTCGGGTTCAACATCTGGGTCAAGTGGTTCAGAAATACCCTTATAGGTACAAGGAATGTCAAAAAACCTACTTGCGGTGTATGCTTTTGGTTGTGGAAGTTCTATACACCTCTTTCCATTGTTAAATCCGTACAATCCACCCCTTTGTATGACCTCTCTATCGGCAGTTTTCGATGTAGAGACGACATCTGGCCAAAGTTCTTGATAATAATCACCAATTGCGTCAGAATATTTGACTATTTCCTTAAAATTATCATCTTTGGGGAGTGCATCAGATATAATTCCAGGAAAACTGTGCTGTAAACACGCAGCAGGAAGGTCTTGACACAAAGTTGTCTTATCTGTGTCCTCTAAATCAGTAATTTTGAGGTATCCTTCAGGTATATGAACCTGAGTACCCTCATGAATTGCATCAAATCCAGTTTTGAAGGTCTCATCTATACTGAATCCTTCATTATCAGTGTACTGTGTGACGTTTTTAAAGGATCCTGCCTTGGATGGATTGTACCCATCAACATCTTGACCATCAAAACCACGTGTAACCTTGTCAGGAACGACTACAGCAACGTATGGTGGGTGATCTTTAGTGTATCCCATACCAGGATCAATAACATATACACTTAAGATAGAACCCAATTCATCCAATTCACCTATTTCTACCTTTGCTTGCTTCTGTGTAGTTGCCTTACCTCTGTTATAAACGACGCGACCTGCTGTTTTTGCATCCTCTTCTGCTAATGTGTTCGCACCTTTCTCAATTGTATTGTGCATTTGGATGTCATAATCACGTTGAGTCTCCGCATCATACCCCTGAACCTTGGTTGCAGAGGGGTAACTAGGTACAGTTGGTGCACCACTAGGTGTTTGGTTGTACATTTCGGACGCTAAATCACCACCAGAGAACTCTTCCATGACTCCTGGAGAGGAAACACTGAGTTGAATGTTGCCCGCTTTGTATCCTTTGCCCGCATTTATGATTTTTACACTTGCTAATTCACCGTTAGAATTGATAACTGCTTCTAATTTTGCTTCATCAAGTGTTCTTTGAGCGACCAATGCGTCCTCATTGATCTCTACTCGGTAATAAGTGATCCTTTTTCTGAATTCATAGGTACCAAAGAAGGCAACTTTGTCTCCAATACCGTATCCAGCTAGCGCAACAGCAGTAGCACCATCCTCAGAAGTGTACTCTTGCATGAAAACAAAGGGTACAGGAGTATGATTATCTGCATCTTCTTCCGCTAACTCCATAAAACCACACTTTTGTTGGTCACCAAAGTAGCGAACTTCATTAATTAACCATCCATTTATCTTTTCACCACGCTTAAACGACCCAGTAGTCGATGTATAACGGAATAATAGACGCGGAGTATCGGTACCAGCAGTCCAAAATGACTCACCAACACCCCAAGAGTTACCATTTGTTACTTCTATGCTTGAAGAAGTGGTCTCCCAACGGTCAGGATCGATCTCATAGAAGTGAGAATGGTACGTATAGTTCGGAATACACTCAGGACAACCCGCATTATCGAACGCATTTGGACAACATGCTGCATCTGAGAGGATATATTGGATAGAATAGATCGGACCATTCCACGGATACGTCGTATCGTACAAATAATAGACGAATTGGGAGTCGTACATGTCCTCGAAACCCAAATATCGAGGAACAGCACCCTTAACAGCACCATTTAGACCGTAAGACCATTCAAAAAGTGCTTCATTTTGTAAAATTTCTGCATTATCAGGGTTACCCCACCCATTTACACAAGGTGGACCTTCAGTTCTATTGGAATTTGCATCAAATTGTTGTCTATATTGGAAATATGACCATGCTTCTGGTGGAGAAGCAGTCGGATTACCATAATCGTACCATCCAGACTTGTCATAACACATTCCGCATGGTCCAATTTTACCGACATCGAGTACTCTTTTCTTATTTGCGATGTCTACAGACAATATTGTTACATTTGCGTTACAATCTCCACCATGTCCGTCCTTTAGACACAATCTTTTTCCACTATCAACCACATTTATTGGACTATTTGCTCCATGTAACCCAGTAAATGTGACTGGATACGTTCCTTCGGAGATTTGAAAGCGTTTTGTCTCTTGTCCACGTCTTCCAGAACGAGTTAATGTGACTCCACCGACTGCAACTGTGTCTACAGCAGTACCAGCAGTGCTTGGATTGTCATTCCATTGCAATTGAATTGCTAATTCACCACCTCCAGTACCACCAACAATAATAGAATTGCCATCTGAAGCAAAAGATGCCTTTACACCAGTCGTCGGGTGGGCATTTCTATAAACATAACCAATAACTCCTTGATAAACGTAGTCTCCACCCATTGCATCTGATGGTGGAATAGGACTACCACTTAAATTAACCTCAGTATTTGGTAAGTGAGAGTAAAAATTGTCTGAATGCCTTGTACTATAGTAATGATATAGTGGTGCATAGTCATCACCATACTTTGTTGCGTCTGATTCACCTATAGGCATGTAACCAATGACACCAGTATTGGTATAGTTTGATTCGTTCTGATTACTAGTGATCTTAGTATCAGCGGTGTCTGCTCTATAGTGACGATAAAACGCAATTGCTCCATCTGTACCTGGTTCTTCTAGCATCCAGAAGATAGGAGTATTACGTCTAGGTTCGGGATTATATGCTTTTATGATCTTTCCTTTATTTGCTTCACCAGGAAAGTCTTCTTTACGTACTCTACTCTCATAGATGTAGGTGTGGTCGCCACGTGGTGCCTCACCCCCACGATAGAATCGATATATGGGTCGTCTATCCTTACCAAATTTAATTTCTTCTTCGTCACCAATATAATGGACATTATCCTTCCCTAGAGGAAGGGAACCTGGTCCTTCATCATAGAATTCTATTTGGTAACCATCGGGGACTCCTTCGTAACCATTCCAAACTTTCTGGAAGTCACGAGATTCAATTGGGTTACGATAGGAACGTCCCGTTTCAAGGATATAGGCTGGCACTTAAATTCCAACAACAGTCTCGATAGTATTTATTCGGTCATAGAGATCTTTGAAGGTTTCCGCCAAATTTTTATACTCATCTTCTCCTGGTGGTTTAAATTGAATACCGTCAGCACCAGGGGGCGGCATTTTTTGTAATGCATCTTCGAGAATATTAAGACGTTTCGCCAAATTTTCTAGACCTTCAGCAATCATCTTAAAGTTAGTATTCATTTGGTTTATTGCTTCCTCAGCACTTATAAAGTCTTGGAAGTCTTCTTGGTGGTCTAGTGCATCTGTCATTTCATTAAACGCGATTTTTCCCGACACTTCATTTGTGCCCATTTCCTGCCAATGTCTGTAGGGTTACTACATGCTTCCCCAGACTTGCCACAATGAGGACAAACGGAATCCTTCGGATCATTACTATACTCAGAACCATCGTCCTGTACCGCTGACATAAGGTTTTCCCATATCTGCTGGTTATGAACTTCCTGCTTATAGTTGCGATCATCTCTCTCTTTACTTTGAGGAAATACTTGATCAATCATCGATTTTTTCTAAATTCAACGTGCCGTATTCGTCCTCATTATACTCTAAGGTATCCCCTTCTGTCCACCCTAATGCTTCTGTAAGGTCATCAGGTAATTCCACATATAATTCTCCATCATCTGTAGATTTAACATCTAAGACATATCGTTTCATATCATTATAGTACCAATGTATCTGTCCTATGTAGAATTCTCACGAAGTCCACCTACACAAGCAGTCTGATATATTTCGTTTCCACGTTTTAATAAATCATCCACTGTAGATTGTTTCTTATACAGTTGGTGTAAGACAAATCCATCTCCGAGGTAAACACCCCCATGATTGGGTGCTCTGTCCACAGGAACGGAATAACTCCCATATAACGGGTCAGTGTATACTCGGAATAACATTAGGTCATGCTCCTTCATATCATCGAAGTTAAGCATGTCTCCCCATGGACTTCTCCATGCCCATACTCCTCCCTCATCATTAATTGCTTCTTCCTTAAAACTGTATATCTTCTTCAGAGAGAAGTCTTGCAATTGCCTTGGGGTAGGATAATATTTTGCGTAATATTTTTGTAGAACATCGTAACACCCTGGGTATCTTCTTCCTGGCCAAGGTTTATCGATTAGGTCTGCGAATTTTAATTTTAGTGCGGATAATTTTTCCGAGCGATTCATATAACATAACCAATAATTCTCTACTAGTTATAATAACATATGAAAATTCCTCCCATACAGTTACGCGAACCCTACGGGAGGAATTATACTTGTGAAAATTTTTTATATTTCTTTTTCTCAAAGTCGATCCTATACTTTTATAGATTACAAAAGACGGTACTTTTTAAATAGCGATATAACTTAGTGCACCTAATCCTCCCCTACATCATAACACAAACCCTCTAACACATAGTAATCACATAAGCGTTGATATTGTGTGAGTTCTTCACACAAACCTGTGTCAATTAACCATTGTACTAACTCTAACTCATCGTCAGGGTTAAGTATACCTTTGTCGAAAGAATCCAGTAGGGTTTCTAACTTTGTAGGGAGTGCAATTGTCATTTTGATTGTGATGAATAGTGGAGTGAATCGTTGAATGCTTGTTGATAAGATCTAAACGGACCATTCTTATTACATCCCTCGTAATCGTACCTCCAAAAGTGTTTATTACGTTGTTCCCATATTTTAACATTAACTGGGGGATTTGTCTCCAAAGTAATAACTTTTGTCATGTTAAATCTCCTTGGTAAGTGTGATCAAAAGAGGGCAAATCATTGTCGTCATAAGTAACACTTTCGGGGGAACAATCCTGGTCAAAAGTGTCATTGAGGATTTCATCAATCCAGTCAGTTTCATTCATCATCAGTGTACTCAATTGGTTTTTGATGTTTACTCTTTCGAGTTACATTTTGGTCAGAATAGTTATCATCGGAGAGACGTGATTTGCGGTTGGAATAGTTACGTTTCTCTCTGATACTTTTTGGTCTTCGTGATCTGTGAAGATCATTCTTTTTGTAAGTTCTGCCCATTGGAAATTAGGTGATGTTGTTTAACCTGAACTCTGAACATAGTTTATGTTACTTTGGGGAGAAAGTCAAGAGGGTTGTGTATGTTTATGAAGTGACCCCTATGTGTTGACAAATCGGTGACGATTGCTTACAGTTAGAGATAACAACAAATCAGACAATTAACTCTCTTTATGTAACACAAACATATGTTTTTTTAACCATTTAAATAATACGCTAATTGTGGAAAGATTGTGGAAAAAAGTGTGGAAAACATGCGCTACAGTTGTTAATACTAAATGGGTGCAACATTGAATGATAAAGTAATACGTTCTCCTGAAGAGTTTGATTCATAACCATTAGTCAAATTAGAGGGAAAAATAACAACTGTACCTTCATTGTGTGGTACATAACATTCGGGTTGATTAAAGATCGATTCTTTACTACATGGCACTGCTAATGTTGGATAAAAAGTTGATTGAATATGCCTCCTAAATTTGATGGGTGAGTGTGCATTAGGTTGATAATTTACAAAGTAAATACCACTATAAACTGAATTTGCGTGTTCGTGAGGTGCATAAATTGCTCCTTCATTTGCAAGTTCTAAGTATGACTCAGAAAGGTCTAATCTTGATTGATAACTAAATGCTGAATCATTATGTTGTTGTACTAATTTAGTGAGTGCATCTTTTAGATGTGGAAGATCATTTAGTAATTGATTATCTTGTCCAATAGTAACAACATTGTGGGAAATCATCCTACGGTTATGTTCAGTTTGTATATCATGATTAGACATCCATTTGAGTATATCTTGTTTCAATCTTTCGTGTTTAGGTATTTCAAAACAGGAAACTGCCTGTGGAAAAATACCAAACGTTTGATTCTTAGATAATACTTTCTCTTCAACTTTATCTGATAAAGAGATAGTTTCAGTGGTAGTAGTTTTCATCTTAAGTATAAATATCCTCCTGCCCAATCTGCTCTTTCAAAACATACAGTTCTTGAACGATTATCAAGTAAATTGTATCTAACATGTTGTGCAGGTTTGTTCCAACTAGCGGGTTTAAATACGTCACCAGTTTTCTTATCTATAAAGGCATGAACTCCTCCCTTAGTTTGTATCACCTTAAGGAATTTACGTCCTCTTTTAACTTCAAATCGTACAGGATCATGATAAGTTTGTCCTTCTAATTGTGGGTATTGTTTATCATAATTCGCTTGAAGTCTTTCAATAAGTTGATACGTAAACTGTTCAATCTCTTGCTCTTTATTAACATCATCAACAAGAGATACAAGGGAAATAGCATCAGTTTGATAGGTAGTTGTTGGCATGATTAATGAGATTTAGTAGGAAGATTGGTTGAAGAATTTAACAATTTCATCATAGAAGTCTGTTGAATAATTGTATTCAGTCATCTTCAATTCTTTGTGTGATGATGTCAAATTCTTTGGTGAATCGGTAGAAGTTGTTACTAACGATTTGAACAAGATTGGATTTGAAAGTGTCATTGTAAGTAGGAATTCCGTGTGAGTAGGATTTCAAATAGTGAAGGATTTCGTCTTGAATCTTTATACTGAGTTTATCAAGATTTTCATCCATTAGATGACACAACCCTCATAAAATGGTTGGTTCAATGTACCAACATACCAGGTGAAATCTTTTTGAAAGATTTGTGCTTTACCTGAGAATGTGAACCCTTGTAGTATAGCATTTAATCTGCTCTTTGTGGTTACGGTTCTCCAACCACAAGAGAACATTTCAATTGCTCCATCAGCAATGTTTGCGATGTTGTGACCATGTAGGTAAACTTTGGCAGTACCGTCAACATGGGTCACTTGAGTGTTACCAGATGACCAGTTGATGCCGTTGGCAATTGCTGAGTTCATCTGCTCTTCGATCTTACGCATGGGTGACCTTTGTTGTGTATGTGTTTATTATACAGTCATTCCCATGGGCATGGGGTGACATGTGGACAGTTTACGAACTGGTTTATTGATTCAGGAGTTGTTCGTATCGTGTGTTACGTTCTTTCAGTCTTTCAACTGTGTCACTCGTGACAATGCTATGAAGGACATTTGCACCTATCACAATGACGATGCCTGCTAGAAATAATCTCATGGTGTTAAAAAAATCGGCGATGGTCTCAGAAGCACTAAGAATGAATGAGAATGCATGAAAAACGCACCCCTGTTAGGTGCGTGGATGCATTAGTAGCGTTCTGGGATGAGTGAGTAGTCTGTTTGATTTTTGGTTCTCCAGGAGACGATCTCTGCGCTCTGAACGTGATTGTTCAAATATGCTTCGATCTCTTCTGAGAGATGAGAGACCTGTATGTCCTCGTCTGCATCAATTTCGATGATGCATTCAAACTTGAAACGTTCTCTTTTGCTCATTGTGCTAAGTCCTCGAAACGCTCGTATGTGATCTTTTCTGCTAGTGCTTCAATCTCTGAGGTTTCAAAGCATGCAGCGAACTTGTCGTAAAGTTCAGAAAAGACGTCTTCATAGATGTTCTCTAGAAGAATTTCGTTTTGTAATGTGCTCATAGGTTGCAGCAAGTAATTTTGTCATAGATGGGGATCAGTTGATCTCGTGTTCTCTGGTCAACTGCGTTGACGTATTGGAGAATGAATTTCAAAATCACGTCTCTTTCATCGTCTGTGAATGTGACCTGATTTCTGACCCTGTTGATGTCCTCGGTAATGATGACGGGCATCTGTTCGTAGCGTGCGCTCATTGGTTCGCTAGTATGAGAAGTTTGCCGAGGAGTTTGGAGTAGAAGCGACAAGTTTCATCGTCCTTGTACTCCTTCTTGATTTTATCATGAATACAAGTAATGAGTTCTTCGTATTCATCACTTGTAATGGTTTCAAGGACTGCAACCGTAGGAATTCCTGCGGTCTCCTCCTTACCCCATGCATACTGTGTGCTACTGTCCATTTGTGTAAGACCCCATAAGTGATTGATTGCCGTTCAAGGCAGTGAATACAACCTCAGCATATCCGTATTCTTCGGATAGGTCAAGGCATAGATCCCAACACTCATCAAGTGTTGAGAATGAGGAGTTTTCGAAAGGTGCCGATGGGCAGTTGACTTTGTAATTTCTCATATTCTTATAATACATGAAAAAAGCACCCCGTGGGGTGCTTGTGTGACAGTTTATGCACTGTACTGATTGTAGACCGCTTTCACATAGTTTTGTGCTTTTGTGAAATAAGGAGTGATGAGATCGATTCCCTTCTGAATGTCCTTAAGGAGAGCATCGACTTCATAGTTGTGAATCTGAAGTCTGATCTCAAAGTCCTTACGATAGTCTTCGAATTTTAGAAGAGTGTCAGGACGTGGATTAGAAGGGATTACGAGTTCAACCTTCTTTGTCTTTGCTACAGTCTTGCGTGGTTTGCGAGTTCTGGTAGCAGTTGGCATAGGATTCAAAATCTGTTGACTCTCATATTATACAGACGTGGGTTGACAAGGAAATGAGTTTATGAGGGATCGTAACAAACTGAAACAATCACAATAAATCCAAATCCTTTCCTACTCGCTCACCATTTACAATTGCCTTGTCCATTTCATGACCCCATTTGAAGAACTCCTCTACTGCATCATATTGTATGGTCACACCCTCCTCTTTCCTTTGCTCGTTGTTTGCTCTATGGTTGCGATACTGTCCCACTAGTGAGAGCAGATCAAAAACATCATCCTTAATAGTACCCATGCCCTCCTGAGTGTACCCTTCAACCTCCAATAGGTAAGAAGAGAGTGAATCCATCATGAGGTCCAGTTGACGCATTGTCAACCTGTTCTCATCATGCTCACGTTGCTCATTTGGGATTTGAAATTCATTGACGGTCATAGATCAAAACCAATTTCTTGTGTGACTTACCAGCAGAATCAGAAGTAGTGGAGAAGTAAACCTCTCCACCCAACTCCTGCCGAACTGATTCAAGTTTATCTTTTTGAGCATCGGTTATGCCTGCATGCTCATACTGTTTCTGTTGATTGAGTTCGTTCATTATACCATGAAAGTAAGTTGCCTCTCCAATTCATATTTAACAGTTGTGAGGTGGGAAATCATGGATTGTTTCCATTTGTTAGACTGTATGGTCTTAAGGATGGAATCCACTTGTGCCAATGCCTCTACTGTCTCCTCCTTGGAGTTGCCGAAGTATTCAGTCATTATACTCGTTGACCAATAGACAGTCAACACCGATCCATGCATCAATGACCTCTAACAACTCGAAACCATTACGGCACTCGTCTAGAAGGTCTTCGAGATAGGTTGTGCGTGCTTGTGCCATTAGATTGATACCTCAAATAAAAGTGTGCATTAAAAAAATGGGACTTATTGGCAATGCCCATTTGGTGTGTTTAGTCGTCTGCGTCTAAGACTGCATCCCAGAGAGAATCAAATTCTTCGGAGTCATCGCAATGCTCTTGTAGATCAAGATCAGCGATGGAAGAGAAGAGATCCGTGAGGAGTGAATACTGCTCATCTGTGAGGCGGATGGTCTTCGTTGCGTTTGCTGTGGTCATTTGATCTAATTCCTTTAACCCTTTTAATATAGCATCAAACTGACCGTATGGGGACCATTGTGGACAGTTTGGGAATTGTCTCCTGATTTCGTCTTCAACACGGATCAAGAGGTTTTCATGCATGGGTGACCATGATGCTTTGGTCATCTCTCCTCGCTCTACATACGGTTTGTACATCTGATGGATGTTGAGATGACCTCGAATGAACTTGAGTTCTGCGAGGGATAGTTTCATTAATAATTGTGAAGGGTTCTCCATGCAGTCACGTTATTCTGCACATCCTGCCTAATCTCCTCTTGTACACCCTCATCATTGAGGAATTCCCATCTCTTATCACCCTTCTCCCATTCCAGTTCAAAGCGACCATCTTCTAAGTACTTGACGACTAGACCGTCTTCGATTGTTGAGAATGTGTTGTTTGTCATGTTTTGATGCGTAGAGTGTGAACGTGTTTGAGTACTGTTTCCCTGACCTCCATCAATTCATTATAGCACTTTTGATTATGTGCACATGCTCTGAGTTGATTGTCAGGTTTGTGGATGCTCTCTATGTACAGGTCGAGAGCACGATTAAATTTCTGGTCTCTGGTCTCTTTCTCGTGGACAGCATTTTGGTCTTTCATGAACTCTTAGAGTGTAGCGGGTAGGGTGGATAGATTCATGGGATCGTGTTCGCTTAAATCAGTGTCACAATGCCATATGTATCCTAGCGAATATCTGATAGGACTATCAACAGGTGGCAATCCTTGATGCCATATCGTACTGTTGAACAGTACTAACCTACCAGGTACAAATTTTACACTGACCTTCTTCTCTTTGTCTGTAGTATAGAATACAGTATCACCATCTCCCATCACGTGATAGACTCCACTGATGCGGACGTTGCTATTAGAGTCAGTATGGATTTGTGCCTCTTGACCAGGTGTCTGACAGTTGAGTAAACATCGATCTAAATGGTTGATCTCGTACTCTTTACAAATGTCGTTGCATACTGCCATGTGTAGGTAGTCCACAAACCAATGAGGTGCAATGGGTGCTACCCACTGCTCCTTCTCCATCAGTTGTTGACCAAAGAATCGTGACTTGTCATACTCTCCATATGGTGAGTTGGTATAGGATACAGGGATCAATGGGATCTCTGCTAATACCTTGTCAACCATCCACTGAGGGAAATAATTATCGACTATTTGCATAGGTTAGGACAATGCGAGGGGTGGAACACCTTTAACGAAAATGGCATCAACAACAGTCTGTAATCTCTTGATGATGTGAGAACCATATTTCTCATGAACAGGTATGGTAACATAACCACATGGTTTTGTATACATGGCAAAGCAACCCGCTTGTAGTTCACCATTACGGATCGCTGTACTATCATCTGTGTGTAGTCTGATGACTCGACCAATAGTCTGTGCCATCTCAACCACGTTCAGATTACGTAGTAATATGCAGTGAGTCAGTCCAGGTACGTTGATCCCTTCACTCAAGATTGAGTAATGGAAGATCACAAATTTCCTTGCACTCTTACCCCACTCAGTCAGAGTATTGAAGAACTCAGTCCTCTTGACTTTCTTGTCATTCACGTAGGCACCGAACCTGCTCGTTATATGTAGCACATCATAACCACGCTTCTTCATTTCACTTAATACAGTGGTGCGTGATACGATGTCACCTAACACACGAGAGGATGGTACAGAGACCAATACCTTTGCTGCTTGTGTCTCATCCAAACTATCAAGGACATCTTGAATAGTTTGTGAGTGGTGTACATGCTGCTTCTCACGAGTGAAATGCATGCTAGTTTCAAATGGCACGACCTTAGGTGGTAGGATCGAACCACTAGCAATGAGTTCTTGTGCTGGTACAGTCTCAAGGACTGTTCCATATACTACCTCGTTGTTCATGCCTCTCAAATGAGAAGTAGAAATCCTAGGAGTAGCAGTGAAAAAATAGGTCTTGCTAGAGTGCTCACTAATATCAGCAGTAGCACCGAAGAAACACCTCTTCGTGCTGTTATGCGCTTCGTCAAAGTAAGCACAACTAACAGCAATACCAGAGTCGATAACACGATGTAATGAGTGGTAGGTAGTGAAGATGATCTTATTCAATGGAGTGCTATCATGCCACTCCTTGATCTTGTCTGCTTTGGTCGTGCTCTTATGCTTTGACCTTCCACTGTGTACATGCAGTACATTTAATAATGGGTTGATGTGCTCATCACCCAAGAACTGCATGAACTCAGAGCAGAGTTGATGTGCCAATAAGATGCGAGGTGCCACTACTACCACAGTATTCTCATCACTAGCACGAAACTGTGCTAATGCATGCTGAATCATGATAAAGGTCTTGCCGCCACCAGTAGGCACAATGATTTGACCCTTATCCTCTTGAAGCATCACATCAAGTGCTCGCTTCTGGTGTGGTCTGAGAACTAGGGTCATCGTTTCCTTTAGAACATCCCTAGTATACATGAAAAAACCCCCTAATGGGGGTTAGTGTGACAGTTTAGTTACCGTCCTCTTTCTTCTCTTCTATCTTGGGTGCACCCTTGTCCATACTATAGTATGCTTCCTTAACTCGGTCAATACCCTTAAGGGTTAACTCGTATGCAGATTTAGCACTGGGTACCAATACATCTTTTGTGAACTCATCCCACTCAAACAGGTGGATTTGCCATCTCACCTTAGCATCCTCAATATACTCTGCAAGTCCAATATTGGTTTCTTCGGGTCTCTCAGCAGGTGGTTTGTATAAACTGCCTTTGGTCTTAGTTGGTGAATCAGTCATAATGTTTTCCTAGCGTTTTTTGGGTATCATATCGTTACCAGGATGGTCTCCCACTGGTCGGTGATAATGTCTCTTGTTCTGGAAGTGGTCTGCTTCTATCTCTAGTCTATCCCAATCGTTTGGGTATACTAGCACACGTACCTTACGTGTTCCATGTAGTGTGTTAGGGTCAGGCATCTCATGGGTGCATAACACTATATAATCATCACACACAAAATCTATATATCCTTCATCATCATCTAATCTGGCAGGCATGCCGACTTCTAAGGATTTCATGACGTTACGTAACTCCAATGCTACTGCTTCTGCTAATAGTATAGGTGTGGTCATAGCGTTATCTTGTTAGTGAAATCACCAAACTCGCCATGCAACCAATAATTAAATGCTACTGAGTACCGATCAGTTAATGATCTGCTCACATCAACAGAATGCTCAACAGTGGAAGGGAATAATATAATCATTCCGTCTTCTGGTTCTATTGTCCATTCAGTAGAGTTGAGCACAGTATGCTCATACAACTCAGGTTGTACGGTGGGATTTATATAGGTTGGTCTGTGTCCATCATTATGGAATGCGATGCGACCACAATTAGGACTTGTCTTTATGTATATCACTCCTGACCACAGACTGTGGCAGTGTGAATGTTTGTGTGCTTTATTACCAGTCTTATGTCTGGTTGCCCACGAACATGTGTGACGAAGTTGGAATCGTCTATGAACAGACAATACCTCATGCACATAATATGTCATGTGCTTTTCTACTGTCCTCTTTAACTCAGGTATCTCATCCAAGACCAATTGTGATTTACTATTCTCACCATTGTTCTTCATGGGATCATCATAGAACTCCAATGATGCGACTGCATCACGTATGGAGTCAGTCATCTGATCCTGAGCAATGTACAAGGGATTAGAAAACAGGGGTTGTACTTCCCATTGATCGACGGGTGCTTTCATGGTGCGTACTCTCCTGTATGTAAGATGAGATCATGGAGTGTTCTAGCATGTCGATTATGATCGACTAACTTCTGCACCCATATTCTCTCCTCAAGAGTGACCTCCTTATTCAACCTCATTTTGTACAGTATAATGCATAGATCAAGTCTCAACTTAGTACTTAGCATGATAGTTTAAGGTGACGAGTTGGTGCACTAAAGTCTCCAACCATCATAACATTAAACCCTAAACTATACCTGTCTTGTGTGCTTTCATTAACACCAGTGTAATGATCCACATGCGAAGGGAAGGCAACACACATGCCTGCTTGTGGTTCTATCTGCCATATACGACTGTTCAGTATATTATCCTCATATACTATTGGTTCAACTGTGCCTGTACACCAGGTACAATGATTGTATGATGCTTCAAATATTAAATTGCCACTGTTCTTGGGTATGTCCAAATACAGGCACCCTGTAAACATACTATTAGTATGTCCATGTCTATTTGCAGAGTGGTTAGGTGGATGCTTGTTGACCCATGAGCATACTATCTTAATTCCTGCCTGCTCACTAACAGCGAGTACGTCATGAACTAGTGTTTCCACATGTCCAATGCATACTCGCTTAAGGTTTGGATACTTCTCTAATATTTGATGGTCAACTGTGCATGCACCATCAAGACGTTTAGGATAGTCTGCATACTCCTCACGTTTTATTGCTTCTACTTCTTCATTGTCAATATTATACACGTCCACACTAACAGGTGTGGAGAATATAGGAAATATTTCACTCATGTTATTTGAGACTTGTAGTTTATGTCTAGTGCAGTACCAATCTCATAGAACAACTCACGTTGCCTATCAGTGATCTCACCATGTTTAGAATACAATTCTTTAAGCATGAGACCCATAGATTTCTTTATCAGTTTTAATGCACCATCAGACAACACTGGTTTAGTGTGGCATACTGGTAACTCTATAGTGCTCATTTAATTTGGTTCCCCTCGAAGTGTGCTCATAATATCACAAAACTATTTAGATTTCAAGTTTACGTTTAAAACAACACGCACACCTTTTGATGGTGTAGAACTAGCATGCAACTGCTGACCATCAAAGAATATGGTCTTACCCTTGTGTGGTTGTTCGGTATGCACTACCTCATGATAGTCATTGAAGAAATGGGTAGCACCATCTGACTCGTTCACATAATATATTGCTACAGTATGCATGAAGTCATAATCTACATGTGGTTTGTTGTGTGGTACATCAGAAGGATACAACAGACCAAGACGTGCACGATATATATCTTCTAATGGATAACCACCATGCCATGCTATACATGCTAACGTTGACTCGAACAAATTATAATATGGTGAGCATACCTCATACTCATTGGTCAGTAGATGAACGAATGATGCATTACCATTTGCAGTGAGATCAGTAGCATCAGGGATATAATACCATGGGAAGTCACGAGAGAGAACTATGTCCTCTAACTGATCCTGTATAGCACTATGAATTGGATATTGTTTTGAGTACATATTCATTTCTATCTGATCTATGTTCATAGTCATGCCACAGTGGAATGCTCATTGATAATCTCTTATCACTTGGAGATGCACAATGATAACACCTTGATGGAATGTATATCAAGTCACCTACCTCAAGTATAACATCAAGTGCAGGGGTCACATCCTCTTCTTCTGGGTTATGTGGGAACCCAGTGTAGTTAATTAGTGTGCTGCATCTCTCATTGAATACTCTCCATCTTGTTTCTCCATATAATTGTATAATATAATTTGCAGGTTGATCCCAATGTATCTTGAAGGATTTTGAAAATGCAGATAATCCACCATATAAATGCACGTCACAGTTGACGTCAAACTTATTTTCTATATTCTGGAGTAGGTCTTCAATATATCTATTGTGATGACCATATTTACCTATAACAAATGTGTGACCATTGTTAACCAGATCAAATATCTCTCTCTTTTCTATATGCCATGATTTATGCCACTGTTCTGGTACAGTAGCAAGTGGCATCTTTTTATTATTCTCGTCTAATATCTCTATATTATATGACCATGGATTATTCAGGCAATGCTGAACATCCACCCAACTAGCATACATATGTGGTTCTGTCATCACACCCTTGAAGTGCAATGGTCTATCACCACATAGGTAGTATTTCTCGTTCAAGAAAGGAAGCGTAATGGACATTGCTTTTCTTCTCTCTTCATAATTAGATCCCATGACTTAAAGGGTGACCAATCCTTCAACTCTCTATCATGTTTAACTCTCTTCACTATATTATTATCTGGTATAGATCTATCTAGTTGAAACTTACTCCCCTTCTTATCATAGAATCGTATATTACAAATAGGATCACCACGTTTGATGTTGATGTCCTTGTCTATGTCTGTTACTACCAGACCTAATGGTAATGCTCTTACCCATGATGATATAGGAAATGTACCTGGTACCATATTAAATCCTTTATTGGATTCATGACCAGTAAACTCTACCCATACATGCTTTGCTTTAGTCCAGAATAAATGAAGGTATTGTATTTCTATCTCTGGGAGTTCATTCTCCCACCATCCATCCCTTATTCTAAACAACCTCTCAAACTGTGATTGTGCACAAGTATCAGAACCAATCATCTTATTCCCACTATCTACACGAAAGTGTATATCAATGGGTGAGTAGAATGTCCACCTATTCTTTGACCACTCTTTAAAGGCAGGACATAGCATATGGTCATGTGTCCTATCATGTGTGTTGATATATGGTTCAGGGTTGAACTCATAATCATCAGGAAATGTAGGATGCTGAAATGTCTCATCCTGTCCATGTGGAATAGTAGTAGTATAATATATTTTCACAGTGCTCTCGTAGGGTGTGGATCAAAGTCACGTTTGACTATTATATTAAATGATAAACTGATTCTCTCTTCATCTGTTCTATTCACTGATACCTCATGAGGTGTCCAACCAGGAAATAATATGACCTTGTTAACTAGAGGTGGATAACTATATGATCCAAATGTAATTGGGTTCTGTCCTCTACTACCAGTAGAATAAGATCCCATACTCAGATAACAATGTGATTCTAATATATTACGTCTTAGACTTAAACTACCACAATCACCATCGGGTACTTGCAAATAAGTAGCACCACTCAATACTGCTCCTGGATGTGTATGGACCGCAATGCGATCTCCTGGTGGTGTGAACAGAAACCAGAAGTTATCCATCTCACATCGTGACATGAATGGATCTAAGTCATCATAACAATATCGTGCCTTATCTTCCACTTGATGTATCATGTCAGATATAGCATCATTATTCTCACGATAATTAGCAGCATCAAAATAGATGGGTTCATAACTACCACCATCCATTTTCTGATCTGTTCTATGCTGTTCAGCAAATACAATAAGACTGTTTACATCTAACTGTAAATCATCATGCCATACTGGTGTGGGAAATAGGTATTCAACATTCATGATGCTTCTTCAACTTACCATAATATTGTTGTGTTTTATCTATTGGTTCAGGTATGAAATTAAATGATATGGATATTCTATCACTTTTATTCTTTCCTGTCTCTACCTTATGAGGTAACCATGAAGGGAATAACATAAGTCTATTAGCAACAGGTGGAAATCCCATTTGATTCCACATCCATGGAGTGTCATCATAACCAGCAGCGAAATCTTCCATTGTTCCACATGATGCAAAACAGAATGATGAATGATGATCTCTACAGAATGTTATTCTACCAGAATCCTCTGGTGCCTTAACATAGAAAGCACCAGACAGTACCGAACCTGGATGTGTATGAGTTACGTTGTAATCATCACCACCATTACCATTGATATTAAACCATATATTAGCAAACTTAACTGTAGTAGCAGGTGCATTAAATCTTTTATAGATATCAATTGCTGTCTGTCTAATATAACGTGATAGGTTACCCAATTCATCCTCAACCTCGCACATACTAGCACCATCAAAATCTTGTGACTGATAACCACCTACATTTGATCTCTCCATCGTAGGGTTCTCATCTTTTAACTCATATAATATTCTAGACAGTTCTTCCAAATCGAAATTGCAGTGTGTCCACCACATAGGACTAGGAAACAATAATTCTTCAGTTATTGATGGTACGCTTACATCCATAATAATCCCAACCTCTCTCTCATTAGATTACCATAATCCTCATGCAATTCACAACCAATAAAGTTACGACCTAACTCTTTCGCTACTAATGCAGTAGTACCACTACCCATAAATGGATCTAGTACTGTGTCACCTTCCTTACTACCTGCTTGAATGCATGGTCTTATTAACTCAGGTGGATAGCATGCGAAATGTGCACCCTTGTATGGTTTATTAGTTATACTCCAAACAGATCTCTTATTCTTCTTTGGATATGATTTACTTAACCCAGTGTGAGGGGATAGACCAGTACCAGGATTATGATACTTGCCTTTAGAACGATCTCTAGTACCCCAATCCTTCGCTGGTTCTTTAATTGCTTCATTGTCATAGTAATACTTCTTGTTCTTACTGAATAAGAACACATACTCATGACTCTTCGTACACCTATCCTTTACACTCTCAGGCATTGGATTAGGTTTATGCCATATAATATCCTGACGTAAATACCAACCATCTGCACGCAGGGCAAATGCTAACATCCATGGTATTCCTATTAAGTCTTTTTCTTTAAGTCCATCGATTCTATTTCCTCTACGAGGACACATATCTGGTAGGTCTTGCTTTGTATTTGAGACAGTTTGTTTTGGTAATCCTTGTCCCCTACCTGGTCTGTAATTATAGTAAGAATCCCCAATATTAACCCAAAGAGTTCCATCATCTGAAAGCACATCACGTACACTCCTGAATACATCAACTAAATTTTCAATATACTCCTCTGGGGATTGCTCTTGACCTATCTGATCCTCTTCTCCTCCATAATCTCTCAATCCATAATAAGGTGGAGATGTGACACACATTTGTGCCTTCTCATCAAATGTTGATAACGTCTCTCGACAGTCACCAAATAATACAGTATCGATCATAGACCAATATCAACCTTCGGTGCACTAGGATCAGGTACCCAATCCTCTAACTTGGCATACTTAACCTTATCCTTCTTGTGCACTCTAACAGTAGGTGATGTCTTCTCTGGTTCTTTAACGTAATTTCTTGCTTCTTCACCATTGACTCTAGTAAATATAATATTCAATGCATCAAGTCCACCCTCAATCTTAATCAACTCATCTCTAAGATATTGTATCTCTCTCAATGAAAAAGTTTGGTTGCCTTGCTCTTGTGGACGTGAAATGACATCATCAACCTGACCCTTCAGTTTGATATAGTCCTCCATCTTATATGCATGCTGTGCTGCTAGATTATCCCATACCTGATCTAAGGTAAGTGGTGAGGTATCATCCTCTGCATCTCTATAAACAGTTTTGTTTTCAGTTTCCATAGTGGTTCTCAATAATTTTCTGGTTGTTCTTCATGACTGTAGGAGTTTCAATGTCAAACTTAGATGACATATTATAATTTAACTTCTCCTCAAAAACATAGTCCTCATGACTTGCATCCTCAACGAAGTAATCAAATGATCTAAGTGATTCTCTCATCATGGGGATGAGTTGCATCATGGGTGTACCTGCTTCAATGAGTGTTTCACCCTCAAGTACATGCCAGTATAACTGTGCATTTAACTGTGGAACTCTTCTAGGATCAAAGATACCTAATGCAGATGTAAACCGTTTCTCTCCATTATATAGCACTGGAGACTGAATGAACACAACATCCTTTGGTGCTGACACTCTCCATGTAGTTCCAATCTTAATGACTGAATTCATACTATGAGGTGGTGCTGATGCTGCTGACTGTGTACCATCATGTACACTAACAAAACCATTATCAGTGTCAAGTAATGTTGGTGCTTTCCAATCTACTGTCTCCATATCACCATTAGTGATGATCTTAACATCACATGGCATTGGTACTATCCAACCTGTACTACCTAACTGTTTTAAAGCAGGGCATTTGCTGGCATGTTTCTGTTTAGCAGCATGTGGACATTTGCCATATGCTCTCTCCAATCTATGTGCAGGTATAATTGGATGACAGTCTACTACACCTGGATAGGTTGACCAAAATCTAATTGGTTTCCTTCGGAAAATAGATAACATCCTTTAAATATTCGTATGTGCTTGGTAATGACTGGACATATTCTAACCCCTCCTTCATGTGGTTGTCAACCATCTCTTTCCATTCTGCAACAGGTGGGTCTCCATGTTCCATCTGTAACTTCAGTTCACCCTGTCCTCTAATAGTAGCATAGTCATTGCCTGCTAGTACATAACAGTCACCACCGAATGTATCAGGGAACTCATGGGATCTATACTTAGCAAAACTTAAATCCCTAAATGGATTGTCCTCTGGATGAGGCATATTATAATGGTTCCTATGGTAATCAATATCCTCTGTCACATACTGCCAATACTCCGTATCTCTCCTTGCAGAGAATGCATAATGCCATGCAACAAAATCAGCAAAGGATTCTATCTCTCTACTTGCTGACTCATTAAACAATTCTTTCTCTACACTACTGACCAGACCATCACGAGTCTGTAATGTCTCAATAATTCTTCTGATCTGTTCATGTGTAGTCAGTAGTCCAGTAGATTCCAATGGTTCTAAGAATCCATATGATAAACCACATGCAACTACATTCTTAACCCATGCCTTCTCATGCTTACCATTCCTAATGTCAATAGTCTTGAACTCATTTGGCATGTAATGATGGTAATGCTCGTAAATATAATCTCTAAATTCCTGCTCTGCACCTGCCTGATCTTGGAAGTCATTACACCACACGTAACCAATACCAGTTCTATTCCAGAGTGGTACCTCCCATACCCAACCATTACCTAAAGCAGATGAGTTAGTATAGTTATAGATCTCCCTATCAAAATCACCATCATGAGGTATCCTACAGAATGTTGCCTTATTGTTGGGTAGTATATTTTCATAGGACTTAAACCCTACACCCATATACTGTTCCAATAGTAAAGACTTGAATCCTGTACAGTCAATGAATAGATCTCCTTTGACCTTACCCTTATTGGTTATCAGTGCATCTATACCCTTCTTACTAGGACAGTAACCAGTTACGTTGCATACCTTATGCTTGACGTTATGACATACATTGTCCTTTAACCAATGTGCAAACTTAGTTGCATCTAAATGGTATGAATAATCCTTTCCAAAAGTTCCGTACCTACCATCACCACTGAGTTTATTATGATCCATCAATAGTGAGTTACCATTGACCATCCTAGCAAAACTATTAGGATGACCAAACTCTTTAGGATATGCATTCCTTAAGAACCAGAATGTTTTCAATCCAGCAGGTAGTGCTTCATCATTTGGTTCAACGAATGGATAGTCCCAATAGGTACCATCATTCTTATAAAAATTTGTAAACCTAATGCCCACCTTATAGGTAGCATCACAGTCCTTCATCCACTCCTTATCCTCTAACCCAAGGAGTCGCATGAAAACATTAATGTGCCCTAAAGTAGATTCCCCGACACCTATGGTAGGGATGTTCGGGGATTCTAATAGCGTTACTTTTATTTGTGGTAGCAGTCTTTCAAATGCAGCAGCGGTCATCCAACCAGCGGATCCACCACCCACGATTACAACATTACGAATCATAATAAGAAATTAATTGTACTCAGGCAAATTGTCTCTAGGTTCAACTGGATCTACATTAGCATCAAATGGTGCACCGTCACCCTCTACCATATTTTCAATATACATTTTGTAATCTGGATCGCTCAGAAGTTCAGGGAATTGCTTCTCTGCTTCTTCACGTGTCAACCATGCAGGTAGTTGTGCATCATGATCCCATGGTTTCCAAGGATCATAGGGTTTTCCATCACTATCTGTAGGTATGTCACCGTATTTCTCTTGACATTCTACTTTAACAGACTTAATTGCCTTATAGAACTTACCCTCTTTTGGTTTGTCTCCAAAAAGACCTGCTTCTATGTCGTCATAAAGACGAGCAAGTTGTGAACCAGCGTCACCATAACCAACGATACGTGCCTGTAAAGGATCCACGTGTCCTTGATCTGGTACCCATTGGTTAAACTCTAGTTTCCAATCGAGTGTTACCTCATCGGGACCATCAACCCAACGAAGTGTAGCACCGTCACCAGTGTAGATGTCAAACTCATCACCTGGTTCTACTATATCGGTTGGGAAACCTGTTACTGAAATTAGAACTCTTTTCATGTTTCTTAGTCGAAGTTGTACACTACAATATAACCTTGGCGACCGTCGCCACCCCTTTCATTGTTCCGTCCAGCGGAACCACCAGCACCCCAAGCAGCATGACCACGATAGTTTTGTGACCACTGTTGCTGATAGTGTGCGGTTGGTGCAGCACCACCCCAGAAGGATGATCCACCAAATCCCATGCCTGGTTGACCGTTCTTATGACCGTCACCAGATCCACCGTAAATTTGGACTGCGCCTTGGTTAGGGTTACCACCTAGTGCACCATTGTGCTGCCTTTGACGGTTAGCACCCTGACCACCACCAGATGAGCAGTAGTTACCAAAAGATGAAGTACCACCGTTACCAGCACGACCTGAATAACCAGTACCACTACCCTGACCACCAACGTTCACGTTGATTGAGTTGATATTGGTTACATCAACAAACTGTTCAGTGTGAGCACCAGCACCACCAGATTCACCATAACCTGATCCGCCACCGCCTCCACCAGTACACTTGACCCAAATCCTCTTAACTCCTGAGGGTTTGTTCCACGTACTATTATTATTGTATGTAGAAATTGAGTATGGACCACCACCAGCAGTAACAGTACCCCACGACATGTTAGTTCCGTCTGTGGTCAAATACTTACCTGATTGACCAGACTGTGATGGGATAATTTGTCCTGATGAACCACTTATGGTTCCATTAATGTTTATATTCGATACTGTTAAGGTGCCGTTTGCAGTGATTGATCCAGAAGAAAAGGAAAAACCACCCTGTCCAGCGAGGTCTTTAACAGATGCAACTTTTAGGGTACTCATACCTTTCTTAATGCCTCTCTACTAATGTATTTATACGTCAATGAATCCATAGATCCCATGAGTATGTATAACGATACTCTCCATAAGCATCGGTTGTTCCCCATATTAACCATGGACTAGTATTTCTTTCATAACCAAAGGATTGAACACTGCTACTGTTACTATGATTACCATTACCACTGCACCAGTTACCAGGATCCATAATCAACATATCATTCCCCCAACTACCACTGCTGCCAGACCAGACTACTGCCCAGTATCCACAACCATTGTTCTGATAGGGTGAATTATTTATTATACCACTAAAGTTCTGAGTAAATTGACAGCAATCAGCAGTATGCCAACCACCTGAGTATGCACTCATACTATACCTTGCCTTAGTGAGGTAAGGTAACCTAACTCTAATAGTTGATAATGAGTTACCACCTTGATGGTCCTGCTCTCTACCAATTCTATGCTGTCCTTGTCCTATATTATTATTTGAACTGCTGCTGGAACTATTAACATTCCATGCAGGTTGAATAGATCCAGGTTGACCATACTCTGTATGAGAGATGGCATTGTAATTTGCACCAAAGAATGAATTATTATATCTTGCCCATCCATAGTCACCAGTACCATACCTATCACTAGGATCAAATTCCATGGTAAAGGTACCACTACCAATTATTATATCTGCTGTTGACTGACGATTGCCATTATCATAGGATTGCTTCGCTGAGTAAGAAACAACGGGACCACCGCCGCCGCCACTGCCGCCACCTGCTGCTCTAGGACCAGATGCAGTGGGGATAAATTGTGAACTCATTCCAAATCTACCCATTTCTCCTCCTACGAATAATTAGATCCAGATCCAAATACAGTGTATAGTTGCGAAGTGCCGTCAATTGGCATTTGATTGACTATTGCAAATGACACTACACAGTACGTATCACTATGAGATGGTTGACCACCACCCCAGTAAATATCGTTACTAGATCCATTGATATTTAACGAACTTGGGATACCAGTTCCACCACCATTTGCAACGATGACTGTTACACCATAACCCATTTGTTCCGCAGGAACATTATTGAGATTCAGAGTCCAGTTACCACCCCCTGTTTTCGTTAGATAAATTACGTTGTTATTTGTCCAATCATGTGTAATATCACCTGATCCACTATAGTATGTGATATTCTCCTGTGTCTCTGAGAACATCAATGTACCATGTGAGTACAAGTGTTGAGTAGTTATTTCTGTTGATCCAATGATATTCAGGTCGTCCTGACCCATAACCATCCATGTAGCACCATTTTCAATGGTAACTGTGTAACCATTTGCGATTTCCACAGGACCAGCAGTGAATCCATTGGTAAATTCTACACCACCATTAGCAGTAGGACCAACTGTTAAGTTCTCTGCAATAGTAGTTCCATTTGTTCTGATTATACTATTCTCACCAACTGAGGGACCACCCCCACCAACTGATGCCCAACCTGGGTTTCCTGACTGTGCATCTTGCAGGTATATCTGTGCTTGGTCTTCAGTAGTGTTGTAGACTAACGTACCAAATGCAGGAGTACCCAACGAGTTTACCTGTGTCTGGTTTAAATCAGGCAGGTTGATCTGTTCAGTTACGTCCAATGCAGTGATAATTGCACGAGTAACAGCATCAATCTGATTACCAATAATTTTTGTCGTCATCTACCTCTCCGTGATTAGATTACAAGTTCACGAATTTGTACATTATCACCTGTAGCAGGTGGTGTACCAACACTAAAGTCAACAGCATTACCAGTTACAGTGTAGTCAACACCTGGAACCTGACACACACCATTCAAGAATACTAATAACGAATATGCTGTATGACCTGCTGTGACTGCAAATGAAGTGGTTGAACCATCTCCAGAATACATGACACCAGTATTACTGTTGGCAATACCTGTTGCTAAAGCATATTTATCTGAGCAACCATATTTTCCAGTAACATCAAAATCACCTGTAATAGTGGTATTACCATTAACTCTCAATCTATTAGATGCATCTGCTGCTTCACCTAGACCGAAGTGAGTAACACCTCCAAATCTTCCAGTGTATATCTCACCTGAGTCAGATACACCAAACTTATACCAAATACCATTATCATATATCCAACCTAACGGAACTCCAGGAGTCCAGTCAATGTTATAACAAATATCACCATTATTAAATGCTTCACCTGCTGTTAAATCTGGTTGACCAGTACCCAATTCTTCAGCAAGGAAGAACTGTTTCAATACAGTACCATCATCGTTAGAGAATGTCTGCTTGATAGTCTGGATATTCTCCTGTGATGTTATCTTCTTCTGGAAGGTAACAGGACCAGAGAATACAGATTCCAATTGGTTAGAAGCACCACCGATAACGGTTAACTTATCGGTAAGCACAATCTCATTGAATGTCTCAATCTCACCTTCTTCACCAACAACATTCAATTGTGCAATATCTTCGGATGTAATCTGACCAGTAACAGGGTTAATAACCTGGTTACCAATGAATAGTTCACCGTCAGAGTTAACACCAGTGTAGTATGCAACACCCGCCTCTTCCTTCAACGACTGTGACAATCTAACCTCATCTTTGGTTAGAACTTGTACCTGCGTAGATGGGAATGCAGTCGAGTAGTTACCTGGACCAAAACCAAGGTATTCAAACGTATGACCTGATGCTCTAAGAATTGAATATCTTCGTAACTCAATGAGCAATGGTGCTACTGATAGGTCAGCATTAAGTTTGAGAGCAATCTTTCTCTCTTCCTCATCACCTAGACCAGCAGAAACGTCTACTTGGTTCAGTTTATTATCATTTGTATTATATCCTAAGTTGTTCTCAGTCTCCAATAAGAAGAACTGTGCACACTCTCTAGTAGTAGAAAGTAGTGTATTGATATTAGGAGTAGGAGATGCACCGTCAGTAGTTGTGACCTTACCTAAGATCTGGTTATCTGCAACAGATACAGATGCATTAGGGTCAGCATTAGGATTATCTCTGTCAAATGCTGGATAAACATCAGATGCATTCTGTGAGAACGAGAAGTCATTGAAGTTATCCGTTGATGGTGATACTGAAGCATTCAATAGCGTCAGATAATATACACCATCAGTCACACCTCTCTCAAATGGGATGTATGTCTCAACCTCAAAGATATAATATACCTTAGCGTATTGAGGTGAGTTAGTCTCAGATGATCTAGGTTGTAATACGAAACCTGTTATTGGTTGACGTGGAACTGGGAATGCATCCTTGTCCAGTACATAGCGGAAACGATATGTCCTATCCCTCAAGTTACGTGGGTCAGGTAGTCTCCTTACAAAGGTAGGTGGAGTAAATGCTAAGTTCTGGTATAAACTGTTTGCTAATAGTGTTGTATAGATTGTATTAGCAGCAGGGTCAACCTGTATATACCAATTATTTTGTGATGGATCCCATTTAATTGGGTTGTCATCATCTCCTGCTTTAGTACCAGTTACAGCAGGACCAGCAGGGTTAATATTTGCGTAGTGAGTAGTTGGGTTGTCTGCACCAGATGCCTTCAATAAGACATATACCTTATCTGGTTCAGATACACTATCACGACGTGCACCTATAGTATATCCCTGTACTTTACTTGGTGGTCTTGCTGTCTCAGCAGTATAACCATAGAGATATAGTTTAGATGAATCAGCAGCAGAACGTATCTTAGCAATGTCTAATGATACCCAGTTAATAGGTACCTCAGATACATCACTTAAGGACTTAGGCGGTATGATGTGGGTAATGGATCCTGCTTTATCTTTTGTGAAAGCGTCAGACCTAAAACCTTTGGACCGTAAAGATGTGTTACCGAAGTTTGAGTTAGAGTTCGTGATAGAGAGGTCACCACCACTGTCTGCGAAGAAGTGGTCTCCAAATCCAACAGCGAACACAGATACGACTTGTATAAATGCTCCATTTGATGCCTTAATGTGTCTACTTCGCCAACCTTTTCTATATTTTGCTAGACCATTAATGTGTGCACCAGAACCCTGTGCTTGTGCTTCATACGCTTGGGTTGATTGGTTGTATATAACAAATGCTCGGTCATCTTTCTGGAGTGATATATCAGTGAACTGAGCAACAACCATTGATTTGAAACCAGTTGCCTTACTACCATCAGCATGCATACCATTAATACCCCATACAGAACGTAGGGAGCAGTTGAATACGTATGGTGATGCAGAGTCAACTGTATCAATCTCAACTTTAACTAAAATGTTAGAACCAAGTGCATTACCTGACGGTTCTGCTGCCATCTGATAGGTAAACTGGTTACCTTGAGCAGATGTGAGCAAAAACGATCCATTATATAATAGTTGGTCTTGTTCTGTAGGACCAGTGACACCAGATATATTAACAGCAACACCAACTGAGAAACCATGGTTCTTAGGATTACCTAGTTCATCAACAGTAAATGCTGTTGCAGTCTGACCATTTCTAACGATCTGTGATATAGCAAATTCGTCCGAAATTGGACCCACAATTCTGTTTTCCTCTACCCTTGCCTGAATTTGATCCTGAGCAACGAGACCAGATGAATCAGGAATGGTAGCATAACCTTTGGATATCTTCTGATAATAGATATCTAGGTCGTCATTAGTAGCAAACTCAAAACAAGTGAGTTTGTGGTGTGAGAAGTTTGGTGCAATAGTTGCAACGTCATCAGGTTTATAATATACACCGTTATTATCACCATCAAAGAATGACTGTTGCCAGAAATATGCAGCACCAGTTAGTTTGAATATAGCAGATACACCTGGTTCATTAGATGCAGTAATACCTAAACTACCAGAAGTAGTAGGATAAGGTACATACTTAGGTACAATCTTCGTTCTTCTAAGGTCAGATCCAACAACAGAACAACCTCTAGGTACAACAATTCCACCCTGAGCAGAGTTGAATTTATACAGTACGTTAGAGGAAGAAGTTAAATCAAAGTTTGTATTGGCATCAAATGGTTGAATACTGTTATAGTCAGTAACACCAGGTCTGTTATCAATCACATACTCTGAAGGATAGAGATAGATTGAGAAAGCATCAAACTCGTCGTTTGAAAGACCAACTCTATATGAAAATCTTGCTACCTCTA
>CEVZ01115221.1_pt1 | contig 48002 bp, 63 predicted proteins | sample 361371 | NCBI WGS metagenome assembly CEVZ01 (sample SAMEA2620217, study PRJEB7988) | marine metagenome | isolation source: saline water (ENVO:00002010), including
GTGATTATCATTTCTACCCCTAAGGGTATGAATATGTTTTATAAACTCTGGCATGACGCAGAGTTGAATAGGAATGAGTATGTAACAACAGAAGTGCACTGGTCTGAGGTGCCAGGTAGAGATGAGAATTGGCGAGAGCAAACTATTGCTAACACATCTGAAGAGCAGTTTAACCAAGAGTTTGAGTGTGAGTTTCTAGGATCTGTCAACACACTGATCACATCAAGTAAACTAAAGATTCTCACATATGAAGATCCTTTGACTAGGAATGCGGGACTAGACATATACGAAGAACCTGTTGCGGACAATACATATGTGATGACAGTTGACGTAGCAAGAGGTATTACAAAGGATTACTCAGCATTTATTGTATTTGACACCACTACTATCCCATATCGCATCGTAGCAAAGTATAGGAATAATGTAATTAAACCTATGCTATTCCCTAATGTGATTCATCAGGTTGCATGCAGTTATAACCATGCGTATATCATGGCAGAGGTAAATGATATCGGCGGTCAGGTTGCGGACATCCTGCAGTATGATCTTGAGTATGACAATCTATTGATGTGTGCTATGCGGGGACGTGCAGGACAGGTTGTGGGACAAGGATTCTCAGGGAGTAAGACACAATTAGGTGTCAAGATGAGCACCACAGTCAAGAAGACTGGATGTTCTAATATGAAAACATTGATTGAAACAGATAAACTAACCTTCCTAGATTATGATATAATTGCAGAGTTAACTACTTTCATACAGAAAGGTCAAGCGTGGGAAGCAGAAGAAGGTTGTAACGACGACCTTGCCATGTGTATTGTTATCTTTAGTTGGTTGGCAACATCTGATTACTTCAGAGAGTTGCATGACAATGATGTCCGAGCACGTCTGTATCAAGAGCAGAAAGAGCAGATTGAAGCAGACATGGCACCCTTTGGTTTCATCGACGATGGAATGGATGAGGAAACATTTGTTGACAAAGATGGTGATAGATGGCATACTGACGAATACGGTGACCGATCTTACATGTGGGAATTTCGATGATTTTTATTTCTTGTCCGCCAGTCTACACACTGCCTGGCACTTGGACAAAGTGTAATGCAATTATTCCGCATTACAACGCTAACCCAAACATTACGTTTGCTATCTCATTCGTAGTCATTACTGTGTTGCTTGCAGGTTTTGGTGTATACAAAGCATTCTTTGATAATAAAGGACTAGCAGATCCATGGGATGACCATGACGACTAGTTACTCCCTCACGGAGGAGCAATGGGAATGCATAAGGGTATGTGTGTCAAATGCACCCATCCCTTATGATATCACTAAGAAAAAAATCCCTGCCGATATCCTCGCGATTATCGGACAACCTGTTAAAATAGAACACGAGGGCATTGCCCAAGTTAAATATGATCTAACACCCTATGGAATTAACGACTGCGATTATTGATAAGATTCAAGAAGCAATGAATCACACCAAGAAGAATGGTGATATCAACTGGGAAGATGGTGACGAGATTGATGTCTGTCTTGCAGGCACGTTTGCAGCAGATAGATTTATCGTTATCCATAACAGGACAAAGAGCAGCACATCTAAACATAACTTTATCAAATGATAGAAGCAAACTTAGTTTCTATGGGCAACATATTGTTTGTCTTAATGATATTCACTGCAGGTGTGGTGTTTGGATACTGGGCGAGGAAGTCCGAAGAAGATGAGTATTGAAGAGCAGTTTGGTTTAGAGAATCTTTTATTCGTAGAAAGGCAATGTAGGAAATGCCTGAGGACGTTTGACTTGATAGATGGTTTTTATATGACAAAGAAAGACCGAGGCAACGTCCCATCTGCCTACGCATATACATGTAAGGAATGCACAGTAAGAAGAGTAAATAAATCCCGAAAAAGAAAAGTAAAATGGTCTGACTATCCTGACTGGTAATATGCTCACGTCATGATCACCCCTTTGAAAAACCTAAAACAATAAATATTCATAGCATCCGTATTGACCCGTTTTAGGAGTATACAAACATGGCATCAACGCAACTTTCACCAGGTGTTGTTGTACTGGAAAGAGATCTCACTAACGTTGTTAACGCTACCGTAGATAACGTAGCAGCAATGGTTGGAAGTTTTGAGAAAGGACCAGTAGAGCAAATCGTCTCGGTAACTAGTGAGAAGGAGCTTCTCGCAATTTTCGGTAGACCAAGTAATTCAAACTTTGAGTATTGGTTTAGTGCAGCACAATACCTTCTTTATGGTGGCACCATGAAGATTGTCCGTGCAATGAGCAATTCACTTAAGAATGCTATTGACACTGCACAGTTTACTAATACTACTTTTAGTGCTAACGACACTACACTCACAGTATTGTCTACCACTGACTTTGATGTCGCTGATCTTCTTTTGATCGACGCAGAGATCATGACCATTGGGTCTGTGTCTGGTAACGACGTTGTTGTTACTCGTGGACAACTTCAGACATCTGGGGTTTCTCACGCAGCAGGATCACAAGTCACTTTGATCGAGACTGCAGGTAGCACTTCTACCATCAACGAAGGATCTACATTTACTGATGCTGATACCACTCTTACTGTTGCTTCTGTAGCAACTCTTGGAGCAGGTACTAACTCCTATATTAGAATTGACGATGAGATTCTCCAAGTAACTGGTGTTGCAGGTAACGACCTTACTGTTACTCGCTCAGCATTGAGCTCTACTGCAGCAGCACACACTGATGGATCTACTGTTACTCTCCTAACGGTTTCTTCTAACAAGACTCAAATCAACGAGCAAACCTCTACTGGTATTACTGCTCCTTTGATTAAGAATCTTGATGCATATGAGTCAACTGTTAAGGATGCTTCTAATAACTGGAAGTGGGCATCTAAGACTCCTGGTCAATTCGGCAACAGCATTAGAGTCGTAATGACTGATGCAGGTGCTGATCAAGTACTTTATCTTGCACAACCATCTTCTGCTGAGTGGGAATTCGCATCTGGTGCTGAAATCTCTTACTCTGCTGCTAACATCTTCGGTAAGGTTTACTCCTACACTGTTGTTATTACTCTTGAAGAGAATAGCACTCTAGTGGGTAACTTCAAAGCAGGTAACTTCTACAACGGTCTTTCTGGTAACATCACTGGTGGCGTTGTTGCTTTCGACAAGGAAACACAGAAACTTGAAGTAAGCATTGATAGCACTGCATCTGACTTCTGGGAAGTTGGAGATACTATTACTGAGTTGGCAAACAATGCAGGATCACCTGGATCTGCTACTGGCACATCTGGTAAGATCTTGTCTATCTCTAGAGAATTGAGAGTTTCTCTTAACAAGACTTCTCCTCTCTTCCAAGCAAACCAAACTGTTTCTGACGGAAACGCTGCTACTGTATCTGCTATTGCAATCGGTAGTGACTACGAGAGCAGACAGTATGGTTACAACGAGAAGTGGATCAACATCGCTCCTCGTCCTGGCACTTCTGCATGGGCAGATGACCGTGGTGGATACAGAGACCTCGTGCACGTCCTCATCCTTGATGGTGACGGAGGTTTGACAGGCACACCTGGCTCATTGCTTGAGAAGTTTACTAACCTTTCTAAGGCATCCGACGCTAAGTCTCCACAAGGCGAGTCACTTTACTACGTCGATGTCTTGATGAATAAATCCTCCTATGTTTACTGGGGATCTCACGAGACCAATAACATCTTTGACCGCTCTGGCACAGCAGACGGATCATGGGGTGGTAGCGTAACTAACAGAGACTTTGACTTGATCAAAGCGGATAATGCTCTTTATGGTGGAGACGACATCAGTGGTCTTGATCCTAACAGCATCCCTGTTATCGGCACTAAGAATAACGGCACCGTTAAGTATCACCTTCAAGGTGGTGTAGATGGTTTCACTGTTGACCGTCCTTCACTACTTGCAGGTTACGATCTCTTTAGTGATGCTGAGACTGAGGAAGTAGATTACGTCCTCATGGGACCTTCAATGAGTAACCTCAGCGACACAATCGCTAAGGCACAGAAGGTTATCGATATCGCAAGCACTCGTAAAGACTGCATGGCATTCATCTCACCTTACAGAGGTGACGTTGTTGGTGTTTCTGCAGTTGGAGACATTGTTGACAAGACTGTAAGTTTCTTTGATCAACTTTCATCTTCTTCTTACGCAGTATTTGACAATAACTACAAATACATCTATGACCGCTACAACGATGTTTACCGTTACATCCCATGTAACGCAGACGTTGCAGGTCTTACACTTAGCACAACTCTGAATCAGGAGCCTTGGTTCTCACCTGCAGGTTTCAATAGAGGACAACTTCGTAACGCAGTTAAACTTGCTTACTCTCCTCTTAAAGATCACAGAGATAGACTTTACGCTGCTAGAGTTAACCCAATCGTTGCATTCCCTGGCGAAGGTATCGTCCTCTTCGGAGACAAGACCGCTCTCGCTTATCAGTCTGCATTCGATAGAATCAACGTAAGACGTCTCTTCCTTGTCTTGGAAGGTGCGATCGCACAAGCTGCTAAGACACAACTCTTTGAATTGAATGACGAGTTTACTCGCCAAGGTTTCAAGAATATCGTAGAACCTTTCATGAGATCCGTACAGTCACGTCGTGGCGTTACTGACTTCTTGGTTGTCTGCGACAGCACTAACAACCCACCTGAGTCTATTGACAGAGGCGAGTTTTATGCTGAGATCTTCATCAAACCTACTAGATCTATTAACTTCATCACACTAACCTTCACTGCAACAAGGACTGGAGCTAGCTTCTCCGAGGTTGCAACCTAAGTAAACCGTGCTACGACTTCGTAGTCAATTCGATTAAATAGGAGATTTTTCACATGGCAGTCAATAACGTCGAAGGAGGGCAGATTAACTCTCCTATTTTCGACTTCAGAAATAAGATTGGGGATCTTGCTCGCCCTAATCTGTTCCAAGTAGAGTTAACTTTCCCTCAACTTTCTCAATCTGCAAACATCGGCGGAAGCGGTGGTGCATCCGACGCAGCAGAAGCAGAAGCAGCAAGTCAACCTTTCGGTGGTAACCTTGCTACTCTTCTTGTTAAAGCAGCAAACATTCCCGCATCCACTGTTGGTGTTATCGAAGTCCCTTATAGAGGACGCACCATTAAGATTGCAGGAGACAGGACTTACGAACCATGGACAGTTACCGTTCTTAACGACGCTAACTTCGTGATTAGAAATCAGTTGGAAAACTGGTCTACACAGATCCAAGCACTTCAACAGAACTTCCAATCATTCGATTCACCTGCTAACTACCAGACTCAGGCAATCGTCCGTCAGTATGACAGACAATCTGAGCAGACTCGTGCATACAAGTTTGAAGGTATCTGGCCAAGCAACATCAGTGCAATCGATCTTGCATGGGATAGCAACGATACTCCCGAAGAGTATACTGTTGAGTTCCAGGTTCAGTACTGGACTTATGCGTCAGACGTTAACGCAGCACACCACCAACCAAAAAACTAGTTTTTGGAAGTCGCTAAATAACTACAACCTAGTTACTTATTTGAATGGCTCAATTATTTGGTTATTCTCTTGATCGCAAGAAGAAGGGCTCCTCGCAACCGAAGGGTCCTTCTTTCGTGCGTAAAGATAGTGAGGACGCAGCCGAACCTATTGTAGCGGGTGGTTATTTCGGTCAGTATGTTGACTTTGGTGACAAAGAGTCATCCAAAGGCACGGAGATGGATCTCATTGGTAGATATCGTGAGATGAGTTTGCATCCAGAAGCGGATGCTGCTATCAACGATGTTGTTAATGAGGCAATCGCAGGTGAGTTAGACGATCATCCTATTGATATCGAGCTTTCTAACCTCCAAGTCTCCGATTCTATGAAGAAAAGAATCAGAGAGGAGTTTGAAAACGTCCTTTCTTTGTTGGATTTTGATAGAAGAGCGTACGATATTTTCCGCAGATGGTATATCGATGGTAGACTTTTCTACCATAAGATGATTAATCCTGAGAGACCTCAGGAAGGAATCACAGAATTAAGATATATCGACCCCCGCAAAATCAAAAAGGTTGTCGAATACGACAGAGGTAAAGGAGGATCTGGTCTTGCAAACGGACCTGGCGATCCCACTACAGAATCACTGGTGCCAAAGAGTTTAGAGTATTACATCTATGCTCCTAAAGGACTCCGTGGTTTTGAGAATAAAGGTGTAAAGATTGCACCCGACGCTATCTGTTATGTCCACTCTGGTAAGAGGGACATGAATAGAAATATTGTCTTATCTCACCTACATAAGGCAATCAAAGCACTCAATCAACTAAGAATGATTGAGGATTCTCTGGTTATCTATCGTCTATCCAGAGCACCCGAAAGAAGAATCTTCTACATCGATGTAGGAAACTTGCCTAAGCAAAAGGCAGAGCAATACCTCCGCGAGGTAATGAGTCGATATAGAAACAAACTGGTATACAATGCGGATACTGGTGAGATTCGAGACGACAAGAAATTCATGTCTATGCTAGAAGATTTCTGGCTACCAAGACGTGAAGGAGGAAGAGGCACAGAGATCTCTACATTGCCAGGTGGTCAAAACCTAGGTGAGTTGGAGGATGTCAAGTATTTCCAAAAGAAATTATATCGTGCACTCAACGTCCCTGAGTCCAGACTGGAATCAGATAACAGCTTCAACATTGGTAGGTCTGCAGAGATCACCAGAGACGAAGTTAAATTCCAAAAGTTTATAGTCAGACTCCGCAAACGTTTCAGTGATCTTTTTAATGATCTACTGAAGACCCAATTAGTCCTCAAAGGTGTTATCACACTTGAAGACTGGGATAACATGAAGGAGCATATCCAATACGATTACGTTGCAGATAACTACTTCTCTGAGCTTAAGCAACAAGAAATTCTTAACGAAAGACTTGCTTTGCTGCAGCAAATGGATCCATATGCGGGTAAATATTTCTCATTAGAGTATCTAAGACGTCAGATTCTACGTCAAACTGAGGCAGAATTTAACGAAATTGATAAGCAAATGAAGAAAGAAATCGATAGCGGACAGTTGATCGACCCAATGGCGATGCAACAACTGGAATTGGCACAAATGGAGATGTCTTTACAACCTCCTGAGCCTGATCCTGCGGAGCAAGGTATTGATCCCGCAGACTATGAGCAGGGAAATATATAAATAATATTATTGATTTATTAAATTATGCCTACTCAAGCAGCCTTAGATATCGTTAATGCACTTTTTGCAGGAAAGAAGGACGTAAGTGATTACGTTGCTACTGGAATGAAAGATGCTGCCGTCGATGCAATCGATGCGAGAAAAGCAGAGGTTGGCAAGACCATTCTTGCACCTGAGCCTCCCGAGGAGGAAGAGGTAGAGCAACCAGAAGCATCAACTGAAACAGAAGAACAACCAGAGGAGACACCCGATGAAACTGATCAGGGAGGAAATTGAATCCGCTAAGGTAACTATTACCGAAGGCAAGGATGGAAAGAAACGTCACTTCATTGAGGGCGTGTTCCTTCAAGGTGCCATCAAAAACCGTAATGGTAGGATGTATCCTGTGCAGACTCTTGCAAGAGAGGTTGATAAATATAACGAATCATACATTAAGAAAGGACGTGCACTCGGAGAGTTGGGTCATCCTGATGGTCCTACGATTAATCTCGACCGCGTGTCACATCTAATCACATCCCTTACTAATGAGGGAAACAACTTTATTGGAAAAGCGAGAATCCTCGACACTCCTATGGGTAACATTGCCAAGAATCTTCTTGATGAAGGTGTAAAACTTGGCGTTTCCTCTAGAGGATTGGGGACAATCAAGGAAGAAAATGGCATGAAAGTCGTCATGGATGACTTTATGCTTGCAACTGCAGCAGATATTGTTGCCGATCCTTCCGCACCCGATGCCTTTGTAGATGGCATCATGGAAGGAAAGGAATGGGTTTATGCAGGTGGAGCAATTCACGAGCAAACCATCGAGACAATTAAGCGTAGAATCGACAACGCTGCACGCTCACAAATGGAAGAAAGGAAACTTTCCGCGTTTGCTGAGTATCTTCAAAGTTTCTAATATATAAATAACTATAGCAATTACCGCCCTTTGTACACTTAGGAGACAATGATGTCTAAAATTGAAGAAAAAACACTGGATGAAAACGCAGTAACTAAAAACGCCAAACCTGCGGATCCAATGCCGAAAGCTGAATCTGGCACACCTGGTCAACCTGGTTATCAGGATCTTGGTGGACCTACTCCTCAGAATTCAAAACCTGACGACGAGTCTAATAAGTACAAGACTGGTGGCGGACCTACTGCTACTCCTCCTAGCACTAAACCATCTGATGCTAGTGGACAGAAGGCAGAGTTTAGCACTAAAGGTGATGTCAAGGCGGGACATGAACCTGAAGGCGAAGTAATTGCTGAAGAGGACGCAGAGCAAAACGTCATTGAGGTTGACCTCAGTGCTGACGTGCAAGCTTTGACTGAAGGCGAAAACCTAAGTGAAGAATTCAAAGAGAAAGCAAAGACTATCTTTGAAGCTGCGGTTGTTTCTAGACTCAACGAAGAGTTGGATCGCATGCACGAGGAATACGCTAAAGTCCTTGAAGAAGAAATTGAATCTGTCAAAAAAGACCTTGCAGAAAAGGTTGACGACTACCTCTCATACTCAGTTAAAAACTGGATGGATACCAATTCCCTTGCTATTGAGCATGGTATCAAGAATGAGATGGCAGAAAACGTCCTAGACGGAATCAAAAAAGTTTTCGTCGAGAATCACATTGAGATTCCCGAGGAAAAACTTGATCTTGTTGATGAGATGACCTCACAACTCGATCAAATGGAAGATAAACTCAACCAGTCAATCGAAGAGAATGTTTCTCTGACCAAAGAGATTGGCGGCTATATTAAGAATGGGATTGTGAATGAAGCGTCCGAGGGTCTGACCCTTTCGCAACGCGAAAAACTGTCTGCTCTCGCAGAGGCTGTTGAGTTTGATGATGTTGAGTCATACAAGGAAAAGATCCATACCCTAAGAGAGTCTTATTTCTCTACTAAGTCTGCTGAAGCTGCATCTGCACCTTCCGAGGACAACGAAGTAGCGAATCCTGAGCCAATCAATGAAGGAATGGATGCCTATGTTAAGGCTCTATCCCGTTGGTCAAAGTAATTAACCCCACAATTCCTAGAGGTAAAACAGAAAATGTTTAATTCTGAGCACTTGCAGGAGAAGTGGTCACCCATTCTTACACACGGCGATCTCCCTGAGATCGGTGATAACTATAGAAAAGCGGTAACCGCAGTTCTTCTCGAGAACCAAGAAAGATTTATCAAGGAAGAAGCTGGCGTATTGACTGAAGCCGCTCCTACCATGTCTGCAGGTACTGCAGGTTTCAGTGGTAGCAGCACAGCTACAGGTCCTGTCGCAGGTTTCGACCCAGTACTCATCTCCCTAATCAGGAGATCCATGCCTAAGCTGATCGCTTACGACATCGCAGGTGTACAACCTATGACTGGTCCTACTGGACTTATCTTCGCGATGAGATCTCGCTACGGCACTAACAGAACCGCAGGTTCAGAAGCATTCTTCAACGAAGCAGACTCCGAGTTTTCAGCAGAAAACGCAGCGTCTGACCTTGGAAGAACTGCTCAGTCAGGAAGCAACCCAGGTCTTCTCAATGACAGTGGCACTTATACCGTTTCTGATGGTATGCCTACTGCTGAGGCTGAAGCACTTGGTGACGCAGCTGGCAACCAATTCGCTGAGATGAACTTCAGCATTGAGAAAGTTACTGTGACTGCGAAGTCCAGAGCACTCAAAGCAGAGTATTCTCTTGAATTGGCTCAAGACCTTAAGGCAGTCCACGGACTTGATGCTGAGTCTGAGTTGGCAAACATTCTGTCAACTGAAGTTTTGGCTGAAATCAACCGTGAAGTTGTTAGATCTGTATACAGAGTCGCAAGACCTGGTGCACAAAACAACACTGCAACTGCAGGTATCTTCGACCTAGACGTTGACTCTAATGGTCGTTGGTCTGTTGAGAAATTCAAAGGTCTTCTTTTCCAGATCGAAAGAGATATGAATGCTATCGGGCATGAAACTCGTCGTGGAAAGGGTAACATCCTCATCTGCTCTGCAGACGTGGCTAGTGCTCTCTCAATGGCTGGTGTGCTTGATTACACTCCTGCTCTTTCTGGCAACAGCAACCTTCTTCCAGACGATAACAGCAGCACTCTTGCTGGTACTTTGAATGGTAGAATCAAGGTCTATGTTGATCCTTACTCTGCAAACGTAAGTGACAGACACTTCTATGTTGCAGGTTACAAAGGATCCTCTGCATACGATGCAGGACTCTTCTACTGTCCATATGTGCCTCTACAAATGGTCAGAGCTGTGGGTCAGGACACCTTCCAGCCAAAAATCGGGTTTAAGACTCGTTACGGCATGGTTGCTAACCCATTCGCTGAAGGCACCACTCAAGGTAATGGCGATCTTGATCCTAACAAGAACCGTTACTACAGACGTGTGCTTGTTGACAATCTCATGTAAATCGTATTGTCACGATACAAAGACAGGGGGTGGCGAATGCCACCCTTTTTTATTAGGATGGTCCTAAATACTCGAAACGCATTAGCACCATGGTCGTATACGATTTTGTTTACGGAATTATGCTAACATTGATCATTGGATTATTTTTCATTTATCTATTGAGGTTGGGATCGTAACATGAGCAGAGGAGTTATCACGAAAGTAGACATGCTATCTCGTGTCTACAAGTATAAGAAAGGCTTATTTGACGGATCGTATCATGGGGAGTATACTGAAGAGCAGAAGGATGCAGCACATAAGGCATTCAATGATGTCCTAGACATGCTCCAAGAATACATTGCATAACATGCGAAAAGATTTAGACAACATCGATGATCTTCTTGATGACATCGAAACCATGAAAAACAAAATCACCAGAATTGAGGACGTCACTGACTCTCCGAAAGACTGGAAAGATTTTTGGAATCATCCAGAGGACATTCATGATCAAAAAACTGATTGAAGCATTCCCTACTACTGAAATTGTTGAGTGGACTATGACCGAAGACAAAATCCGTAAGTATGCTTACACAAAAGGTGAAGTAGATGCCATGATTGCTGCTGCCGTGGAAGAGGCACGCAGAATTGACGAAGAGTCAATGAAAAAGCATAATCGTGACGCTACTGTAATCAGTATGATTCTAGGTTTCACATGCCTAGCACTATTCCTAGACGGCACTCTAAGATTGCTTGGTATCATTCCACCATTCATGGGGATTGATATTGATATCTTGGACAAAGTTGTGGAAGCAGTCAAACACGACTTAGCACCAATACAAAGATATGGATTACGATAGCAGCATTACGCTGATTAATTTAATTCGAGGTCTAACAATAGGATTATTTGCACACTTTGTGTTAAAGGTAGTCTTTGACCTTACAGATATAAATAATGATGACGACGATGATGATCCCGAAGGCGGTATCATGATCCCTGCATATGCACCGATGTAATGACGACTTGGAATAAACAGATAGAGAATAGAAATTTCTTATCACCCTTAGGATTTAAGATGGTGATGCCGAAGTTTCCTAAGGTAGTGTACTTTTCTCAGTCTGCTGCTATTCCTGCTATCAGTCTTACACAACCAATGCAGTCCACAAGGTATGGACGTCAGTTGCCCTTAGAAGGCACCTTCCAGTATGAAGACTTTGAAATGTCTTTCATTGTAGATGAGGACATGGAGAATTATCTTCTCCTACATAACTGGTTGCGTGCACTTGGTGTCCCCGAGAAGGCAAAAGAGAGGACAGAGTTTATTGAATTCATGAAGGCAAGATTTCAGTATGATGCAAAGGATTGGGATCTACTCTCAGCAGATGCATCTATTACTGTATTGAATTCAAACTTTAATACAAATTTCAACGTAGTATTCAAGGGTCTATTCCCTGTTGCCTTGCAAGGACTTGATTTTAATGCTACAATAGATGGCACACAGTACGCAACAGCGACCGCCACCTTTAAATATATCTTGTATGAGATTCAGAGTGGTGAAACTAACGTACGCTCTGCTAGTTACGAATAGTGAATCTTAACAAAATTGAAGAGATGTGGGAGAAGGACTCACAACTCCATAGGGAGTTGCCTGAGTTGCTTGCAAATGACTCATTAGAGACTGCAAAGTTACACTCCAAGTATCTCAAGTGGTTGAATCAATTTCGTCTCATGCTATCTGAGGCAGAAAGAGATATTAAAGTAATGCGATTAGAGAAGTGGCAATATTATTCTGGTAAAAAAACCGACGAGGATGGCAGAGCATTTCCTTACAAAGTTATGAAAGGAGATCTGTCTGTATACATGGACGGTGATGATGAATTGTGTAGAGCAACAGCAAAGATACACTACTTAGAAACGTGTATAAATTGTTGTGAAAGGATTCTTAAGCAGATTGACTCTAGAGGTTTCTCTATTAAGAATGCGTTTGACATCATCAAATACTATGACATACGTTAGCAAGAAGAATGAGGTATATTTAAAGGTAGAGACTGAGCAGCATATCCATAAAGAGTTATCAGAGTATTTCTGTTTTGATGTGCCCAACGCAAAGTTTATGCCACACTATAAGAAGCGTGTATGGGATGGCAAGATCCGTCTATACTCGCCAGGCACAGGTGAAATATACGTTGGACTATACGATTACTTACAACAATTTTTTATTAACAAGGGATATAAGTATACTGTCAAACTAGATGACAATTACGGTATCCCCGAGGAGGAAGAAGATTATGTCACACCTGAAAGCACAGCGTCTTTTGTTAGGTCTCTGGGTCTCCCTTTCGCAGCAAGGGACTACCAACTACGAGGCATATATCAAGCACTTAAGTCGCGTAGGAAGCTTCTATTATCCCCCACAGGATCAGGAAAATCCCTGATCATCTATGCTCTTGTCCGTTGGTATCTGCAGAAAGGACTAGAGGTATTGATTATCGTGCCTACCACATCATTGGTAGAGCAGATGTATAAAGATTTTGAGACTTATGGATGGAAGGCAAGTGCCTACTGTCATAAGATTAGAGCAGGGAAAGAGAAATATGTTGATAACCCAGTAGTAATATCTACTTGGCAGAGTATATACAAGGAGCCTAAGTCATTTTTTGCAAGGTTTGATGCCGTCATTGGAGACGAAGCACACCTGTATAAAGCAAAATCATTGTCGGGTATCCTCACCAAGATGCTTGATACTAAGTATCGTGTCGGTCTAACAGGGACACTTGATGGGTTGCAAACCCACCAACTAGTATTAGAAGGTCTCTTTGGTAGTGTCAATCAAGTCACAAAGACTAAGGATCTACAGAAGAAAGGTCACCTAACACCACTTAAAGTAAATGTAATATTACTTAAACATGGATGGGTGCCGTTTGATTACTATCAACAGGAGATAGAATACCTGTGTATGCATGAGAGACGTAACAAATTTATCAGTAAACTAGCATTAGATACGGTTGGCAACACCTTAATCCTCTTTAATTACGTCGAGAAACATGGTGAGCCTCTTTACGAATTGATAAATAGTTACAATACTAAACGTCGTGTATTCTTTATACATGGCGGTATTGACACAGAAGAGCGTGAAGAAGCGAGACGGATTACCGAATTAGAAAAAGATGCTATAATTGTAGCAAGTTATGGCACCTTCTCTACTGGTATCAATATTCGCAATTTGCACAACGTGATTTTTGCCAGTCCTTCTAAGTCTAGAGTCCGAAACCTCCAATCTATTGGTAGGGTTTTGAGGAAGGGAGAAAACAAATCACAAGCAACCTTATACGACATTGCTGACGATTGCACTAAGGGGTCATATCACAACTACACTTTCAGACATCTTATAGAAAGGATGAAGATATACGAGTCTGAGGAGTTTGATTATGAAGTTACCAAAGTAAGATTCAAAAATGATTAACTACATCCAACACGATCAAGAATTCTACGGAGTCGTTAAGTTGACCTCTGGGGAAGAGTTGCTCGGTCCTATGATCGCAACGGATGATCATGGAGATACATTGATCTTTGTATCTAATCCTGCTAAACCACACCCCACACCAGTGAATGATAACAAGGGCAATCAAGGTCTTGCTATTGGATTCACCAAATGGATGATGTTTAGTGAAGAAGATTTCTATCTCATCAGAGAGCCTGATGTAATCTGTGTTGCTCCTATGAGTGATGAATCTATTGCAATGTATCGCATGTGGTTGCGGAGAGAATATGGAGGTCCTGAAGAAGGTTACAAGGCACCAGTGAATGAATCCATGGGACTCATTGGTAGAGTTGATGATTTCCGTAAAAAATTAGAGAAGCAGTGGCGTAACACTGGTTGACGTAAAGATATAACTGTTGTATACTTAAGTTATTCGGAAGCAATAAATGCCACGGAAAGCGAAAAAACAACACTATGTAGACAATAAAAAGTTTCTCGACGAGCTCGTGGTATACCGCAAGGACGTCAAGCATGCTGCAGAATTTGATCTACCCAAACCAAGAATCCCAAACTATATCGGAGAGTGTTTTCTAAAGATTGCAACACACCTCTCTTATCGTCCTAACTTTATTAATTACATGTATAAGGATGACATGATCTGCGATGGGATAGAGAATTGTGTACAGTATATTGATAACTTCGATCCTGCTAAATCTACAAACCCATTTGCATACTTCACACAAATAGTGTATTATGCATTTCTACGTCGTATTGCGAAAGAGAAGCGACAGATGGATATTAAAGACAAACTGATTGAGAAGAGTGGATACGACGAGGTATTCTCAACAGACAATAAGGATGATCATGCTCAGATGAATTCTATCAAGAGCAGAATTGAAACAACTATGAGAGGATAATTCATGAATGTATTGGTCATAACAGATCAACACTTTGGAGTTCGTAATGACAGTCTTATTTTCCTAGAAAGATACAGACAATTCTATTCTCAAATTGTTATACCCACCATTGATAAATTGGGTATCACTGAAGTGCTATGCCTAGGTGATACATTTGACAAGAGGAAGACTATCAACTTCAATAGTTTAGATAGTGCGAAGGAGATGTGGTTTGACCCACTCCGTGATCGTGGTGTCACTATGAATATGTTGATTGGTAATCACGATATCTACTTTAAGAATACTCTTAAGGTAAATGCACCAGAGTTATTGCTTAAGGACTATGGCAACATTAATATTATTGACGTACCTGGAGACTATAATATTGGTGGCAGGACTGTGTGCTGTATTCCTTGGGTATGTGATGAGAGCAGAGATACCACAAGAGCAGCAATCGAGACTAGTGCTGCGGATATCTGTGTGGGGCATCTCGAGCTTAGCGGTTTTGAAGCTATACCTGGAATTACTATGTCTCATGGGGATGACCCATCAGCCTACGATAAATTCGATATGGTCTTATCAGGACACTATCATCTGAAGAGTAAGAAAAAGAATATTCAATACCTCGGTAATCCGAATCAACTCTACTGGAATGATTACGGTCAGAAAAAAGGATTTCACATCCTAAATACAGATGATCTTAAACTGACATTTACGCACAATCCATATGATGTTTTTCATAAGATCTATTATTCTGAAACAACTGTAGATGATATCAAAGGTCTTGACTTTACTAATACCTATGTTAAACTGATTGTTGACGACAAGACCGATCAAGCAAAATTTGATCAGACTATTCGCTACATCCAATGTGCAGGTGTAGCAGACTTGAAGATTATTGAAGACAATACTTACATCCTTGAGGATGTGACTGATGTAGAAGTAGAAGACACGCTAACTATCCTAGAGACGTGTGTCCAAGAGCTTCCACATAAGGAAGAAATCTTTGCTATCTTAAAGAATCTGTATGTAGAATCGGTAGAAGTATGATGTATGTCCTCGTAGAAAAAACAACTGGTGGTGTATACGCTGTAAAGGATGACAAAACCCATGAGCGTATCGTCCAAATATTTGCTCTAGAGGATGATGCTGAAAGGTATCATGAAATGCTTTTGTCTGTTGATTTTCCTAAAGACCTTGAAATAGCACAAGTAGAGCGTAAGGATGTCATCTCTAATTGTAGACATCATGGATATCGGTATAGTATTATTACCGAGAATGATTTTGTTGTGCCTCCTCCTTCTGTTGTAGAATGATTATTTTTGAAAAAGTGAAGTGGAAAAATTTCCTATCGACAGGAAATGGATTCACATATTTAGATCTTGAGAGATACAAATCCACTGTTGTATTTGGAGAGAATGGTGCAGGGAAATCAACAATGCTTGATGCCTTGTGCTTTGTATTGTTTAATAAACCCTTCAGAAAGATTAGTAGATCGCAGTTGGTTAACACGATCAATGAAAGGGATACTGTAGTTGAGTGTGAGTTTAGAGTAGGGCAGTCAAGTTACAAAGTAGTAAGGGGAATTAAACCTAATGTCTTTGAGATATATCGTAACGGCACACTTATTGACCAGTCTGCAGCAAACAATGACTACCAAAAGTATCTTGAGCAAAAGATACTCAAATTTAATTACAAATCTTTCACTCAGATTTCTATTCTTGGGTCTAGCACTTTCGTTCCATTCATGCAACTTAATGCTCCAAATAGAAGAGAAGTTATCGAAGACCTCCTTGACATCAAAGTATTCTCACGCATGAATTTGTTGCTCAAGGATCGCTTGAGAGACCTTAATAATGAGGTAAAAGAGTGTGAGCACACAGTCACACTACATCAAAAGACTTTTGACATGCAAACTGCCACTGTGAAACGCATGGAAGGCATGGTCAAGGATCAACAGGATGATCTTACAACACAACTACTACAACTGAAAGAAGAAAACTTTACTGTAGAAGCAAATCTGGCGAAAGCAGAGACAGAATTGCGTGATCTGACTGACAAACTTGCTAGCTCTGCGTCCTCACAGGCACAGTATGGTAAGATGAGAGAGTATATTACGTCAGTAAAGACTAAGGTCAGCAGAAATTTGTCTGATCTTGACTTCTTTATGAAGAATGATACCTGTCCTACCTGCACACAGTCTATTAATGAAGACACAAAGGTGTCCAGAGTAGAAGAGTTTACCAAAAAAGATGAGGATTATCAGGCAAAACTCAAAGAGATGGAGAGTGTCTTGGATAAACTTGACAAAAAGGTCAAGGAAGACAGCAAAATGGCAGAGGAATACCAAAGATTGAAGGGAGAAGTCAAAGGATATAACAAAGAGAAGAAAACTATCACTGCTAGACTGAATGCTGTCAAGGGAAAGAAGACTACAAACAAGGATTTGGAGTGTGAGAAGAAACAATTAGCAATTTATAAGGAAGAATTAGAGAAAAAGGTAGCAGAATGTGCAGATGTGAATACTCAGCAGTCACATCACAAAGTGGTCAGCACTCTGTTGCGTGATAATGGAATCAAGAGTAAGATTATTAAGAAGTTTATCCCTATTATCAACACTCACATCAATAAATATCTACAAGATATGGATTTCTACGTCAATTTTACCCTTGACGAAGAATTTAACGAGGTGATTAAGAGTAGACATAGAGATATTTTTTCCTATGCCTCATTCTCTGAGGGAGAAAAGCAAAAGATTGACCTAGCACTCCTGTTTACATGGAGAGACATTGCTAGGATGAAAAATTCTGCAGCAACTAACCTTCTTCTACTTGATGAAGTATTTGATTCCAGTCTAGACACTAATGCAACAGGAGATCTACTTAAGATCCTGCGTAAAATGACTGACAAATCCAACATCTATGTGATTTCACACAAGATGATTGACACATTGTTAGACGCATTTGAATCTAGTCTTGAGTTTGTTAAAGAAAACGAATTCTCATCCGTAAGGTATTCAGACCGTGACAACCCCTAACTGGCAACACCATTCTAAGAAAGAAAAGAAACGACACTTGAAGCCACAAGCATTGCGTCAAGCAAGGAAACGTCGTGGACAGTTGATAAAGTGTCTGCAGCACCGCCCCAAGAGGCGGTTTTCTATTATAATGTGTATATACAAACGATAATCACATGCACGACATCAAAGGCACCCTTGCAAAACTCCTCGCTACAGAGAATCTGACTGTTGAGCACATCAAGTGCGAGACCGCATCCTTTGATGTGAAAAATCGTGTCCTCTCTCTGCCCCTCTGGATCGCTTCTGAGAGCGTTTACGACATGCTAGTGGGTCATGAAGTAGGTCATGCTCTATATACACCTGCAGAAGGTTGGGAAGGCATGACTGATGTGCCTAAGTCTTACGTCAATATTCTTGAGGATGTGCGTATCGAGAAAGCAATGAAAGAGAAGTTTCCAGGTCTTCGTAAAGACTTCTTTGCAGGATACCGTGAGTTGAATGATAAGGACTTCTTCGGTGTTGAGTCTCTAGATCTACCTAGACTAAAACTAATCGACCGTATCAATCTACATTACAAGGTAGGTGTTGTTGATCATACTAAACCTATTCCTTTCTCTGAGGATGAGCAAGACTGGGTTGCTGAGGCAGACACATGTAATTCTTTTGAAGATGTAATTGCACTTGCTCAAAGAATCTATGAGTGGCAAGGTGAGAAGGATATGCAAGAAGAGATGGAAGATATGCCTGCTAAGTCTGAGGCAGAAGGTAATGACTCTGAGTCTTTCGATACTATCCAAACTGAATCTGATGCTAAACCTGATGACAAGCAGGATGGCAACATGCCACAACCTCAGAATTCACAAGAGAAGGGTGATGCAGATGAAGAATTGGAAGATCTTGACGAAGGTAACTTTGATCGCCAAGGTGGTTTCGACTACAACGAAGGTGTAACTGACAAAAACTTCGCTGAGAATCTACAAGAATTGGCAGAGGATATGCCTGAGTATCACCATCCATCATACGCTGATGTGCCTGAGTTGAATCTCAAGAATATCACTATCCATCATGACGTTTGGATCAAAGATCTTGAGGACTTCTGGAATAGTCCATGCTACACAGATCCTAATGTTGAGCACTATGTTGGTATTGATTTCAGTGAAGTTGATAAAGACTACGCTAAGTTTCGTAAGCAAGTCAATCAAGAAGTCAACTACATGGTGAAAGAGTTTGAGTGTAAGAAGTCTGCTGCAGCATACGCTCGTGCATCTGTTTCTAAAACTGGTGTCCTTGATACTACAAAACTATTCACATACAAATACAACGACGATATCTTCAAGAAGATCACAATCACACCTGATGGTAAGAATCACGGTCTGATCTTTCTCCTTGACTGGTCAGGATCTATGAGTGGTGAAATGCACCAGACTGTAAAGCAACTTCTTTCTCTTGCACTCTTCTGCCGTAAAGCAAAGATTCCATTCGTAGCACATGCATTCAGCGATCAATACTGGTCTTATCATGGAGACTATGAATTCAAATCTTCAGAGCAAGACTTCAGTGCATACAAAAATGGCAAAGGAAATGAAGGTGAGTTTGCTATCTACCCACACCTACGTCTCATTCAATTCTTGACAAGCGATTCTAACAATCAAGAGTTTGACAAGTGCATGCACTACCTATATCGTCTCGGTGCTCACTTCCAGAATCGTTATAACTACTGGGGTTACAACTTCCCTATTGCTCCATGTCTAGGTCTTGGTGGCACACCTCTGAATGACACACTGGTTGCAGTAAGGACTATGATTCCTGACTTCAAGAAGAAGTATAACGTTGAGAAACTACACGTTGTTACTTTGACTGACGGTGAGTCTAACAGCATCGGTGTCCTACAACGTCCACGCTTTGAAGGACAGCAGGCAGAGTTGTTTCGTGGTGGACTTCGTGGTCGCTGTGTTGTCAGAGACAAAAAGATAGGTTACCATGGAAAGATGACTGACAACTGCCACGGTGCATTGACTAAAGGTATCCTTGAGTATCTCAAGTATGCATTCCCTACCACTAATTTTGTTGGTTTCCGCATCATCAGTGGTCAGGATGCAGGTCATTTTCTAAGATGGGGTTGTGGTCGTGAGTATCAGCAAGAAGATCCTATCCTCAAGACATGGAAAAAGCAGAAGTCTATCTGCCTACCTAACACAAATGGTTACCAAGAGTTGTATCTAATCAACAAGACTAACCTTAATCAGGATTCAGAGTTTGAGGTCAAGCAAGATGCTACTAATGCTCAGATCAGGACTGCATTCAAGAAGTCTCTAGGTGCCAAGTCAAACAACAAGAAGATTCTCTCTTCCTTTATCGCTCAAATTGCATGAATATATTCTGCGTCAACAACGATCCTTATCTGTCAGCGTATCAGTTGCCAGATAAGCACGTTGTAAAGATGCCACTAGAAACCTGCCAAATGCTATCCATTGTTTACTCTGACTGGTATCACAATATCGGTCAGGTTTTCAAGTCTGATGGCACACCATACAAAACAGAGAAGGGTGCCTTCCGTAATCACCCCTGCACTAAGTGGGTAGCGGAGTCATTCGACAATGTTGCGTGGTTGTTAGAGCATGGCATTGCACTTTGTGAGGAATACACTTATAGATATGATAAGAAGCACGGTTGTGAAGATAGCATAAGACTCGCTATGATGATTGCACCTAATGGTTGTAGTGCTAGACACACACCATTCGCTCGTGCCATGCCAGACCACTTCAAATATGACATGTCTATATCCACAGTGACTGCATACAAACGCTATGTTGCCAGTAAACCATGGGCACCTGATAATTACCTTCGTAAACCAGAGCGTAGACCAGATTGGATAGTGTCCACTAGTAGTGGCATTGCAGACTTTTTACTTGTATAATATCTGTATAGACACAAATACAAAACATGCCATTCGCTCCTGTCCCTGTGACCACCGACGACCTAAAGACATTCCTCCATGCAAAGCATGGTAACGATGTTACCTTCCAAAACCTTGTTGAAGCAGCAGATCATTTTAACTGCTCAGTTGCTACTGTCAAGAAACGCTTGAAGCAATACAAGAAAGGTATTGGCAAGTGGGATCTTACTTTGACAGAGAAGAAAGAGAATCTTGAGAAGGCATTCCAAGCACCCACCGTCCAAGAGAGGTTGATTCCAACTAAAGATAGCAATTTCGTTCCTTTTGGTAACTTCACTGATATCAAAAAGATCATCAAGTCCAAGGTATTCTACCCTGCATTCATCACAGGTCTGTCAGGAAATGGTAAGACTCTTGGTGTAGAGCAAGCATGTGCTGCTCTAAATAGAGAGTTGATTCGTGTAAACATTACCATTGAAACAGACGAAGATGATCTTATTGGTGGGTTTCGTCTTGTGGATGGCAATACAGTTTGGCACAACGGTCCTGTCATCGAAGCTTTGGAGAGGGGAGCTGTCCTCCTTCTAGACGAGATTGACCTTGCGTCTAACAAAATCCTTTGTCTTCAGTCTATCCTTGAAGGTAAAGGAGTCTTCCTCAAGAAGATCGGTAGGTATGTGCAACCTGCAAAAGGTTTCACAGTGATTGCTACTGCAAACACGAAGGGTAAAGGTAGCGACGATGGTCGTTTTATCGGCACTAACGTGCTCAACGAAGCATTCCTTGAGAGATTCCCCCTCACATTTGAGCAAGAGTATCCTACTCCTGCTATCGAGACAAAGATGCTTAACAACTACTGCAAAGAGTTGGATGCATGCGACGATAAGTATATCGCTAACCTTGTCACATGGGCAGACATGATCCGTAGGACATTCAGGGAAGGTGGTGTTGACGAAGTGATCTCTACACGTCGTCTTGTGCACATCATCCGTGCATATGCTATCTTCAGTGACCGTGCAAAAGCAATCAAGGTCTGCCTTAACCGTTTCGACGATGAAACAAAGCAGTCATTCCTCGATCTTTATGATAAGATTGATGGTGAGGTAGACATGTCTCAAGTAGAAAATCTGTTTAATTCGTAATGGCATACAAATACAATGAGGATGGGATCTTGAAGGAGGTCTCATCCTATATTAGTGGCACATATCAGCAACACTACTCTTCTGGTAGCGACGGTGTGCAAACACTGGATCTCATTGAAGCAGTCGGTGATGCTGAAGCATTTTGCCGATCCAACGCAATCAAATACTTGTCTCGTTATGACAAGAAAGGCACCGCAAGGGTTGACATTATGAAGGCAATGCATTATTGTATACTTCTAATGTGTTTTAACGACCGCAATCGCGTCCGACAAGAAAACCTTATTGAATCAACACTCCATGAATGAAGCACTTGAAATTCGTCTCTCTAAAAAGACCCTCAGTTTTCTGAAAAACTTTAGTGAGATTAATAAATCTATTGTTATTAAAGCTTCTCAAAAAACACTAGCAACAATGGCAGTCAATAAGAATATCCTTGCCTTCTCATCCTGTGCAGAAGACATTCCAGAGGATCTTCCTATCTATGACCTGCCTTTGTTTGTGAAAACTTGCTCTATGTTTGAGCAACCACACCTAGTTTTTCTTGGCAAGAATAAAGTTTATATCGTAGATAAAGCAACCAAGGGTAAGGCAACTTATGTCAAGTCTGACCCTGATATTATTGTCCAACCTCCTAAGACTTACGATCCTAATCTTCCTGAGAAGGTCGTAAACTTTGAGTTGACCATGAGGAATCTTAAACTCCTTAAGGAAGCAGCATACAATTTTGGTGTGACTGACTTCTGTGTCAATTCTTTCCAAGGTGAGTTGTCTATTTCTGTTAGAGATAAGAAGACTGACAACAGTCATGTATTCTCTGTCCCAGTTGAAAAGGTTGTATGGGAAGCAGACTATTGGGGCACGACTCCTACTCATGAGCGTAACTTCTGTTACTGCTTGAAGATTGAGAATCTTAAGATCCTCGACGGCACATATCATGTGTGCATCTCAGACAAGAATGTGATTAACTTCAACTCTCTTTCTGAATCATCTCTCAACTATTTCATCGCACTCGAGCCTGACGCTGACTAATGACAAATAAACTGTTTCTCTGGGTTGAAAAGTATCGTCCGAGGACAGTTTCTGATTGTATCCTAACAGATGTCAATCGTGCGGTCTTCCAAGGTTACGTTGATAAGGGAGAGATCCCTAATCTTCTGTTGCCTGGCACCGCAGGTATTGGTAAGACTACTCTTGCCAAGGCACTGTGTGAAGAAATTGGTGCTGACTACTATCTAATCAACGGATCTGATGAAGGACGTTACTTGGATACTGTCCGCACAAAATGTAAGTCCTTTGCATCTTCTTCCTCGCTTGTCGGTGGCAAGCATAAGGTTGTAATTATTGATGAGGCAGACAATTCTACACCCGATGTGCAGTTGCTATTGCGTGCTGTCATCGAGGAATTTCAGAATAACTGTCGGTTTATCTTCACTTGTAACTACATCAACAAAATCATCGATCCTATCAAGTCTCGATGCTCTGTTGTTGATATGTCTACAAAAGGTAAGGATCGTGCTGTGCTTGCAGCAAGTTTCCATAAAAGAGTTATGGATATCCTTACTAAAGAAGGTATTGACTACGATGCAAAAGTTGCAGCAGAGGTTGTTGGTAAGTATTTCCCTGACTTCCGTCGCACTCTTAATGAGTTGCAAGCATACTCTGCTACAGGAAAGATCGATGTTGGTATTCTAGGTAGATCTGGCAACACAAACATCGACAAACTTGTTGGTTACCTTAAAAACAAAGAGTTTACCAACATGCGTAAGTGGATTGTCACGAATATGGATAACGATTACAAGTTACTATTTCGTGCTATATATGATAAGCTATATGAATATCTTCAGCCTCAATCAATCCCTGAGGCGGTGCTCATCATTGGTGAGTATCAGTATAAGGCAGCGTTTGTTGCTGACTTGGAGATCAATTCTGTTGCTTTCTTGACTGAAATCATGATGCGTTGTGAATTCAAATGAATAGACGATGGAAATCCTCTAAAAGAGTGCTAATCTTTTTAGCAGTTACTGGTCTTGCAAGGGTGCTTATCTTCGCAGTCCCAGTAATCGGTGTATGGTTAGGTGTAACTCAAACAGAAGAGGTGCGTAATGAATGAGAAGACTTACAAAGAAAAACTCTGGTTTCCTGTAAGGGTATGGGAGTTTAAAAGTAGTCAACATCTACTCAGTAATGCCCTTTTTTCTGCAGAAAAAGAGGAATATAGAGCGTATAATCTAGATGGTGGTGTTGGCACATCTTACCCACACCTTGAGCAACGTCCCGAGTGGACTGAGTTGAAGATGTGGATCGAGCAATGTGCTAATGATGTCCTAAAGGATAACAAATTCCTTGCTGAAAGGATGGAAATCACCTCTATGTGGTGTAACAGAGCGAATGCAAATACAGGTCACCATCATACTCCACACAGGCATCCCATGTCCTATTGGAGTTGTGTATATTATCTGACTGGTGGTAGTCCCACCACGTTTATTGACCCTCTAGCACAGCGAGAGTGGGCACAATTACACTTAGATGGAGGTCCTTACTCGGAGACAAGATATAATTACCGTCCATTTCCTGGTACTTTGTTGATTTTCCCCAGTTATTTGATGCATGGGTCACAACCTAATGATAGATCAGAGGATAGGTTTACTGTTTCAGCAAATCTCTTTCCATTTGGTAATCAAAACTTAGGTGCATGGGATGTCCCTATGATGAATCTTGAAAGAAAGATTGTAAGATGAAAATAAATCAACTGTTTCCTATTATTGTCCCCGAATTTTCTTATGAAGGAGATCTTCAAGAAATTAAGGACGCTCTTAGATCCGAAAAACGAGAACAGTTTAATTTTCCAGAGGGAGTTGAAACGACGTGTGGAAACCTTCACAAAAATGAGAGATTCTATACGCTCGTAGAGTGGTTTGAAGAGTGCCTTGAAGAATATAAAGTAGCAAATGCCCTGCAATGTGATAGACTAGACATCTCTCTCATGTGGGGCAACGTTGCACCTGCAGGATCAGGGGTAGGACACCCACGACACAGACATAATATGTCACTTGTGTCAGGAGTTTTCTATCTTACACAAGGTGTAGCGACAGTTTTTCATGATCCTGTATATCCTCGTGTTATGGACTGTATGGAGGTCATATCTGACAACCTTGCAGATCGTGGAGGTCCTATAGAAAAGTTGGCAGCAGAAGAAGGTAAACTTATTCTGTTTCCTTCATGGTTAGTCCATGAATCTGATCGCCATTTTTTTGATTATGACAGGATGACCATTAGTTTTAATGCTTTTCCTGCAGGAAATATAAATCCTGGTCCTTTTGGTTACCCAATGGCAAACATTGAAGTATTATGAGATACATTAAGACACCGCTCAGATATCCTGGCGGTAAATCTAGAGCAGCAGAAAGACTACTCAAACTAGCACCTAAGTGTAAGGAGTTTAGAGAGCCATTTCTAGGTGGTGGTAGCGTTGCACTACGATTCACACAAGATAATCCTACTGCAGATGTGTGGGTCAATGACTTGTATGGTCACCTCTATAATTTTTGGAGTGTATTGCAGACAGACTATAAGAATTTGTCTGATTCTCTTATTGAATACAAGAATTCACACAATGATGAGGTCTTGGCAAGAGAGTTGTTTAACACTGCCAAGGAGTCTATTGCTGATGCTGAATCATTCGATAGAGCATGCTACTTTTGGATCTTAAACAAGTGTAGTTACAGTGGTTTGACGGAGAATTCATCGTTTTCTAAGACTGCATCAAAGCAAAATTTTACTGTCCGTGGAGCAGAGAATCTCAAGTCAGTAGGTGCACTCATAGGTCACTGGAATATCACTAATAAGGACTATGCAGAGGTCATGAATGACGATCATGATCATCGTGGTAATGTATTTGTATTTCTAGATCCTCCATACAAAATCAAGTCATATTTGTATGGCACAAACGCTGAATTGCACAAGGATTTTGACCATAAAATCTTCTTTGACAACTGTGAAGTGTGTCCTCATGACTGGATGATTACATATAATATTGATGAGGAGATCGAGGAGTGGTATGATAGATATAAGCAAGAGTATTTTCAGTTAACATACGGCATGAAGCATAGAGGAAGTAGAAATCGTAATCAACAAGAGTTATTGATTAGAAATTACGAAGCAAAAGTTGCATCTCCTCTAGAGGTCATGTATGCAGGATGAGTTAGCCGATCTCATACGTCAAAGTCTGGTTTCACTGCCTGCTATAGAGATCCTAGAGACGAATCATAAGTTAATTCGGAAGGGTGATATCACTATCCGCAATGAGATGTGGAAGTGTAGGGGCATGAGAAAGTTGCACATCGAAAGAGCATCTCTAGGTGAGAAATTAAAGATTGTGCACTGTGTTTTTTACCCTATTCCTAAGTATCGCATCCCTATCTTTGGATGTGATATAATTGAAACACCTGATCAAGTTACTGCTGCCGTCGTTGATATATCACCTGTATTTGGGGTCGATTTAAGCGATAAATTAGCACCAATTTCATCAAGATATTTCTTTAAAGATTGGAGAGTGCTACCACTATGGACAGAGGGTGTCTTTTCTCCCTTCTGTAAGTTTGCTAGGTTAAAAGATCCTGAGTCAAGACAAAGTTATCTGGATGTGACTAGTGAATACCTGAGAGTAATGACTGATTGCATCAAGAATGCAGAGTATGATGATGACAATGGTAAACTAGGAGACTGGGTGCCTGTGATGCATAGGATAGACGACCAGTGTCACTATGTGCTCTCACAAAGAAAGAATAAGAAGACGAAAGCGGTCTTATCACAGTGGTTTGATGAGGCATGGGCAGAAAACTACATTAATGAAATTTTATTTGATAAACCAAATGTCCGCAGACTACAATCCCTTTGACTACGTTAACTCAATCAACCTAAAGAATGCAGATTATACCCAAGATGAGGGGTATATGAGACATTATCCTGCATTCATGGTCAACAAGGCACTGTCATATTTTATTGATACCATCATGCATTCCAACGAGATGAATCGCCTTGGTAGCACGCTTGATAAGGACATGCAATATAATTTTTTTATACATAGTGTTAGGAAATCTAAAAGGTTTTCCCCTTGGGCAAAGAAGTCCACTCATCCAGATCTTGACCTAGTTAAAAAGTATTATAACTATTCTACAGAGAAGGCAGAGCAAGCACTGAAACTGCTAAACAAGGAAGAAATCCAAGTTATTAGGTCTAAATTGAATAGCGGAGGAATGAAATGAGTGATGAGATCTCTTGGTCTCCTAGCATGATGGTTGAGGTTACATTAAAAGAACCAGATGACTTCCTAAAAGTTAGAGAAACCCTTACTAGGATCGGTGTAGCTTCTCGTAAAGAGAAAAAACTATATCAATCGTGCCATATCCTTCATAAGAAGGGCAAGTATTACATAGTACACTTCAAAGAATTGTTTGCACTAGATGGGAAACCATCAAACATGACTACGAATGATGTACAAAGACGCAATCGTATTGCTAGACTCCTATCTGACTGGGGACTTATCGTAGTTGTAGCACCAGTAGGTGACGATGAGTTGGCACCCCTTAATCAGATCAAAGTCCTGTCATATAAGGACAAGGGAGAGTGGACGTTAGAGAGTAAATATAATATCGGAAAGAAGAAACAACCAGTGGAATCTGTAAGTAGCTAAATAGAGGTACTTACACTAGAATCATGGCTGAAACTCCTAAAGTTAAACAAGAAAAAAAGTTTGACTTATTGGATGAAGGTGTCGCCACTTTGGTGCGTCTTACTATCCTTGGGTGGTCTGCGGCTATCCTGACTATTAATTATTTGCAGGTGCCAGGTCTAGCAAAGACCAATATTGATCCAACTTTCATAGCCTCGGTCTTCACAGGAACGTTAGCTACTTTTGGCGTCGCTACGACCAAGAAGAATGGTGATGAGAAGAAGCCAAGTGCAGGTGCTAAGACCACATACACTGTGGAATATGTCGCTAAGAAAGAAAAGGAGTAAATTATGCGAAAGATTATTGACGGACTTGCGATCTTTGCAGGTGTTGTTTCTCTTGCCATTGTAGGCACAGGTGGATATGTTTATCTACAGAGAGAAGAGATTAAAGAGAATGTAAAGTCTCGTGTTACGAAGGCTATTACTGCTGCATTGTCTGATGCACTTCCTGTTGCTATTGATGCAGAGGTGCCAAAGATTCCTAAAGCGACAGGACCCGCTATCCCAACGCTACCAGGAAAATGAAACCTATTAATTGGTTTGCAGGTGGACTTGGTATTGTCCTAGGTATAGGACATATTGGTATGATTGGAATGATTTCCAAGAATAATACTTTGCCACTTATCCAACCTCCTGTAGGACCTTATTCAACATACTCAGCAAGAGTTGATGAGGATGGTTATTCGATTGCTTATAGAGCAAACGATCCAAAGACTATGCATATCACTAGAGATATTGAAAAACCAGCTGGACTGCTTGGTCTAGGTAAAAAGAGGACTCAAGTAGTAGAAGAATACGTCATGGATGGTAAGACCAACCAAGGCGGACAAGTGTCAAATCCTCGATCATGGCAGGATGGGAGTGGATCCCCCTCGGTGGGAAAGCTCGACGACCGTGCAGTCGCATGTATCAAGTCGGCGGGCGGTGGAGAGCAAACAGGACGTGTGGTGGGAGCTAGTATGGGTGCTGCAGCAGCCCCTGCTGTTTCTGGTATACCATTTGTGGGACCTGTATTGGCGGGTCTTGTCGCACTAGGTGGTGCTGATCAAGGTGCCAAGATAGGTGGTCAGATGGCAACTGATTTTAGTGAGCATTGTGATGACGATACCTTCGATCAAGATAAATGAGGTAGGTGTAAGAGAAATCCCTCAGGTTTATACACCTGAGTGGTTACGCAATATGCCTACGACCCTTCCAAATCTTCATCCTATTACCCAACAGATAGGATCTCCTATTATTAATATACCTGGTTGTGTTACCTATCATAAGGAGCAATCAACCACTGGTAAGATGCAGGATGAGTTGAGGAAGAATGATAAAGACGGTAATATGGTCTTATGTGATAGTGGTGTACCATCATTTTCACCTATAGATTACGACGCAAGTAGAATACAATATAAGTATGAGCCACCTGTCCCTGTATATCAACCACCCCCAGAGGCAGAATTGCCAGGTCCTCCACCAGTGCCTGATACAAGTGGTGTAACTAAAGAAGAGGAGCAGCAATGCCCTACTGAGATCCAAGAAGCGAAGGAGCCAGTAGGCACAGTAACTGGTGATCAAAAGATTGTCGAGTATAAACTCATAAAAAATGGCACACAGATAGAATGTGTGCCTATAAAGGTCAAGGTGTCAATACCTGACCAAGTTGTTGGAAATATACCCACTGCAGGGGCAATAATGGCTACTACATCTATTGCTGTAGTTGCAACAACCTCTGCTCTATTAGCAAAACCTTTAGCAGAATTACTATTAAAGGTTGTAAAACCTGCTGTGAAGAAGGTAATGTCTAAGATTAGTTCTAAGGGGTCACATCCCCGACACTTATCTCTTTCAGAGAGGAGGACTGACCGTTACCGTTCGAAGAGGGGGTTACCACCTTTGAAGAGGAAACTGGATTGATACTATGTGTATGTGGCACACCTTGAATCATCTTAGGATTCACTACCACATCCTTACATAGGTCAAAATAAGGACTCCAAGTTGCGAATGTAATACCATTCTGGGCAAGCTCACCACATCTGGATAATCTTGTAAGCTCAAATTCCAATCTACGATTAGCAGTCATTTGCTCACGCAACATGTTGTGATTTCTTGCTGCTTCCTTACACAATTCCTGTGCTTCTCCGTCCAATGGCCATGAAATAGTGGCAGAGAAACCTGCATTCCAGTTATAGTTATCTTTTTGTCCCGTTCTTATTTCTCTATGATACAAAATCTGACCTGGATGATCGGGAATCCCGTCTGGAATTGCGTTGCCATTGTCATCAAAGTCTCCAACAAGGTCAAGCATGTTGTATACAGGATCTTGATAGGTCGGTTCGTAAGGAAAATTCCATGAAGTTGACCTAGTGACATATGGAGTAAAATTAGCGGTAGGTCCCTGACACACAATACCATCACCATATCCATTCTGGATATACGGTCCTTGTAAAACTTGAATTGCCTGGTTGGTCACTGAGCCTGAGCTATTCGCGACTGGGTTTGCTGTCGCAGACACACCACCTACAGTCTCAGCGTTAACTGGTGCTGCAAATGCTAGTGCAATTACTGGGTAAAGATACTTGTGGTATCTGTTACGCTTTGAATTTTTGTTGTTCTCTCGATGATCGTGTGATTTTGCAGACCTGGTCCGTGATACGTTTCCATGAAACTGAAGTTTCCACCAGGTGTGCTTTGGACCCACGTTGGTTTGTTGCTTGGGTCTAGGTTTAATCCTGTCCATGTCGAATTAATTCCATTACTAGTTGTAGACGTTTGTGGTGCGGTCACTCCAATGCTGCTTGTTGCACCAGGTGTGATTGTCCCATTGTCCTGTGGTTTCACCCCATGACCTGATATACTGTATGTATATCCTGTGGAGTAATCCATCGAATTTATGACCTCAGTCACTTCAGAAGTAGTTTCTGTATGGCTAGTCATTTGGCCTTGCTGAAAATTAGGTACTACAGGCACTGCCTGTGCAGCACTGCTACACAGTAACAACATGCCTATAGTAAACCTCTTTATCATCCTACTTGATTAGGATTTCGCTAGTGAATTGTCCAGTAGCTGATGTGCCTGCTCCTCCAGCTGTTAGACCCATCGTTGATGATGAATCAATAGTACCAGCTAGATTGCCTGCAGTACCTGCAGCAGTACTTGTCTGGTTACTGAAGTTATGTACTTCACCAACTGTCGGTGCACTAGAACCTAGAGCATCACCTTGATAGAAAGTTTGAGAGAAGCTGAAACTTTCCCCTGCAGTTGCTTGGGTCGCTGACAACGTAGGAATCGCTCCAACGCCTGAGGAGACAGTCAGACTACCAATAGAGCTTGTTGCACTACCACCAGAAGGTGTATATTGTGTGGTAACGTTGTTACCTGTGACAGCATATGAGCTACCAACTCTCTGTACATTTGTTGCAGCTGCATCCACAGTGAGTTGTACACTACTGGACAAGCGATGCGTGATATCCGCCTGTGCGGGTGCGGTCAACATAAACATTCCGAAGAGCACTGCTGAAATCTTTTTCATTTTATCCTCGCGAGGGATGTGCTAGCTCTATTTAGCGAAATAATTATTAGACGGTTGTTACCAAATATTTCTTCGGGTATTACCCTATACAAAACCTAGTCATACACGCTAAATATAGGTGGTTGCCTTCGGGGACCACACAATCAAACTCGCTTTTTAAGGAGAATTATGAAACTAACTAAGTGGACATCTAAGGATGTCGATGCAATTTTTGATGCAGCCAATCGCTACAGCGTAGGACTAGACGATCTATTCTACAGACTGCATTCATATGGAGCAGGATCACCAGGTGGTCAGTATCCTCCATACAATATCATTAAGGAATCCAACGTCAAATGGAGAATCGATCTAGCACTAGCAGGATGGAGACCAGAAGACATTGAGGTAAGCACAGAGAGTAATATCCTAATTGTCAAGTCAGTAGATCAAGAAGAGAAACCAGACAAAGAGGACTTTGTATACAAAGGTGTAGCAGGTAGATCCTTCACACGAGGATTCAATCTATCTGATGACGTAGAGGTTAGTGAAGTTACCTTCAACAACGGTATGTTATCTATCACTCTCAATAAAATTATCCCAGATCACCAGAAGAGAAAGGTCTTCAATATTCAGTAGACTGGGACTCTACCCACTCTGCATTCTGTCTACAGTATGCGTGCACATCCATCTCCATTTTATAGTGTGCATGGGTGTGTATGATTTGAATGACCCCTAGCATTCCTAGGATAAGTAGATTGAATTGGGTCACTGGGTGCTTCAACACCGACAACAATTTCATAGACCTATACTGTGGTATACTATATACTACACAAGAAAAGAGACTCTTAACACAGGGGTCTCTTTTTGTTTGGAGACACTGACTATGAACATGTATGTAAATCTGGCACCACCTCATTGCAAAGATCTAACTATGTTGACTTTGGACGTGCCATCTGATAAACTAGATGAGGTGCTAACCCTACTAGAAGAAAACTATGAGCGTAAAGGTAGCAAGAATGGCAAACGGCGAGGACGTAATCGCTGACATCAAGGAAGTTAGAGACTCCGAAGGTGATGAAGCTCGTGTCCTTGCATATGAATTTAAAGACTCTTTCTCTATTCAATTAGAAATGAATGACCAAGAGTATCTTGTCGAGGAGGCGGGTAAATCTAACCCTCTTGGTAATATTCGTATGAGATTTTATCCATTCTTCCCATTGACTGTAGGATCTAATTTTATTTCTCTACAACACGTTGTGAGTATTGCTGATCCACATTGGGAAGTCCTCAAGCGATATGAAGACGCATTGAAAACCATTAAAAAATCACGAAAAGATGATGTTAAAGTTGATTATTCTGAAGTACCACCCGAAGGTCTCGTTATTGGGTGACCTAGTGGAGATGGATGAGGAGCCTAGTTTCCTGATCCAAAACTGCCACGAGGTAACAGAGGATGGACTCAAGAAGTTTCCATATTATAGCGATCAAGACGACCTATTCATCGACAGTACTGATGTATTAACGGTAGTAGATCCCTCGGCAAAGGTTGCAAAACAATACCTAGTAATGCTAGAATCCAAAGAGAAGAAGACAGACAAGAATGAGTGATTTTTACACTAACGTAATCATCTTTGGTGACACTGCGTTGGTAAGGGGATACCGTAACGGTGAGCGTGTGCAATACCGTGAGAAGACCTCCCCTTCACTCTACTTGGTGCCTGCAAATCAATCAAAACCATCCAAGTATAAGACTCTGGATGGTAGGTATGCACATAAGAAAAAGTTTGATGGTGTCCGTGAGGCACGAGACTTCCTGCAGAAGTATTCCGACGTAGAAGGAATGGAAGTCCATGGGTATGAGCGGTTTGTATTCCAACATATCGCCCAGAAATACCCTACTCGTGTCAACTATGACATGTCTAAGATGAGTATATGGACAATCGATATCGAGGTTGCATGTGAGAATGGATTCCCTGATGTAGATGCATGTCAAGAAGACATGTTGTGTATCACCATGAAGAATATGATCAGTAAGAAGATCATTTCATGGGGCACACGAGAGTATGATCCTCCCGAAGGTGTGGAGTATCGTGTCTTCAACACTGAGCATGAAATGCTGCAGGACTTCCATAAGCATTGGGTGCATGACACCCCTGACATCATCACAGGGTGGAATAATAACTTCTATGACATGCCTTATATCTGTCGTAGAATTGAGAAGATCCTAGGAGAGAAGTGGATGAAGAGTCTCTCACCTTGGAATGTTGTAAAAGACCGCACAGTAAATGTGCAAGGCCGAGCAAATCTTGTCTACGATATTCTTGGTGTTACTATCCTTGACTACCTTGATCTATACAAAAAGTTTACCTATTCTGCACAGGAATCCTACAGTCTAGAGCATATCTCTACTGTTGAATTGGGTGAGCACAAACTTGATCACAGCATGTATGAAAACTTCAAGGACTTCTATACATCTGACTGGCAAAAGTTTGTAGACTACAACATCCATGACGTTGAATTGGTTGACCGTCTGGAAGGCAAGATGAAACTTGTTGAGTTGGCAGTCACCATGGCATACGATGCCAAGGTAAACATTGATGATGTATTCTCACAAGTAAAGATGTGGGATACTCTCATCTATAATGATTTGTATCAAAAGAATATTGTTGTGCCCCCTAAGCAAACATCCGACAAGGATGATAAGTATGCAGGGGCATACGTCAAAGAGCCTGTGCCTGGTGTTTATGACTGGGTGTGTAGTTTCGACTTGAATTCTCTGTATCCTCACCTTATAATGCAGTATAACATCTCTCCCGAGACACTTATCGATGAGAGACACCCACGAGTATCAGTAGATAGGATCCTTGACGAAGAGTTTACTGCCCATCCTGATTACGCTGTCTGTGCTAATGGTGCTCAGTATCGTAAGGATATACATGGATTTCTTCCTGAGATGATGCAACGCATCTACGATGAAAGGAAGATCTATAAGAAGAAAATGCTCGCTGCCAAGCAGGAGTTTGAGAAGACTGGTGATCCCAAACTAAAGAATGATATCTCCACCTTCAACAACATCCAAATGGCAAGGAAGATTCAACTTAATAGTGCCTATGGTGCTATTGGTAATCAATACTTCCGTTACTATAACTTGGCAAACGCTGAGGCAATCACTCTATCTGGTCAGGTCTCTATCCGATGGATTGAAAATAAGATAAACAAATTTCTTAATAAACTATTAGAGACAGAAGATAAAGATTATGTTATTGCTTCTGATACCGATTCCATTTATTTGCATATGGATCCTCTGGTTAAAAAGATATTCAAAGAGCGAGAGGAGAGCGATCAAAGCGTATTGCGGTTCCTTACGAAGGTGTGTGATGTGGAATTTGAAAAGTATATTCAGAATTCTTATGAAGAATTGGCAACCTATGTAAATGCCTACGAGCAGAAGATGTTTATGAAGCGAGAAAACATCGCTAATCGTGGTGTCTGGACTGCTAAGAAAAGATATATTCTAAACGTATGGGACAGTGAGGGTGTCAGGTATCAAGAGCCTTCCCTAAAGATCATGGGTATTGAGGCAGTCAAATCCTCTACTCCATCATCATGTCGTGGAGCACTCCGTGATGTCCTAAAACTCATGATGAATACAGACGAGCGTCAGGTGCAGAAGTTTGTCAAAGACTTCGAGAAGCAGTTTAAACAACTGCCCACAGACGAGATTGCATTCCCTCGATCATGCAATAACCTAAAGAAGTATCACGATCCAAAGAAATTGTATGGAGCACATTGCCCCATTCACGTCCGAGGTGTGCTACTATATAATAACTCTATTAAAAAGAATAAACTTACCCATAAGTATCCCCTCATTCAAGAGGGTGAAAAGATCAAGTATGTCTTCCTCAAGACACCTAACAAACTTGGTCGCCATGGGGAGAAGGGTGACTTCCAAAATGTCATCTCTTTCTTTAGGACACTCCCCTCGGAGTTTAAACTTGAGGATTACATTGATTATGATATGCAATTTTCTAAAGCATTTCTTGATCCACTTTCCGTTATTCTTGACCAGATCGGTTGGTCTGCCAAGAAGCGTGCCACACTAGAAGCCATGTTTGGTTAATTATGACAAGTAGTTTTTTCACTGAAATTGTAAAGGAGATTGATAATGAATACGCAGCAGTTGCCTCTGAAGGTATCACTGCAGGTGACATTACTCAATATGTAGATACTGGATCTTATATTCTTAACGCTCTATTGAGTGGCAGTATCTATGGTGGTCTACCTTCTAATAAGATCACAGCACTAGCAGGTGAGAGTAGCACAGGTAAAACATTCTATGCACTCTCTGTTGTCCGTCACTTCCTAGAGACTGACCCTGATGCAGGTGTCATTTATTTTGAGTCAGAGTCTGCTATCTCTCGCAGTATGATTGAGGAGAGAGGCATCGATTCTAAACGCATGATCATTGTGCCTGTCACTACTGTGCAGGAATTCCGCACTCAGGCAGTTAAGATTGTTGATAAATACTTAACTCAGAAGGAATCTGATCGCAAACCATTGATGTTTGTGTTGGATTCATTGGGCATGCTATCCACTACAAAAGAGATTGGAGACACAGAGGCAGGCAAAGACACACGAGATATGACTAGAGCACAAGTCCTTAAGGGTGCCTTTAGGGTCTTGACACTGAAACTAGGTCTTGCTAATGTACCTATGATCGTTACTAATCACACCTATGATGTTGTCGGTAGTTATGTGCCCACGAAGGAAATGGGTGGCGGTAGTGGTCTTAAGTATGCTGCTTCCACTATCGTATATCTTTCCAAAAAGAAGGAGAAAGATGGTACGGATGTGGTTGGGAATATTATCAAGGTCAAGGCAGCAAAGTCTCGACTTACAAAAGAAAATTCACAAGTAGAGACGAGGTTATTCTATGACGAACGCGGACTGGACAAGTATTATGGGTTACTGGAATTGGGTGAGAAGTATGGAATCTTCCAACGGATCGGTAATCGCTACCGTGTTGGTGAATCTTCTGTTTATCCTAAGTCTATTCTCGCTGATCCCGAGAAGTACTTCACAGAAGAAGTAATGCATGAATTGGACGAAGCCGCTAAAAAAGAATTCTGTTATGGCGAGTGATTTAAAAGATTTTATCCGAGTGTATGATAATGCACTCGACCCAAACTGCTGCAACAATGCGATTAAACTCTTCAACGAGACACCTGATGCACAGGATCGTTGGGAGAATTCTCACAAACCGCAGTTTACCCAGATGAATATCACTCTCCTTGCTGAGAGAGATAAGAATCAGAAATGGACAGCGATCCAGAATCAAATTATTACTGCTATTCAAAACGTATCCGAATTTTATATGCGTGATACAGGGTGCTCACCCTTTTGGCCACCTAAGAATAGTATTGAGCAGATCCGTATGAAGAAGTATTCAGTTGATACTGAGGATCGATTTGATATTCACATTGATGTAGGTGACTATGCTACGGCACGTCGCTTCCTTGTTATGTTTTTCTATCTTAATGATGTCAATGAGGGAGGAGAGACTACCTTTCCTGCTCTAGATCTTAAGGTAAAACCAAAGCAAGGTAGTGTGCTATGCTTCCCTCCTGTATGGATGTATCCTCATCTCGGAGAGCAACCTATTAGCAATGACAAATACATTGTAGGCACATATCTACACTATCAATAATGCCAGGTATAGAAGAAATTGTTATTAGTAATCTGATTTGTAATCCAGATTACATGAGAAAGGTTTTACCTTTCGTGAAAGAAGAATACTTTGATGATCTATCACAGAAGGTAGTCTTCAAAGAGATATCTGAATTTGTTAATGAGTATGACAACCTCCCAGAGCCTAATGCTATTGCTCTAGAGGTTGAGAAGCGTAAAGATTTGACAGAGGATGCTGTTAATCAAGTCCTACAAATCCTTAAAGGACTAGATAGGACGGAGTATAATGAAGATTGGTTGCTTGACACTACTGAGAAGTGGTGTAAAGAGCGAGCGATTTATAATGCTCTCATGGAGTCTGTCCAAATTGCTGATGGTCAGGATAAGACTCGTAATCAGGATGCAATTCCGTCAATTATGTCGGACGCACTTAGTGTGTGCTTTGATGACCATGTAGGACACGATTACATTGAGGATTCAGAGTCAAGATATGACTTCTATCACAGAAAAGAAGAAAAGATCCCATTTGATCTCGACTTCTTCAACAAAATTACAAAAGGTGGGTTACCTAATAAGACTCTCAATATCGCACTTGCTGGTACAGGTGTCGGGAAAAGTCTATTCATGTGCCACGTCGCTAGTGCCTGCCTCTTGCAGGGCAGAAACGTTCTCTACATTACACTTGAAATGGCAGAGGAGAAGATTGCTGAGCGAATTGATGCCAACCTCCTCGACGTCCCAATCCAACAACTAAGTGATCCCTTATTCAGTAAGAGTAAGTATCAATCTAAGATAGACAAGTTGTCAGAGAAGACACAGGGTCGCCTTGTTATCAAGGAGTATCCCACTGCATCTGCACATGTTAATCACTTCAAGTCTCTACTCAATGAGTTGTCACTGAAGAAAGGTTTTCATCCTGACATTATCTTTGTAGACTATCTTAATATCTGTGCATCGTCACGATATAAAAACAACATTGTGAATTCCTATACTTATGTCAAATCAGTTGCCGAAGAGTTACGAGGACTCGCAGGCGAATTTAGAGTCCCGATCGTGTCCGCTACGCAAACCACTCGCTCAGGCTACGGCAATAGTGACGTGGAGCTTACTGATACTAGCGAGTCTTTCGGTCTGCCTGCAACTGCTGATCTTATGTTTGCACTTATTGCAACTGAAGATCTAGAAAACATGAATCAAATCATGGTCAAACAGTTAAAAAATAGATATAATGATCCTACAGTCAACAAACGTTTTGTGTTAGGTATTGACAGAGCGAAGATGAGGCTGTATGATTGTGAGCAGTCTGCTCAAGACAATATTCTTGATGCTAATCAAGAAGAATTTACAACCGATACCAAATCCAAATTTCAAGGTTTTAAAATATGAAGGTTAATCCTGGCGGTTTTGCCCCTGCACCAGAGACAGGTGGTGGTGATGACATCCAACAACAAGCAGAGAAGTTTTCTAATGCTGCAACGGACGCTGCAGAAAACTTTGAGCGAGCAGCGAAAGAAGCAGCAGAAGAAGCACCTAAGGATGCAGAAGATGTTGTAACTGATCAACGCTTTAATAGTGCTTATAAGACTAAGCAAAAGGTAAGGCAGAAGATGAAGACTGCTGAGAAAAATAAGAAGTCAGGTGCCAACAAAATCAACATTAACTTTGATAGGTATGCTGAATTTGTAGATCAAACATGCTCTAACCCTAGTAAAGACTACAAAGTCTTTAAGGCACGGATGGATGAGTTGACTGCAAACGGTTGCGATATCAATCGTCTTGACACTGCTGCCTCAGGAATGTCTGCAGAAGGCGGTGAGTTTATGGAGATCGTAAAGAAACTTAAATACCAAGGCAAACCATGGAATGAGGATACCAAGGATCACCTTATCAAAGAGTTGGGTGACGTCCTATGGTATGCACAGAATGCATGTGCTGCACTTGACGTCCGTATGGATGAAGTTATCTATATCAATACTCTGAAACTAGCAGCACGCTACCCTAAAATGAAGTTTGATGAGTATTACTCCGAAAATAGGAAACCAGGTGATATCTAATATTGGTAAGGTCTGGAAGTATAGTCTAGGAAGTTTTAGTGATGATAAAACTAAACCATATGACAACTATGTTGCTGCCGTCCGCTCTGTTATTTTCATTTCTTATCTGGTTACTAATTGTTTTATCATTTCTGGTGTCATAAGACACTGGAATAATAGATCTGATTGTGACGAACCTAAATACAAGGTGTTACCAGTAACGACACATGTCACGCAAGACAGATCAAGAGCCCCTGATGGATGGAGAGGGGGCATCAGCAAAACCTCTTAAAGTAAATGCGGGGTTTCAATATGAGTTGGATCTCATCAGGGCACTGAGAGAGAAAGGTTTTAACGTGTCTGATCCTGCAGGAGCGGACAGTGCCAAGGCAGACTTGGAGTTGACACCTACTTATAAAGCACAGGTTATTAAGTTTGAGTTAAAGGAGAAGTTGTCTGCCGACTTCGCTCAAATGAATTTTGATTTTGATACTGGGTCAATGCAGTTTACCATTGACAAGACTAAAGCATCTGCTCAGAAGGAAGCAGCAAAGACAATGATTGGTATTGCTGAGTCTTATAATATTATAAGAGAAGCAAACGCTCATTGGAATCCTAAAAGAAATATACCTGCTAAGTTTACGTTGTCGAATGATGCAACCCTTACACAACGTAAGTCAGCACACTCACTAGATCTTAAGAGATTTCCAGATAAGTTTCTAGCAGAGGGTCAAGCAGCAGCAAGAGAGGTAGAGAAATACTACAACTCAAAGAATACTTATTATATACAGGTGAAAGGAAAGGGACTATATTATATGGGAAGAGATGTTGAGGGATATGGATGCCCACAATTCTCTACCTCTGTAGCAAACAGTAGTATCAGAATTCGTATTAAGACTAACTCCAAGTCGAATGCAAGATGGTCGTTTCTGATGGCACTCAAGATCTCAGGACTTAGAAAGAGTAGTATGGATCTAGATGGCGACACGAATTTCCTGCTCAAGCCAGGTTTATAAGTGGCACACTACTTCACCATTACCGTAACCTATACATTATAATAAAGGCATGGCAAAAAACACCCATCTAGAGCACCTCGAAGACGACATCTTTAATCAGGGGTCAGCAGGTGCTGCCAATGCAGTCAATTTTCTAGAGTCACTTCGTGACATGCTTACAGCAGGTCAAGGTGGTGCCAATACAAAGGTGACTGTGAAGTGGGATGGTGCACCTGCTGTGATCTGCGGTAAAGATCCACAGACAGGTCAGTTTTTTGTTGGCACAAAGTCAGTCTTTAATAAGACGACACCAAAAATAGGTTACAATGAAGAATTCATCGACTTCCACTACGAAGGTGCTATCAATGGCATCCTCAAACAGTGCTACAGAGAGTTATCCAAACTCCCTATTGAGGGTATCCTCCAAGGTGATCTCCTCTATACTTCTACCCCTCCTCTTGTTGCCATTGGTGGTAAGCGAGGCTATAGATTTAAACCAAATACAATCACTTACCTTGTAGATCAGAATAGTGAGATGGGTGGAAAGGTTGCAAAGTCTAAACTTGGCATCGTATTTCACACACGCTATTCTGGTAGTGATATAACTAGTTTGTCTGCATCATTTGGTGTAGATGTATCTGGTTTACAGAAGGTCAAAGACATTGCTGTATTCTCATCGACATTCCAAAACGTGAATGGTATTGCCAACCTAACGATTAGTGAGAGAAATCAGATCAACAATACTATTAGGCAGGCAAAGAGCAATCTTAAGTCTGGTGGTAAGTTTCTTGACGTCATAGTAAAGGATAAGAGTAGTTTCTCTCCTGCATCTATGTTTAAGATCTACTTCAACCAAGTTATTCGTAGTGGAAAGATCCCTACTACCTCTATGGGTATGGCAAAGGGGTTTGAAACCTTCCTAAACGACAGGTATAAGAAGGAAATCATCAAGAAAAAGACTGAGAAGTCACAGAAAGAATGGGAGAAGCGTCGTGCAGACTCTATTTCTTTCCTAAATAGTAACAAGACAACTATGTTCGCTGCTCTAGCAGGTTTCCGTAATCTAATGGACGCTAAGAATATGGTTATAAATAAACTGAAAAAGATTGAAGGTGTTGGCACCTTCCTCGAAACCGAGACAGGTTATCGTGTAACAAGTCCAGAAGGGTTTGTTGCTATTAAAGATGGCACTGCACTCAAACTCGTTGACAGACTTGAATTTAGTCGTGCCAACTTCACCGTAGCAAAAGATTGGGGCTAATGCGTTTTCTAGATTTCATTCGAGAAGCAAAAGACACAAAGACAAAGAAACCCTCAGCGTCCGCAAAGGGTCAATCTTCCAGTGCAAAGAAGAATCAACAACCAGATGACCCCCACGTTGCAATTACTTTTGGCAGGTTTAACCCTCCTCATGCTGGCCATGGTAAGTTACTCGATGCTGTTAGATCTTACGGAGGAGACTCTGGAAACTATAGAATCTACCCATCAAGATCCCAAGACCACAAGAAAAACCCCCTCTCAGCAGACCAAAAAGTAGGTCACATGAGAAAGATGTTTCCACATCACAAGGACAAGATCCAAAATAACGAGGCACACCGTAATATCTTTGACATCCTTAGAGACTTGAATGACGAAGGTCATGCTCATGTTACTATGGTTGTCGGTGATGACCGAGTAAAAGAATTTGAAACACTAGCAAACAAATACAACGGAGTCCATTACGACTTCAAATCTATCAATATTAAATCAGCAGGTGCTAGGGACGATAAGTCCGACGATCCTATCGAAACCATGTCAGCATCTAAGATGCGTGCACATGCACAAGGTAATGATCATGATTCATTCCATGGTGGAATGCCAAAGGGTATCAGCAAGAAACACAGTGCACAACTGATGGCAGATGTCCTTAAGGGTATGACCCCACCACCTAAGAGTAAGAAACCTAAGAAGGGTGAAGGACTACATGAGTGGTTGAATGAATCTGTATGGGAATATGCACCTAAACTAGACTACGAAAACTTTCGTGACTACTATATGCTTAACCACATCTTCAAGGTGGGTGCACTAGTAGAGCATGATGACACAGGTCTTACAGGACATGTTGTGCATCGTGGCACTAATTATGTAATATTCAGAATGCCAGATGGCAATGAGCACCGTGCATGGTTACAGCACATCACTGAGAGAGAAGATCAATCTAACTATTCTGCAGACGATGGTAGTGGTAATACATGGAAAGTAGGCACAGATGCATACCGTAAAGCAGTGCAAGACATGACACCTGGACAAGCGACAATCAAATTTAGTGACTTTAGAAAGAAGTCTAAGACTAAATAATAATACATTCTTGACGACCAACTTAGTAAAGCAATGACTTTAGATATCAAAGTGTCTGCTGCACTCATGAAGTATTCCTTCCTAGAGCAGAGAAAAATCTTCCATGCACTAGAGACTGGCACTGTAGACAAACTGACTAAGCATCTACAAGAGGGTGCTGAGAAAGCAATCGACGCAATGGACTCATGGGAGCCTATCGTTGAGGGTTATGGCGGGTTTCCTATTGAAAAGGAAGCAGTTGCTAAGAAGAAGATGGAGTTTAAGCGTGACAAGAATGTAGGTAGAGTCGTCACCTCTGGTGGAGATCAGATGCTAGTCACTGGTCGTAAGGCAGACGGACGCTATGTTGTTATGGGTAAGGACGGTCGTAAGACTGCAAAGGATGCAGTTGATATCGGTGTCGTTGCTAAAGAGCAGGTAGTGGGTGTTGATCTCGATGACCTGCATGAGTCAATGAAACAGGCTCGTAAGAATGTTGGTGCGTCTACTTGTTGGGACGGATACAAGGCTAAAGGCACCAAGAAAAAGGGAGGAAAGGTAGTCCCTAACTGCGTTAAAGAAGATGAGGTCGCTGAGGGTAAGAAAGGATTGTGGGATAACATTCACGCCAAGAGAAAGAGAGGCGAGAAACCTGCAAAACCTGGTGATAAAGATTACCCCAAGACACTTAACGTAGAAAGTAACCAAAGTTTTGATGCAATGATAGAAGCATTGTGTCTACCAGAGTATGAGGATCTAACGTTTGATGAGATCCATGACATCTGTGTAGAGACTCTTCTTGAGTTGGATCAACCATTGCTCAATGAGGCAATCGATCTTATTGATTCAATGGAGCTTCTTACTGAGGCACCAAGTCAGCACTCTGCAAATCCTAATATTGCAGTGCAGGCACCTCAGAAGAAGAAGGAATCAGCAGCACCTGCAGGTAAACCATCCCTCAAGGATCGTATCAAGGCAGGTCTTAAGACTGCTGCTAAAGTAGTTGCTAAAGGTGCCGTTAAGGGTGCTAAGTATGCAGGTAAAGCTGCAGGCATGGCAAAAAATACAGCAGGCAAAATGGCTTCTGCTGCCAAAGACGGTTACAAATCGACCCAGACTGGGACATCCTCATCTGGATCTAGCAAATCTACCTCTTCCACAATGAGTGACACTCCACCTAAGGATGCAGGATCATCTTCCTCGTCTTCTACTAGTGGTGGTGGATCAACAACAACCTCTGGATCTTCTGGATCTGGTGGTGATGGATCAAAGACTAAAGAGAATTTGAAGAAATTCGGATCTGCTCTTAAGAAAGGTATCAAGAAAGTTGTTGGTAAAGGATCTCGTTTAGTCTCCAAAGGAGCTGGCAAACTCGCAAAACGTTTGGGAGAACAGTCCAGATACGATTGGAGAAGTAACATTAAAGGAGACATTTGATGCAACCTACAAGCAAAACTGTTGATAGGAAAAGTGGTCTCAAGACTGTTACTAAGAAAGGTATTACAGTTAATCCAAAGAAGGAAGATCTTATGAAAGAAGCACTAAGAAACAGCGTTAAGGCATCTATAGATAGTCTTAAAGAAGCTGCTAAGAAAAATGCCAAAGGCAAAACCAAAGGTAAAGTCAAACGTTGGTGGGACGACGATGGTGATGGCATTGGCTATGAGCCTCATGAAGTAAAGAAGGAGCATCATCAGACTGATGCAGAAGGCAATGTGATTCCACATGAGGACGAAGAAGATAAAGCAGCAAAGGCTGTTATTAAAGAGAGAATGAGACAAAAGATGATCTCTTTAACACAACAACATGATGCACAACAAGCTGGACTTGAGCCTACTGAATATAAAAAGCTATAAATAAGGTACCCCTTGTTTATAGAATTATGTTGAGCTTTCTAATGCCCCTTGCCTATAAGGTAATTGATTCAGCAGTCGCTAAGATTCCTGACGACGCAGAATTGGGCGAAAAACTTATCGATATCTGTCTCCTTATCATCGGAAAGGCAGTAAAACTTACTAAAACCACAGCAGATGACGCTCTCTTTGAGAAAGTGAAGGAAGCTTTGGCTGCAAAGGAGTAAGTTATATAAATAACATATAGATGATACCACCCCGCTACTAGAGAAAAATGGCTGTATTTGGACTACTCGATGCGAAAGCAATGGGCACAAACATTGGTGTAACCAATGGAGATGCCACCGTAACAACTTCTGGAGACTTCACGGACGCTTCTGACAACCTTGTCAAAGTAGGTGACGTGTTGGAAATCTCTGGTGTCGCTTACATTGTAAAACAAGTAACGTCAGCAACTGCTCTAGAGCTTCATAAGGTGTATGCAGGATCTACTGCAACAATCACCGCAGCAAATGCCGTTAGAAGGACTCCTCCTAAGGCAGTAGCAGAGTACGTTATCAAGGGTGGCGATAGCATCTCTGACTATCAGCTCGTATTTGTTGACGAGACTGAGAGAACTAAAGCAGCAAACAAGTCTAGAGGTATCACTGGTCCTGGTTGGTGGTTGTATCGCACATACACCACATACAATGGTGACACACGTCATAAGGCAGAGTGTCTCGCATTTACTCACGCTACCGCAGCCGCGGCTGGCGATGACGCAGACGATACAGTGGTAGCAGACGTCCAAGAAACAATCACTATCGGCACACAACCTGCAAACTCTACTTCATCTAGTGGAGCAGGGACATTCGCAGTTGCTGCCACAGTTGATCAGTCTGGCACCATCACTTACAAGTGGCAGAGACAGACTGCAAGTGCTACTGTTAGATGGGTTGACATCGCTGCCAACACAGACACAGGTATTACATACGCAAACTTCACCACTGCAACTCTTGCATATAGTGGACTTTCAAGCAATGCGTTGGACGGACAGAAATATAGATGTGTTGTTAACACCTCTAAGGGTGCTGAAGAAGTTATCACTAACGGATCCGCAACTCTTACATTCGGAAGCTGATAAATAAAATCAGGAAAATCCTGATTCGTAATGCGTTTTGAAAGTTTAACCGATAAGAATCACTTGCTGTTTGCAATCAAACACTATAGTAATCCGCAATCGGTTACCGTGGATGACTTCATGGAAGACATGAAGAAATTCAAATATCTTAAGCGACTGCTTAAAAGATACTTAAAGACTGGGACATTACGTACAAACTTAATAATCAACCATCTGGTTATACTATTCAATGTGTTTGGTGAGGCAACCATACCGTTGCTAATGTATAAGCTTGAGCGTGAGTATTGGTCTATACTTAAAACCTTTCTAATATTTTTAGATAGGTATCCAGAAATCAATGCAGGCTCATTTAACGATGTGGATATTGATATGGATGTATACGATACCTTGACGTCAATCAATGATTAATGAAGATGCCCCAACAATGAGTGCAGGCAACGGTGGATTCTCTGGATCTGCTGCTGCTAGTGGTCCTGTTGCAGGGTATGACCCCATGCTAGGGGGAAAGAAAGTCAAGAAGAGAAAGTATAAACCCAAAGGACACGTTGTAACTAACGTAGGAATAGGAGAAGAAGCAAGTCACTATCAAAAAGATAGCAGCATCATCCCTTACCTTATTCATTTCGATGGAATCGATTCATATGTTTTGTACGGTAAGTCACCGTCAGAAATAAAGATACAACTCAGAAAGATCTACAGACCTGAGGTGCATAACAAGATTAAAATCACACGACTATACCCTAATCAAGTAATCAAATTCTACTGGGACAAGAGACAAAAAGCACTAGGCGTATAATGTCTGACATTAATTCTGCAATATTAGAAAGATTAGAAAGAGTAGTTGACACATTACAGGAAAATTCTGTAAAGATGGGTCAACTTCTTGCTGTACACAATGAAAAACTGGACAAGCAAGACAAGATCGATCAGGTTTTGTTTGAAAAGGTTGACAGAATCCACGCAGATATTACTAGAGAGACAGATGCTATCAAGAAAGGATGTGAGAGAGACATCCGTCTGGTAGACGACAGACTCCGTATGATGGAGAAGAAAATGTGGACTATCGCAGGTGCCCTCACAGTAATTTCTTTCGTAGTGTCTCCTGCAGGCCAGAAAATTTTAGGTAACGTGTTGACACCTGAGCAACAATCCAGTATGATGGTCGGAGAGATGCACCGACTTGAATGAGTTACATTGATACCCAATACATTGATCGTGTTGGTGTCAGATTAGAAAAATTCAAACATCAAGGACGCACCTACAACTTTAGGTGTCCCTATTGTGGTGACTCCCAACGCTATAAGAGTAAAGCGAGGGGGTATTTTTTTGTCCGCAATAACGATTACGTTTATAAATGTCACAACTGTGGTATCTCTAAGTCTCTTTCTACCTTCTTAAAGGATCATGCATCAGACTTATACTCAGAATATCTCTTAGAAAAGTATAAGAAACCTAAGAAGAAAGACGTGCTACCTGACCTGTCAGCAAAGCCTTACTTTGCTAGTAAGCCAACAGGTCTGGAATCGATTGCTAGTCTAAATAATGAGCATCCCGCAAGAGAGTATTTAACAAAGAGGCAACTACCTGCAGAGGCATTCTATTCTCTGTATTATGTTGACAAGTTTAAAGCATGGGTCAACAAACAAAGTCCAAACTACTTTGAGAGTTTGAAGAATGACCAACCAAGAATCATCATCCCACTCATCGATGTGGATGGTAACTGGTTTGGAATACAAGGTAGGTCTCTAGCACCTAAAAGTGTGCTAAGATATATCACATGTATCTTCAACAAAGATAAGACTAAACTCTTTGGACTAGATCGTATCAACAAAGATGAGATTGTATATGTCACAGAAGGACCATTCGACAGTTATTTCCTTGGAAATGCTATTGCTATGTGTGGTAGTGATGTTGACTACAGCACTTTCGATTATCAATTTGTATTCGTCTTCGACAACGAACCACGAAACAAGGAGATCGTTGATAAAATAAGTAATACTATTGATAAAGGATATCCTGTAGTGATATTCCCTAAAACAATTAAAGAAAAAGATCTCAATGACATGCACCTAGCAGGTCATGACGTTAAAGAGATCGTAAAACGTAACACCTTTAAGGGTGCCGAAGCAAAAGTAAAACTAACATTCTGGAAAAAGGTATGAGCACCAACGTCGTCAAGCGTAATGGCAGTGTTGAGTCACTTAACTTAGAAAAAATTCATAAGATGGTCGAGATGGCATGTGAAGGCATCGGAGGAGTCTCCGAGTCTGCCATCGAAATGAATGCTAACATTCAATTTTTTGACGGCATCAAAACTAATGACATCCAAGAGATTCTTATCAAGTCTGCAAACGATTTGATTTCTCTGGACGCACCAAACTATCAGTTTGTCGCAGCACGTTTGCTCCTGTTTTCTCTTAGGAAAGCAGTCTATGACAACCATCCAGACTCACATCCACATTTGTATCAGCACATCAAAGACTGTATTGATCATGGACTGTATGACCCTGCCCTTCTAGACGCTTATAGCGAAGAGGAGTGGAGCGAAATCAACAACATGGTTGACTATGATCGAGACTATTTGTTCACATATGCAGGTATTCGACAAGTAGTTGATAAATATCTCGTACAAGATCGATCCTCTGGTGAGGTGTATGAAACACCACAGCAGATGTATATCATGATCGCTGCTACACTTTTTCAACGCTATCCTCTTGATAGCAGACTAACCTATGTCAAAAAATACTACGACGCAATCTCAAGGCACAAAATCAACATCCCCACCCCTATCATGGGAGGTGTGCGGACTC